>ERZ827117.1257-NODE-1257-length-20262-cov-25.193992_pt1 | contig 20262 bp, 9 predicted proteins | sample MGYA00519920_ERZ827117 | MGnify/ENA primary metagenome ERZ827117 (study PRJEB31778, sample SAMEA3449260) | human gut metagenome | biome: human gut; feature: human-associated habitat; material: faeces | place: United Kingdom | collected 2010/2012 ...
TCGAATGCCATAGCGGGAATGGCGTCTTTGGTACGGCGGTTGTTCACTTCTACCGCCAGGAAGTTGTCACCGTCTTTCAACAAGTCTGTCACTTCCACTTGGAAAGGAGTAAAGCCGCCTTCGTGCTCTGCTATCTCTTTTCCGTTCAGATAGACTTTGCAACGATAGCTGACAGCACCGAAATAAAGAAACTGGCGTTTGTCTGCCAAGCGTTTGGCATCAAAGTGACGAGCATACCATACAGTGCCTTCGTAATACTTCAATTCGGGCGATTGAGAGTTCCAGTCTCCCGGAACATTAAGACGCAACCCGCCTTCAAACGCGTATTCATAGAAATCGATATTTCCTTCCGGTTGCCGGTTCTCATAGATTTTCATCCGTTGCCCTTGGTCGTACAGGTCGATGATAGCATTCCATTTACCATTCAGTGAATGGATGTCGCGACCATATACATTCGTTATCAGTTCCTGTGCTGCGACGCTTCCTGTAAAAGCAATCAGCAACAATAGACATAGATTTAATTTCTTACCTGTTTTCATTTAAGTATGTTGTTATAATTAGTGTATATAATAAGTTCAGGCACGGATTATACGGATTTCACGGTTTTTAGAATAGGTAAAACAACTGTGTTAATCCGTGTAATCCGTGCTATTTCGATTTATTTTTCAGGAAATTCATTACCCAGTTCCAGGCTGCGCTCCACTGTTCGGCATAGGCATAATGAGCGGTCGTCTCAGCTACAAACAGCTCTTTCGGAGCATTAATCACGTTGTAAGCGGAGTAAGTGGTGGTAGGCGGACAGACCATATCATTATAACCAAAAGTATAGAATCCCGGAACTTTGACCTGTCGGGCAAAGTTCACCACATCAAAATACTGAACGGTTTTAATCTTTTCCGGTGTCCGGTTCTTCTCATCCTTCAACATATGCGGCCAACCGCCTGCACGACCGTGGGTATAACCCGCCATATCACACAAGGCTGGATAGAAAGAAACCAATCCCTTGACACGATCATCGAGTCCGGCAATCACAATGGAAAGCGCACCGCCCTGGCTTCCTCCAAAGGTCGCCAAATTACCATTGAATTCGGGAAGTGTGTAAATGAAATCAATGGCTCTCACACAGCCTGTATAAACCCGTTTGTAATAGTACTTGTCCCGATTGTCCATATTGAACGAGTGGTAATTCTTCAAAGCACCGTTATAAAGCCGGTGATACACATCTCCCGTCAAATTGACCGGAATGCCGTGAATACCGATTTCCAGAATGATAAAACCTTTTCCGGCACGTTCGGCTTCTCCGTTATAGGCACGGATACCTGCACCCGGCACTTTCAGAATCGCCGGATATTTCCCGGAAGCCTTCGGAACACAAAGGATGCCGTACATACGGGACGCATAGTCATTGTTCGCGAAGGAGACATGATATACGTTCACCTTATCTGTACACCTTTCCGGCAGTAAAGTCATTATCGGTTCCAATGCCCACTTTTCTGCGGCTTCTTTGGTACTTTTCCAAAATTCCAGAAAGTCGGCAGGCAACGGAGTGGTCGGTTGCAATTTCTCAGGAGAGAAGCCGACGGTAGCCACGCCTTCATACTCACGCCCTTGGCAAGTGACGAAAGCGCGGCAACGCAGGAACCCTTCTTTTTTCATAGTCCCTGCGTTAATTTCAAGCTTTTCATTCTTCAAAGGCTGTTTGCCTGTCTGATGAGGTTTCATCATGTCTTCCGAAATCTCATAGCGCACTTCCAGATTATCCTGCGGGATATTGCATTTCAATACCGCCACTTTGAATTTCACTTTTTCTCCCGGTTTATACAGCCAATTGGTGTGGTCGGGAGTGACCTGCACTTGAACCAGTCTTTCCTGTGGCTGCCCCCATGCAACTATCTGCATGGAGACAAATGCTATCAGGAGAAGAAGAAAACGTACACTTTTTATCATAGTTCCCTATTTTATTTCATTTGTCATTGCTATATTAATATTCCATTTATCAGCTATTAATACCCATTGTCTCAACTATTAATACCTATCCGCCCAACTATTAATACTTGACAACTCAACTATTAACATCCAACAGCAGAGATATTAATGCTCCTCTCCACACATCATAACACTCTGCGAATCAGAAGTTAACATATCATTCGTGATTAGCGTAAAATGCAGATAGCCGCCTTTTTATGGTTTTACTTCGTATTGATAGAGTGCGAAAGAGTTCTTGTCATTTAGCTCGAAACTTACTCTACCCTGTGCGCCGACTTTTGCGGCAAACTTTTTGCCACTTCCCATTACAGGGGTAAAAGTAACTTTCTTACCCTCAGGAAGCCAAGTGTCAATAGTTCCCCTGGCTTGCTCATTATCTTCGCGGTAAACTACAAGATAGCCTTGCGTGCCGGAGACGGTCGATTGGAATCCGGTCCACGAACGTCCCGAAGGTTCTTCACCAATGGGCAGTATGACGCCTTGATGAAACCGGAGTTGCAAGGGTTGGTATTTCTTGAGCAGAGATGCCGTAATATAAGCCTCTTCGGGCAGGTTCGAAGCCTCCATCCAAGCCAACGGCTGCGCCGCCAAGGTGATGGCAAAGAGGTAATCGAAACTGTAACGGGCGGGGGCAAAAGGGTCGGCAGCGTCATACTTGTCGGCATTGCGCCATTTATTAAGGAACTCTATCTGCATCTTCTCCGCCGGTACATAGCGAGACAGCATCCAGAGGTTGCGCAAGGTGCGATAAGGGTAATAGTTGCCCCAATCGGTATAGCGGTTTTCCAGGAAGATATTGCCGTACTCGTTCATATAGTGATACCCGCCGCGACGACCGGCAGTGGCATCGAGGTTGAAAATCACTTCATAGTTGGTTTGCTCCAACACGGTATCAAACAGTCGACGTAGATTCTGTTCGGCTGTCTTGGTAGGTATCTGCAGGCCGTCTATCTTAAAACAGCAGATGCCGTACTTCTTATAAAGTCCGATAATGGCTTGCGCATCTTTTTGCCAATCGGCAAAATCATTCTGTATGCTGGGATTGAACCATAATCCGATGCGAATACCCAATTTCTTGCCTTTCTCTACAATAGGTTTCAGCCCATGAGGGAACTTTGTAGGGTTGGGCGTCCAGTAATCGCCACTTTTCCAGATATCCTTAAAACTACCTCCGGCGGTCTTTGAGTTAGGGCTTTTTCCGCTCTGCCAGCCATCGTCCAGTTGAAAGAGGGTGATCCCCATGCGTGCGGCACGGTCTAGTTCTGCCAGACAGAAAGCCTCATCTATTTTGGCATCCTGGCTACGGTCGCCCCAGGTATTGAGCATAATCATCTCATCCTGTGCGGCGGTGTGGTGGCGCAGTTGTTTCTGATAGAGGCGCAGGGCAGTAAGCGCTTCTTGCTCGCCGCCGGTATAGATGCCGGTAACGCATCCATAAACGCGGGTCCAGCTATCCGGCTTTACATCATGAGACGCAATGCCCAGCCCCACTACCATAAAATCGCTAAAGTCCGCCACGAAGTCAGAACCCGGATAATGTAATTGGGTACTGCTGCTAGGAGCCTCTTTCAAAAAAAAGAAGCCTTGACGCGTAACTACGTCGTGAGCAAAAAGCAAATTACCACGATACGTATTGCGACGGTAAGGAAGCCAGGTACGCCCGGTCACCAGATTGTCGTTCCAATCGGTGTAGTCGAAAAACTCGATTGTGCGGGCACTCCAATGATTGCCGGATAGTTGCAGCCTGTCGAGCGTGGGAGTTTTCACCCCCGTAGCCATATCGGCCGTGTGCTCTATATTTTTGCGGTCGGCGTTAGAGCGGTTATCCTCCTTATTCTGATAAAGTTCCACTTGCCCTTTCAGATAGGTATCGCAAGCAATGGCGGGACAGTCTGCATAAATGCGATAGCGACGCTCTATATTCAGCGAACCGATAGTGCAAGCCACGGTAGCCTGCAGATAACTGGCGTGGATGCCGTTCGTCGGTATCTCGTTCACGGTAAGTGTAGCATCCGTAGGGATACCTTTCACAATCGAGAAATCGGGTTGTTTGCCCTGTGCCGGAATGGTTTTTCCGTGTTGCTTGTCAGTAAGGCTGATGGTAACAGGCGCACCGTTATTCCACAGCATGGCGCGTTCCATATAGTTATTGCCCATACGTAGCGTGTCACCTTTCAGAAAAGCGTAATACTGTTGTCCTCCCCAAAGCGGCAAGGTACATATTGCCGATAGAAATATCGTAATAATATTTTTTTTGCTCATAGTTTGTCTACGGTTTGATGTAAGCTCCCGGAACTTCCAACAATTTGTTGGGTTCGTTGAAGCGTTGGTTATCGGGCACATCGCGTTTGCCCAGACCCGCTTGCATAAGTTGCTTCAGTTCCGGCAGGTGATGATGATAGATGTCGCGCGGCTCTACACGATGCTTGTGGCAGAGTCCGGCTGCCATACCTACTACTTCACCCATCATGCCGGTAGTACGCATCACACGTACCGTACCCAAAGCTACATGGGTGCAGCTCATATTGCGGCCTGCCATAAAGAGGTTGTCCACATTGCGAGAATAGAGGCAGCGATAGGGAACGGCATAAGGATGAATCCAACGATGCACCGTAGCCGACTTGAATTCATTGCCGGGAAAACGTACACTATTCACGCTGTCGGGGAAGTGAAGGTCGATGCTCCAGGTAGTGGTGAACGAAGCATCCTCGTGCGCCACATTCTTGTCTATATCGTCCTGTGACAGTACGTAGTCGCCCAAGAGACGGCGTGATTCACGTTTGCCTGAAACATACGCCACCCAGTCGAGGGAACGGTTGGCATACTTCTTATGGTCTTTATAGTGATTTTTCAGATAGCTCCAGTTGGAATATATCACCAAAAGTCCATAGTCGCGTACACGTTCAGCTTCGCTGACTTGATTGCGGTTCATACCTGTTTCCCATTTCCACTCGCCCATGGTTACAGGCTCACAGTTTTCAGCGTCAAAGCGCACGCCATATTCAAAATGAGGGAATGAGGTTTTCTTCTTCATATCCTTACTATACCATTGTATAGAAGCCCCCATCACCAATGAGTCGGGTTGCTCGGGAGCAAGGCTCTCGCCATATTCATCGCGACCTTCACGCCCCATAGCCCAATCGGCACCGGCTAAATAGCCTATGGTAGCATCACCTGTGCAGTCGCTAAAGAGAGGAGCAGTAAGTTCAGTTTGTTCGCCCGTCTCGATGTGCTGGATAGTGACTGACACAATGCGGTCTCCTTGCATCTTCACGGCTACCGCACGCTGAGAAGCATAAAGGGTAATGTTCTTTTCGGCATCTATAAAGTCTTCCTTCTTCCGGTCTTCATAGTAGTCGCCCGGTTGGGCATTGCCGGAACGCTCATGGCCAAACTCACGTATCATACGACCCAATCCCTGATTAGGCCCCATTTCGATGATACCACCGAGATGTACACGAATCTCCGACGAGTTATTGCCGCCCAATACAGGACGGTCGTTCACTAGTGCTACCTTACAACCTAATCGGGCGGCCGATGCGGCAGCACACATTCCGGCTATTCCCCCTCCTACTACCACAAAGTCGTATTGATGAGCGGGCACCGTCTGTTGTTGTCGCAGGCGGGTACGAAGTGCGGCTGTCTCTGCCGCATCCCAGGTAGCGGGCTGCGTGTTCGCATCGGTCGTTAGGTAAATGGCATCGCAACGACCGTCGAAACCGGTGAGGTCTTTCAGCGCAAGGGTGGTAGTCCCCGCTTTCAATACTGCCTTTCCGGCAAATTGCCATTGCCAGGAATTACCTGTATGTCCTAATGTAGCTTTCAGCAATTTGCCGCCTAAAGCCAGGCGGAACTTTCCGGGGCCCTCGGCATCGGTCCAAGGTGAAGTCCAGTTGTAAGTACGGGCATATACGTAGTAAGTGCCCGCCTGGGGAATGTTGATTTCTGCCGTAGCATCCGCCACAGGGATGCCCATGCCATGTGCCATGAGATAGGGCGAACCCATCTGATCCATGAACTGCTGGTCGAGCACCCAGCCGCCTCGCTGGCTGAAACTTTCAGCTTCGATGAGCAGTTCTTCGGCTACAGCCACAAGGCTACAGGCTACGGCTATGCATGTCAATAAGAATTTTTTCATCACAGTACAGCGTTTTTATGATTATTGTCTACTATCTTCACAGAGGGAACAGATTATCTCGCCATTTTATAAATTTCATTGCCTGCCATCAAAAAAGCACCAACTCCATAAACCTCCGTCATGTCACGAGTCACTTTCTTCGGATCGGCACCGATTTGCTGCACATAACCCAGTTTCCCATTCGGTTCCACAGCCGAGACTAATGCATTCCAGCCTTTTATCATTACAGGAAGATAAATTTCCTTATCCAATAAACCTTCGTTTATTCCATAAGCAATGGAATAGACAATGAAAGTAGTGCAACTCGTTTCCGGTGATGGATAAGAGGCAGGATCCAAGAGACTGGCATGCCAAAAACCGTCCGGATGCTGCAATCCGGCAACACGTGTAGCCAGTTTTACAAATAATTCCTCATAGAATTTGCGGTTCTTATCTTTCTTGGGCAGTTCCTTTAATATTTCAACCAGACCACCAAGCACCCAACCGTTGCCACGTCCCCAAAAGACTTTCTTGCCATTGGCTTCGCGCTTATCAAAATAACGCCAGTCACGGTAGAACAAGTTTTCTTCTTTATCGAACAGGTAATCATAAGTCGCTTTATACTCACGATTCATAAATTTGATATATTTTTTCTCTCCGGTCAGCATATACAGTTTGGCATATACAGGGGGAGCCATAAAGAGAGCATCACACCAAGTCCAACGTTCCAGGGTCTTTAAGTCTCCCTCTACCAGCTTGAAACTGCCTTCGGATGGATGATTGACAATCCATTCCGTACGGGCGAGCGTAGGGATAATCATTGCTTCGTCTTTGTACTTGCGGTATAAATCCAAAAAGGACTGTGATACAGCGATGTCATCAGCATGGTAAAACCGTTTGTCCGGCTGCCAACAATTCCGCCGCCCGATACGAGTCAGCCACTTATAATATGTATCATCATTGTCTTCTTTTTCAGCCAATTCCGCCCAATCCACCATGCCGACATAAAGAGCACCTTGCGGCCAGTTCAAGTCGTCATGTTCAGGAGCGGGGTGTGGATTGGCAATCTGCCAATCCGCCACCTTTCGCATAATAGACTTTATTTCTGCTTTTTGAAAAGGAATCTCTGTTGCCATTATAAAAACGGAACATAACAGAGACGCTCCCAATAAAAGTGTTTTTTTCATTCTATATTTATTTGTTTATCATTCGGTCATTACAGTTCAACTGTAGCCTTTAAAGGCAATTGACTGGAAGCAGGCCCGACTAAGATCTCAAAGTCTCCTTTTTCCACTACAAAGCGGTGTTGATTCATATCGTAAAAAGAGAATGCATCCTCATCCAGCACAACAGAAACCCGCTTCTTCTCCCCTTTCTTCAAGAATACCTTTTCATATCCTTTCAGTTCTTTCAACGGACGGGGAACAGAAGACTGTATATCATGCACATACACCTGTGCCACTTCCGAAGCATCCATCTTACCTGTATTCTCTATATCAAAGCTAACGGTAACCTGATGCTCACCCGTTTTCTCTGCAGCCATATTACTATAAGCGAAAGTAGTATAGGACAAACCGTAGCCAAACGGATAGAAAGGTTCTTTTCCCGAACGGTCGTATCCACGATAACCGACAAAGACACCTTCGGAATAGTCTACACGCTTAATCTCCGCCTTTAAGTTCTCGTAATAACTGCCGTGCACCGGATTATCTTCCCATTTCCGCTCGATAGAAATCGGTAGCTTTCCACTTGGAGAAATCTTACCGGTCAGGATTTCAGCAATTGCCTGACCGCCTTCCTGTCCCGGATACCAGGCCATAAGAATCGCTTTTGCGGCATCATACCAGTTGGTGAAATCCACACCGCCACCAGCGTTCAGTACAACCACAACATTGGGATGCATGGACGCAATCTTCTTGATAAACAATTCCTGATAGCGAAGCAAGGCAAACGGACGGTCAAAGCCTTCGCCTTCGGTATTACTATTGAAACCTGTGCAGAACACAACATTATCCACCTTTGCCAATCCTTGACGAAGTTTCGCCTCATTAAGGCTATAAGCATTAAAACGAATGATGGCCGAAGAAATATTATCAAAGAATTCAATCCGGAAACGGTACTCCTTACCACCCTCAACCGGCAGTTCAACTTCACGGCTAGAGTATGAATGATTTCCCCAATCTCCTGTAATATGCTTGTCATTCACAAACAGACGATAACCGTCATCACCACCGATATGAAGTTTCAACTGACCGTCAGTTTGTGGCATGTAGCAGGCTGTCCAACGGACAGAGAATCCATCTGTCGGAAAGCCGTCCAAAGGTGCTCCATATCCCCAGTCATAATCAACAGAGGATTCCGTACGTATTACTTCAGGCTGGCCCGAAAGGGTCTTGTTTTTAAAGTATTCAGCTTTGAAGCCTTTCATCTGACGATTAGCATCAGTATAAAACTCATGGACAATATCTTCATAAATCACATCATCCGTCAATAGTAACAGATTCTTTTTCTTCAATTCCTTCAAGCCTTGAGCCACTGAGACGGTAGAAAAAGGAGTGACAAACCCACTGCCACCACCGGTAGGAATCAAATTTGCATTAGGCCCCATCACGGCTGTCTTCCCTTTCAGCGGGAGCAAGTTTCCTTCATTCTTCAACAGGACTACACCCTCGCGCGCCAGTTCTAAAGCTGTCTGGCGGGAGAAAGGATTATCCTCTGCTATGTTGCTGTCTTTCTGTTCCTTATCCAGCATACCATAAGCAATCAGAGTTTGCAGGATGTGTTGTACTTTCAGGTTGATGGTTTCTTCTGTCACTGTGCCAGTCTTGATAGCAGGCAACAGATTCTCCAAATTCATAAAACGTCCTTTCGGCATTTCGAGGTCAAGTCCGGCGTTAGCAGCGCCTACGGCGGAATATACAGAAGTCCAGTCCGACATCAGAATACCTTTGAAGCCCCAAAGATTGCGCAAGACATCAATATTCAACCATTTATGTTCGGTGGCATGGACACCGTTCAACAGATTGTAGCTGTTCATTACGGCGCCGACATTGGCTTCCTGTACTGCTTTCCGGAAAGCCGGGAAATAGATTTCCTGCAAAGTACGCTCGTCTATGTCAGAGCTGGCATGGTGACGGCTCCATTCCTGGTTGTTGGCAGCAAAGTGTTTGATTGTAGCAATGACTCCTTCCGATTGTACTCCCAGGATATATTGTTTCGCCGTTTCACCTGTCAAGTAAGGGTCTTCACCGAAGTATTCAAAGTTACGGCCGCACAACGGAGCACGATAGATATTCACGCCCGGACCCAACAGGATATTAACTCCTCTTGCCTTGGCATCCTGTCCCAAGCCTTGCCCTAACTTATAAAGTAATTCCCGGTTCCAAGTAGAAGCGGAAAGTATTCCGGAAGGATATAAAGTGCTCTTGGGAGCATGATTACGAATTCCCTGCGGCCCGTCAGCCAACTTGATTTCAGGTATTCCCAAACGGGGAATGGCACGCAGAGAAAAACTGGTATATCCGGAGATATACTCTATTTTCTCTTGCAAAGTCATTTTTGATACAATGTCCTTCGCACGTTGTTCGACTTGGGGAGTGATTGTCTGTGCACAGGTTAATATACTCCATGCAAGCATACATAAACCTATGCCTCCTATTTTCTTTTTCATGGTGATTCTGTGTTAATATAGCATGTGTAAAAAACCAACTTAGCTATCAGCTCTTCACACACTTTTGTTCTTTACATTTTTAGTCTATCAGTTCTATTTTAACGGTCTTTCCTTGTACCAGAATATGATATTCGCCGGCTTCAAGGAAGCGTTTACCATCCTCATTGACAAAACCGAAATCACGTTCCAGGTCGATGTCGAAACGGAAAGTCTTCGTTTCGCCGGCTTTGATAAGTTGTTTCTCAAAGTGTTTCAGTTCTTTCACCGGACGGGTGATAGAGCAATAAGGATCGGAGATAAACCAATGAACAGTCTCTGCTCCGTCGCGAGAACCGGTGTTGGTGACGGTCACTTCTGCTGACAGTTTATCGCCACGCTTCACCTTAGTGACAGAAGGGGTAACAGTGCCATACTTAAATTCGGTATAACTTAATCCATGCCCGAACGGATATAACGGATCGCTTGTTATATCTTTATAAAATCCCTGATGTCCGCGTCCGCTCTTGCGGCGATTATAATAAATAGGAATTTGTCCTGTGGAGTAAGGGAACGTCATGGCTAGTTTACCGGAAGGGTTGATACGTCCGGATAAAATTCCTGCCATTGAACGCGCACCATTTATTCCCGGTTGCCATATCTCCAATATAGCATCACAAAGAGGTTCCATGCGATTTAACTCCAAGGGACGTCCATTAGAAAGCACCAATATAACAGGTTTACCAGCCTCCTTTAGTTCTTTCACCAATTCTTCCTGAATCTGTGGCAAAGCAATCGTAGAACGGGAAGCATTCTCACCACTCCAGGTAAGCATCTCGCCCAAACAAACAATGACTACATCAGACCAACGAGCAACGTCCAATGCGCCAGCAAAACCTGAACGGTCATTGCCCTGCGGTTTGCATCCCATTGCATAACGTAATTCGGCGTCTCCTCCAAACTCGGCAGTCAACCCATCATAGAGCATTTCCACATCCGTATCTTTTCCATGTCCGCACCAAGAACCCAATAAGTCCCAACCATTTTTTGCCATTGGACCTACTACGGCAATCTTTTTTTTGTTTGTAAGTGGTAATATCTGATTGTCATTTTTCAACAACACCATTGATTCTGCTGCCAGTTGAGCGGCCACAGCCATACTTTGCGGACGGAAAAAACGATCCTTCTCATTAGTAACCGGAGTATAAGGACGTTCGAACAAACCCAGACGGAATTTTACACGCAATACCCGACGAACTGATTCGTCAACTTGTGCCATTGTTACCTTACCTTCCTCTACAAGCTCTTTCAGATGACGATCGTAGGCATGAGACATCATATCCATTTCAAGCCCCGCATTAAAAGCATACCGAGCAGCATCTTTCTTTGTAGCGGCTAATCCCTGATTCTTTAACTGCTCCACAGCCCCCCAGTCAGACACAATAAACCCGTCATGTTTCCAGCGTTTCTTTAATATCTCGGTCATAATATAAGGATTAGCTGACCCGGGTACTCCACTGATGTCATTGAAAGAACTCATCAAAGTGGCCGCACCAGCTTTCACTCCCATCTCATAGGGCAGCAGATAAGTATCCCAAAGAGTTTGAGCTGAAATTTCGGTATAAACATAATCTCGCCCAGCCTCCGAAGCACCATAACCTACATAGTGTTTCAGACAAGCAGCCATACGGTTCTCTGCTGACATATCATCTCCCTGATACCCACGCACCGAAGCAGCGGCAAACACTCCATTTGTATAAGGATCTTCACCATATCCTTCGGCTACACGTCCCCATCGAGGATCACGTGCCACGTCGATCATGGGAGAAAAAGTCCAATCAACCCCAGACATGCGGGCTTCTTGTGCAGATACCGCACATGCCTGTTCTACCAATCCCGGATTCCATGAACATGCCTGCCCCAACGAAATAGGATATATGGTGCGAAATCCATGAATAGCATCGTAGCCAAAAATGATGGGAATGCCCAAACGAGATTCTTCCATCGCTTTTTTCTGCATACTATTACGCAATTCTGGATTTATATCAAAGTAAATCAAAGAACCAATCTCTGACGGTACCTTTTTCACTTCTTCGCCAACATTATTCACATTGTTATTTCGTCCCAATGTATATTGGTTTAGCTGCAAAATCTTTTCCTCCAATGTCATACGCGATATTAAATCATCAATACGTTTTTCAATTGGAGCTTTGGCATCCTTATACAAAGGAATACTCTTTTTATCTTTTGACGAAAGAGAATGTGTGACTCCCAATAGGCACAATCCCAAAATCAAAACTTTTTTTCTCATCAATGTTTTCGTCAGTTAATTATTATTTCTATTTTTCAGATGTATATCAAACAATACGTAAGCAGATACTTATTCCAGCCATTCCATGCACTTATCATTTAACTAAGTACCAGACACTTACAATCAGTTCATTGGAGATATATGCCCAACGAACCGGAGAACTATGACCTGCCAATACATTCATTTCCAACAATTAATGTATCTCGTAGCAATTGACTATGACTTACCGAGCGGTAACTTCAAATAACTTCAACCATCCGGCAGATGTTACATTGTTCTTTACAGCAAGGTGAATTCCAATCTCATTCTGCTTTGCCGTGTCAACAATCCCAACAGCCCACATGTATTTACCTGCCTCCACGCCTTCAATCCGGGTTGTAAACGTATATGATTTAGCCGTACCTTTCACCCAATCACAAGCTTCCGGTTCTCCATCAACAAATACATACTTCGGTTTATCATTCTTGGTGTCCAATAAAGCAAAAGCCACTTTATATTTATTCTTCCACTGGGGAATATTCGTCGGACAATATCCCCAACCAAAATTATTCCAACGGTGCGCTATTTCAATCTGTTTACCATTAGAGATAGTTGTAGGCAAAGAAATTCTGTCCGGAAATAAACGGTAGCTTCCTTCTGTACAGAATTGTTTAACTAATTGGAAAGCTTCATTAAACCATGAATAAGTTTCTCCATTGCGAAAGTCTGAATTATAGCGTAAATCCATCATATTGACGCAGGCTGTTTTAGCCTCATCAAACTCACCCTGACGTACTTCTGCATAATTGGCATATCCATCTCCCTGAATCGAGTTTCCATGAGAATTTTTCACCCAGCCACCTTCCATTACTACAGGAACGAGATACTTCCACTTGGCTATAAAATTGCGTTCCCAAGTAGAATAATAAGTTTTCATACCAAACGCATCGTGACGTAATGAATATCCTTTAGCTACTGCTTTTCCTATTAATCTTTCAGTATCTTTATCATAATTATTGCCGTCCCATTCCTTACTTGTACCTATCCAACGATGATAATTTACAAACACAGGAACTTTATCAAATACTTGAGAATATAAATCTGTCACCCAATCGAAAACAGCCTCACGAGTCGGCAGCTCCGGTTTTCCCAACTCACGCACCTGATAGTACCATACACTATGATACTCTCCCCATTTTCCAAATCCTGAACCACTTACAAACTGTACTTTGTCGGGATCATTAAAATCCTTAGCCAAAGCCCTGATAAATTTCTCATAATATTTCTGGAAAATAGGATCATCCGGATAGGGAGACCATACTTTTACTGAACCTGTTTGTGTTTCATATCCTTTCGCGCCAGCCTCTTTTACAAAATTCGGAGTAAAATTATAGTGCTTATCACGGCTATCCACCACAAAAGTAAAGGCCAATTTCATATTTCTTTGCTTAGCTCCCTCTATCAACATCTTCAGTCGCTTAGCCGAAGGGGTATCACAATCGGAGTTCCATGCATATTTTCCTTCTTCAGGATTAAAATCAGCCCAGGCACCACGAAGGTATAAGGTATTTGCATAATCAGAGACCTTTACAGTGCCTTCCGATGACGGGAAATTATCATAATCCTGCCAGAATGTGGAAGATAAACCATCACCAATACCCGCATATAATACCCATCCGGAAAGAGGATTATGCAAAATGATATTTCGATTCTGCTTTACCGTGACAATGCTGTTTCCAGGAATAGAAGTATCTTCTACCAAACCATCATCACCATTACCACCTCCCTCTTCATCATTATCACTGCCGCAAGCGACTAATGATATAGCCATAGAAAAAATAAGCCCACAACTTATTTTTCTCAAACTGCACATATTTTGAAAATTAATCTTCATACCTATAGCTCTTATTTTTTTATGCTTACTTTCGACAATTTTAACCAGCCCGAATCCAATATATCCCCTTTGGCGGCAATATCCAGCCCTATGAGATCTTTATTACTCCGGTCAACCAGGCCCACAGCCCAAACATAAGTACCCGTTTCAACTTTGGACATATCCGGCTCAAATACATATTCAGCGGGACTTCCTTTTATCCACTTGGATAAATCTGTATTCGTATCCACAAATGTATATCGCACCTCATTCGTTTCAGAATCGAGCAAAGCGAAAGCTACTTTATATTTTTGATTCCATTGCGGAATATTAGTAGGACAGTACCCCCATCCCATATTGTTCCAGCAATGTTTAATAGTCGGAGTTCCTTTTTTAGAGACTTCTAACGGTAAAGAGATCTCACTGGGGTAGAGCCTATACCCGCCTTCCCGAAGGAATCGGCGTACTAAATCAAAAGCATCTTTAAACCAAGACTCTGTATCGCCAAAACGGAAATCCATCATATTGACATGTGCCTCTTTGCTGTCATCAAACTCACCGCGTCTTACGTCCTCGTGTGAATCCTTGCGATATCCTCTAGGATCCTGCCAATAACTATGTGATTTGACAATCCAGCCACCTTCCATAATAATGGGGCAGATATTACGATATTTTTTTGCGAACCTACGCTCCCAACTGCCATAATAGGTTGTCATGCCAAATGCATCATGACGCAATGAATATCCTTTCTTGATTGCTTCTTCCAACATTTCTTCACTGTCAACAGCAAAATGTTCATCATCTACCCAATCTTTTCCCGCACCAATCCATCTATGGTAGTTAATTACTACTGGAACTTTATCAAAAGCTTGAGAATATATATCTGTCACCCAATCGAAAACTGCTTTCTTTGGAGTATCATCACCTGTTGAATAAATCATTGTATGATATTCTCCCCATTTCCCAAGTCCGAATCCATCTATAAATTCAACCTTCGAAGGATCGTTGAAATCTTTAGCCAGAGCCTTCACAAATTTAGTATAGTACTTCTGAAAAACAGGATCGTCAGAATAAGGTGACCATTTACCTTTATTCATAAATCCTTTTGCACCGGCATCTTTTACAAATTGAGGAGTAAATTCTGTTCTCTTATCACGACTGTCAACTACAACACGAAATGCCAAACGCATATTCCGCTGATAAGCTCCTTCAATATATGCTTTTAAATTAGAATCAATTTTCCAACCATATACATCTTCCTGTGGATTAAACTCTGTCCAACTAGCGCGAATATAAAGCGTATGAGCATAATCTGTCACACTAACATTGTGTCCTAGTTCAGGAATATACATATGGTCATACTGTGCCCAAAAATCTGCAGCATCCACTCCCATACTTGCATAGAGCACCCATCCTGTAAGCGGGTTATGAAGAATACGCAAAGAATCAGGCTGAATCGTAACTATGTTATTCTCCGGTAGTTCCTTATCAAATGAAACGGCTGAATTCTCGTCTCCGAAAACAGGAGATAAAAGGAACATAAACAGACAAAGAGACACAATTACTCTATAATAACTAATCTTTCTTATAACCATACTACTAATTGTTTTTTAAAGAGTGCTATATCATTGTTCTCTTTATTCATATAAAAATCACGAGATTGATATAGCACTCTTAATTTTATCCTGCTTGATTATCTCTTATCAAAGAATACTGTCAGTTCTTTAATATCTAATTCTATGTAATTAACTCCTACAGGTACACTAAAGAAGGCATAGCGGTTATGAGATTGCCCTCCGACTACAGTCTGTTTCTGATTGTAGTCACTCTCTGCAATATCAAGGCAACCGTCATAAGATCCTCTGATGGCATCTGCTGTTGAACCAAAGGTATAGCAACCTGCACTTTGCGGTCCGACTTTAAAGTTCAATCCACCCGGATGTGCATTTCCATCTTTGTCTTTAATGGAATTCTTTCTGGGTAACTCCGCTCCTTTGTATATAAACAAATAAGGATTTGCCAAACTAGGTGTCATAGAATGAGCCATAGTGAATCCTGTATCACCAGTGCCATCTTTAGCCCATCCATCGTATGGTCCCCAAATAAAGACTCTTTCAATAGTGGTAGTCATCGTATTATTATTCCATGTCCACGAAACAACCATTGGTTTAGGATCTGTTTCGGGGGAGTAAATCGTAACCTTTTTAGTATTTATGTTAATCACAACACGATAGACACCCGCAGTCTTGATATTCCAATGATAAGCAAGTGCAGCTGCTTCCGGACTCATTGTCGAGATATTCATTGCTGTACCATCTGTAAAATCGCCCGATTCTTCGGGAGCAATAGCCATATCTTTCTGTCCATTAAACAAGATCGGGAAATAAATAGTACCAGGTTGCAGTTCTGCATGGAACGCATATTGATTTTCATCTTCTATCGTGCGAGTCATCTCTACATCTGCACTAACACAAGTTCCGGCAATATAGATTTTATCAGCTTCTATAAAATTACTAGCCAAACCTATAGTAACGGTACGTGTTTCAAAATCTACCACTACACGATACTGCCCATCTTCAGGAATCACCCAATATCCAGCATTATCTATCCCCTTAATTTTAGCTTCCATTGCTCCATCAGTAATCTGTTGTTCTGCAGCAACTGGTGAGATGGCATTAATCTTATTTTCATCTTTCCAAACAATCGGGAAGTGAAGATTACCTGCCTTCAAGTCACAAATGGAAACATAACGCTTCGGCTGACTTTCCATTGGCAAGATTTCAATATCTTCACCATCAACAGCTGTGCCTGACATATAAAGATGGTCTGCTACAAAAGTCTTTTCAGAATACATCTTTACTTTTATAGTAACTGTAGAAACTTCCGGTTTTACAAACTTAGGCCCTTCTACAGAACCGATAATACGGGCTTGTAACTTTACTAAATCACCAGGCTGCTGCTTCCACTTTGACACCAATAAACTCTGCAATTCTTTATGAGTATAACTTTTAGAAAAATCATCATCAATATACTCCCTTATCATTGTGTTTGTTCCAAAACTGTTATTTTCCAGATCCATTTTATAAAGATAGGAAATATAATAGTCAGAGCCTATTGGGTCAGCTTCCGTCCAGTTTAACGTCAATGCAACCTCATCCGGGGTATCTTCCTTGAGTTCTATTTCATAATCAGAAGGAGTAAGAACTAAACTTGTACGATTGTCGAGCGAATTAGTAGCATCGTCATCATCATTGCATGCTACTATGAAACACGAAGCAAGTGTCAGGAAGAAGAACCGTAAAAGGTTCTTCTTAAATATATATCCGTTTTTCATATCTATATTCAATATATTAATATTATAACTATTTATTGGTTTCCGACGGTCCAGTCAGGAGTTTGTACCAAATTCCAATTCTTATCAATATCGTCCTGTGGAATAGGCCACCAATAGCTTATAAACTTACGTGTCTGATATACTGTACGAGTATAATATTTATTTCTATAGTCCGCATCGGATACTTTAATATAAGCATTCATGCCATAAAAATCACCATCCAATACTTTCTCGGCTAATTTCCAGCGACGCAGATCATTAAAACGAAGTCCAGATTCACAATTCAATTCCACACGCCTTTCTTGACGAATTAACTCGCGCATTTCTACAGGATCTGATGGGGCTGTTATCTTGCCTTCTTCAGCTGAAACACTATATTCGGGAATACCCGCACGCTCACGAATCAAATTGACATATTTCAGAATCTCTTTTTGATTGGCAGTATAAGTGCCCTTCTCAATGCTATATTCATTCAACGCCTCAGCATAACTTAAATAGATCTCTGCTAAACGACATAATGCACCATGACGGTTTTTATAATCTCCACTACCTTCTTTGGGATTTGCAGATGGATCTACTCTCTTACGTACCAGATAGCCGCTCCATGGAGCGTCATGAGAAGGACCACCGTCTTTACCATCCATATAGAAATCTGTATTTCTCTTACCACCAATATGCCATTGTTCGTTATGCAGTACTGAAATATAAAAACGAGGCTCGCGGTCACAATACATTTTATAGGTATTGGCATCTACAACTACATTTTCATCTTTATTACGATCTCCTTCTGAAGACCCATACTGCCACTTTGTAGAATAGGTCTCTTTTTGCGTACTAAAGCCTGTCTCTGAATAATTAGCATCAGGGTTAACTTTAGGAGAACCATCCGAATTATAACCTATAATAGGTCTTTGACCGTTTCTCATGAAAAAAGCATCAACCAAAGATTGGGTTATTCCGATCGCTCCCACTCCATTAATACCCAAACCACGTGGAATACAGTTTTTATCATACCATCCACCGGAATCCATTGTGCGAACAAACAGTAATTCTCTGTTAGCTTCGTTCCATCTCTTCATCACTGCATTCTGATAAGAAAGAAAAGGATCAATATCACCGTTATCCAAATATTCATAATGCAAATGATAGCCAGCGGCTTCCGCCTCATCGATAACCAGTTTACAAGCATCTACTGCTCTTTTCCATCGTTCCGGATCATGTGCAGAATTAAAGATAGGGGTTCCATCAATGTTTTTTATATTCGCCAATGCAGGATTACCATTCACCAAGTCGCTAGCAGCAAATAATAACATACGAGCACGCATTGCCAAACATCCAACAGAAGTCACACGGCCATATTTCTTATCTTCAGTTTGAGTGGCAGGCAATTGTTTTGAAGCTTCCAGCATTTCTTGATCTGCCCAATCAATTACATTATAAAACGGCTCTTGTTTCAACATCAGATCATCAGCCGAAGTACTTTCACTAGCCTCGCGAATAATAGGAACTGAACCATAAGCTATAGCCATCATAGAATTATAATAAGCTATAAAGAAACGGCATTCAGCTTTCATAAAGTCTACTTCTTCAGCCGGTACAGCCTCCAATGGGTGAGCATGTTTTATAAACAAATAAGCAGAACGAATATATTTGGGATAAGTATTCCAATAAGCAATTACCCCGGGATTGTCTGCTGTCCAGTTACCTTTTTGATATTGAATGGCTTTAAATCCTTGCGCTTCCCAACCAACTGAAGGAATCAGTTCATCAGCTATGGCATCCGGACCATCATAAGTATAATATTCGGGCAGGCCGCGATAAATATATGCCAGCCAACGTTCCATATTCTTTTTATTCTCAAATACTGATTCTAAATCCAACTGGTCATCCGGTTGCTTATCCAGATAATCAGAACAAGAAGAAAAAGTAAATGTCGTAATAATACTTAGTACTATAAATTTTAATATGCTATTTTTCATATGCGCTATTATTAGAATTTAATTTCAAAACCTGCAGATAACGATTTCATAATTGGGTACGCAGCCCCTGTAGTATTTTCGACTTCCGGATCCCACAAATCAAATTTTGAGAATGTTAAAAGATTTGTTCCTCTCACGAAAAGACGAATGCCTGATATAACTGTAGTATTTCTCCACAAATTCTTTGGTAAGGAATAACCAAGTTCAATGTTTTTTAAACGTAAAAAACTCATATTCCGCAGCCACCATGTAGATGGTTGGTTATTATTACTATTTATACCGTCATCCAATCGCGGATAAAATACGTTCTGACTTGGGTTGTCTACAGTCCAACGATCATTTGCATTAGTAAACATATTGCCTGTCACTCCTCTATTGGCACCCGGAATAATGCTTGATCCTAAAATATTCCAACTACGACCTATTCCTTGAAAGAGAGCTCCAAAATCTAGATCCTTATATTTCATATTCAGTCCAAAGCCATATACTATCTCCGGATCTTTTGTTCCTCCGATTGGCGATTTATCAAATACGTCCACTTTACCATCACCATTGACATCCCTGTATCTGATATCTCCCGGGCGGAGTTTGCTTACAAAACTTTGAGTCGGAATTCCTTCTTTCAGTTTACCTGTACTTACGTCTTCAAAATCGTCTTCTGTAAACAAACCTTCTGCTATATAGCCAGTTAATTGCCCTACCGGATGTCCTGTTTCAGCACGGTTAGTACCAACTACTGCACTAGGTTCATCCTTTTCTGTTATTTCATTATGAGCATAGGTAAATGTTCCCATTAAGCTGACAAATAAGTCTTTGCCAAACTGTTTATTAACATTTAAGGAAACTTCTACACCCTGATTAGTCACTTTTCCAAAATTCTTCCAAGGCTGCTTCATAAATCCAGCCGTCATCGGAACAGACTCACGTGGCATAAATATATCTTTACGGCGTTCGTCGAAATAATCTAATTGCAAATCAATCATACCATTCAGGAAACCTAGCTCAACCCCCAAATTCATCTTATTAACAATCTCCCA
>ERZ827117.1267-NODE-1267-length-20161-cov-3.251219_pt1 | contig 20161 bp, 20 predicted proteins | sample MGYA00519920_ERZ827117 | MGnify/ENA primary metagenome ERZ827117 (study PRJEB31778, sample SAMEA3449260) | human gut metagenome | biome: human gut; feature: human-associated habitat; material: faeces | place: United Kingdom | collected 2010/2012 ...
ACGTAGGGGCGGATGCTCGCATCCGCCCGCGGGAGCATATAGAATGCTCCCCTACACCCCCCGCAAGGTATCCCACTTCCTATGCCGTAGGGGCGGATTCCATATCCGCCCGTGCAACCTAAAAATAGCTCCTACCCACCCGGGCAGGAGCGTTTTTTATCGCAATAACGTCTGCACAATTTGCAACCCATCCTCGCTCAGCGCCACCCCGCCCGGGGCATCGGTGACGGCGGCGGTGAGGTAATCCACCGTCAGCGCGGGCTGGCTTTGCAAAAAGGCTGCGGTCTCCCCTGCCCGCAGCAAGTCCTGCGCGGTCAGGTCGGTCAGCGTACGGGCGCTGTATCTGCGCCAGGCCTCGGGCACGGCGGTCAGCAGGTCGGGGTTCTGCCGGGCAAACGCGGCCCAGACGGCGGCGCGGGCATTGGCCGCAGCGCTCCCCGTAAGCTGGCTTTGCAGCGCGGCGATAAACTCCACGGTGTCGGTGGCACTGACGCTCTGCACAGCCTCGCTGCCATAGCCCAGGGCCAGCCGCGCGGCGGGCTGCAGCAGCGACGACGTATCAAACCGCACGGCCGTGCCGCTGCCCACGCAGTCCACCCAGCAGGAGGGCGTCGCCGCCAGATAGTACAGCGGCGGCAGCGCGGTCTCGCCGGTAGCCAGGGTGGCAGTCAGCAGCTGCGCGGCACGCCCCGCCCCCGCCGAGAGCGTACACGCGGCCAGCGTTGTGGTGCCTGCCGGGGCGTTGACCAGCAGCTGCCCGGGCAGTGCGCAAAAGGTCACGCTGTGGGCTGGGCCGTCCGCCCGCACCAGCACAAAGGCGGGCTCCTCCTGCTGCACCACCAACAGCATCCGCCAGACGCTTTGCGCCCCGGGCTCGATTTGCAGCTGGCTCTGGCTGGCGGCGGCCTGCCGCAGCTCCTGCTGGGCCTGCCGCTGGCGGGCCAGGAACGCCACCACGGCGATAAGCGGCAGCAGCAGCAACAGGGTCAGCCACAGGCTGTGCCAAAAAAATCCGGCGCGTGAACGCATAAAAGCCACCTCACTGTGAGAAACTTCCCTTATAGTCTGGGCGGTGCCGCCCGGCGCTATACAAAAGGAGGTTTGTTTTATGCTGCACGAACCGTTTGGCCCCCACGGGGCCGAGGAGGAACGCGAGGAACTCTGGACCGACCTGAGCGAAGTGCCCGAGACTGCCTACGAGCAGGACCCCGACCGCCGCATCAACAGCGATACCGATATGCCGTTTGACCCGTCGCTGATGCCGGCAGACCCTGATTTGGAGGAACCCCTGTAACCCGCGCAAAAAGCCCCCGGCAGAATGCACTGCCGGGGGCTTGCTGTTTGCTGTGGTGAATTACTGTGCCGGGGTGACGAACGCCACACCCACCGCGCCGGGGCCGATGTGGGTGCCGATCGTCGGCCCAATCTGGCCGACGCGCCCGCCGGTCAGCTGCAAATTCTGGTGCATGTAGTGGTGTACGGGGGCGGTAAGCTGCTTGTCATCGCTGTACAGCAGCGTGTAGCCGTAGGCCGGGTCCACGCCGCCCTGCTTGTCCAACTGGCGGAACAGGGCAACCAGTGCGCCGGGGCGGCCGCGGCCTTTGTCCACCAGACGGATGGTGCTGTCATAGAGCGCCAGCACCGGCTTGATGCCCAGCGCACCGCCCACGAGGGCGACCGCAGCGGGCAGACGCCCGCCTTTTTGCAGGTGCTTCAAGCTGTCCACAATGGCAACGACGCGCACCCGCTTTTTAAAGCTGTCCAGCTCGGCGGCAATGCGGGACGCGGACAGCCCCTGCTCGCGCAGGCGGATGGCCTCGCGCACAATGATAGCCTCGCCCTGGGTGGCAGTCTCAGAATCAACGATATAGACCTTGGCGTCGGTCTCGGCAGCTGCCAGCACGGCGCACTGGTAGGTGCCGGAAAGCTTCTGCGCAATGGTAATGACAACGACCTCGTCACCGGCTGCGGCGGCGTCCTCAAACTGTTGGATAAAGCTGGCCGGGCTGGGCTGGCTGGTGCGGGGCAGCTTACTGTCGGCGGCCAGCCGGGCAAAAAACTCGTCCTTGGTCATGCTGCCGTCGTCCAGCGCGGCGGTGCCGTCGGCAAAGGTGATGCTCATGGGCACAACGGCCACACCGGGGGTTTCCAGGTCGCGGGCGGTCAGGTCGGCGGCCGAGTCGGTGATAATACGGATCATACGCGGGTTCCTTTCTTGTCCCCCGCAGGTCACACGGGGGTCGTGGTTTCCTCTATGCCAAGCAGGTCGGCGGCAGTGTCGGGGTCCAGCTGCTGCACGGATTCCAGCTTGCGGGTGATCGCGCGGCTGCGCGGGCCGATCAGCTCTTCCAGGTCGGAGCCGGTCTGGTTCAGGTGGCGCTGCATCTGCTGCAGGCCAGCGCCGAACTTCTCAAATTCTGTCTTGACAGCGCCCAAAATCGTCCACACCTCACTGGAACGCTTCTGGATCGCCAGCGTGCGGAAGCCCATCTGCAATGCGTTGAGCAGCGCCGCCATGGTGGACGGGCCTGCGACGGTGATCTGGTAGTCGCGCTGCAAGGCTTCGGTGATGCCGCTGGAAACGACCTCGGCATACAAGCCCTCAAACGGCAGGAACAGGATGCCGAAGCTGGTGGTGTAGGGCACTTCGATGTACTTGTCGTGGATGTCCTTGGCCTCTTGCCGCAGCACGGTTTGCAGCGCCTTGCGCATGGCCGCAGCTGCCGCAGCATCGCCGCGTTCCAGCGCAGCCTGCAGGTGGGCGTAGGTGTCGCCGGGGAACTTGGCGTCGATGGGCAGCCAGATATTGCCGTTCTGCCCCGGCATTTTGATGGCAAACTCCACGCGGTTGGCGCTGCCGGGCACGGTGGCGACGTTCTCGGCATACTGGCCGGGGGCTAGAATCTGTTCGAGGATCGCGCCGAGCTGCACCTCGCCCAGAATGCCGCGCGTTTTCACGCCGGAAAGCACCTGCTTTAAGCTGCCGACATCGGCGGCCAGGTTCTGCATCTCGCCCAGGCCCTTGTAGACCTGCTCAAGCTGGGTGCTGACAGTACGGAAAGACTCGTTGATGCGCTTTTGCAGCGTGTCCTGCAATTTTTCTTCGACCGTGCCGCGGATCTCGTCCAGCTTCTGGTTGTTGTCAGCCCGGATGGTGTTCAGCCCCTGCACCAAGGCCCCGCGCACGCCGTCCAGCCGGGCCGCGTTGGAGTCCTCAAGGTTTTTCAGGCGGGTCTCCATCATCGTCAGCTGGGCGATCAGCGCATCGTTGGCGGCTTTCTGGCGGGCGGCACCGGCGCGGTCGATGGATTCCAGCCGGGCGGTGCTGGCGGCGGCGTTCTGGCGCTGATTCTCCGACAGCACGGCGGAAAAATCCCGCAGCGTGGCGGTGGTGGTGCGGGCGCTCTCACCCTGCATCGCGCGCAGCTGTTCGGCCAGCAGGTCGGTTTCGCTTTGCAGCACCGGGGTCATCGCCCGCACAAAATCGTCGGCGGTGTCGGCCTGCTTCCGGGGGCGGTTGCTGCGCACCAGCAAAACGGCCAGCAGTACATCCCCCACCAGCGCCAGGGCCAAAACAAGATAAAGCAAAATTTCCATATATGTTCCCTTTTTGGGCGGAACGATGGGTATTATACCACAACGATCCACCATAACCAAGTACAAGTGTTCAATCTTTAACGAATTTTAAGACAATTTTAACATTTACTGTCGATTATCTTACCGAATCAACAGCAGCGCAGTAGCCAGCACGCCCATGCCGACGGCCCAAAGCTCGGTCTCCCAGCTTTTGCGCTCGACGACCTGCTCGGCGGGGTTATACCAAACGAGCACGGTCTTGCCCTGCTGGCCGTTGTGCCGGAACCAAAAGGAATCGTTGGTGTTGCGTTCCATCCGCTGGCCGTTGGCGGAAAACGCCACGCGGTAACAGTAGCCGCCCGCGCCCACGCGGGGGTTGAAAAAGCCATCGCGGCGGGTGTAGCGCTCCATCTCGCCGGTCATGGGGTCATCGCCCCGGCCGGATCTGCAGCAATCCAAAATCTGCGCAGGCAGCAGCGTGCCGCCGCGCACGATGCGGTATTTCTCCCACAGCATCGAGAGAACCAGCACCCACAGCAGCACACCCAGCAGGCGGTAAAAAACCAGTAAACCAACAGGCATAGAAGTCTCCTTATAAGTATCTTTTCCGCGTTTTTACAAAACGGTTGTAGGGGCCGATGCTCGCATCGGCCCGCGGGCGGGCAATGCCCGCCCCTACAGCCCCGGAATTACCATATACCTATAATAATACCCCGCTTTTGCCCCATGCGCAAGGGCAAGATAATTTAATGCGCTAAAGTGTTGACTTATTTGGGCAAATTTGCTAAAATAGAAGTAATGATGCACACCTGTGCAAAACAAAATGAACAAATAAAGGAGGCGCCTATGCGCCCTGAAATGAACCAACAAAACGAACGCTGCACCGCTTTGTATGAGGCGATCCTGCGGCTGCAAAATCTGGATGAGTGCATCCGCTTTTTTGACGACCTGTGCGCCGTGACCGAGCTGCGCACGATGGAACAGCGCTACGCTGTGGCGGGCTGCCTGCTGCAAGGCAAGGTCTACAGCGAGATCCGCCGCGAGACCGGCGCGTCCAGCGCCACCGTCAGCCGCGTGAACCGTATGCTGAACTACGGCACCGGCAGCGTCGCCGCCAGCGTCAAGCATGACCTGGAACAGCAGAGCCACGAAGAAGAAAAGTAAGAAGCAAGGATGAAACTTGAGGAAAGGAGCTTTCCATGTCTGTTGCTATCCATGATTTTGGCAAGCTGACTACCGGCCAGCCGGTGCAGCTGATCACCTTGAAAAACGATAAGATCGAAGTGCAGCTGCTGACCTACGCAGCCATCATCCACCGCATTATTGTGCCCGACCGCAAGGGCAACCCCACCGACGTGGTGCTGGGCTACCCCACCGCGCAGGATTACGAGCTGAACACCGACAGCATGGGCGCTGCCGTGGGCCGCTTTGCCAACCGCATCGGCGGCGCGCAGTTCCCCTTGTATGAGGAGATCATCCACGTAACGCCCAACAGCGATGGCAACTGCCTGCACAGCGGCCTGCATGGCTTCAACCATGCTCTGTTCAAGGCCGAGGTGACGCGCGGCGAGACCGACAGCGTGACGATGACCGCTCACAGCCCTGCCGGAACCGACGGCTTCCCCGGCAATTTTGATTTGGAGATCCAGTACAGCCTGGTCAAAGAAGGCCTGATGATCCGCTACAGCGCGACCACCGATGCCCCCACCGTCTGCAATATGACGAACCACAGCTACTTTAACCTCAACGGCCACGGCAGCGGGTCGGCACTGGGGCACCGCATCAGCGTGGACGCCGATGCCTACCTGGAGGCCGACGATACCAGCGTGCCTACCGGCCGCAAGCTGCCCGTCAAGGGCACCCCGATGGACTTTACCGAGGAAAAGACCCCCGGCCGCGATATCAACGCCGACTACAAGGCGCTGAAACAGGCGGGCGGCTATGACCAGTGCTACATCATCCGGGATAGCGGCCTGCGCCATGCCGCCTGGGCCACCGGCCCCGAGACGGGCATCCGCATGGAAGTGCTGACCACCCTGCCCGGCATGCACCTGTACACCGCCAATTACCTGGCCCCCAAGACGGCCTGCAAGGACGATGCCCACTACCAGGCACGCGATGCGGTCTGCTTCGAGACCGAGGACTTCCCCGATGCCCCGAACCATCCCGATTTCCCCGATACGACCCTGCTGCCGGATGCCCCCTACAGCTCGACCACGATCTATCGGTTTGACATCGCGCCGATGTGAGGAATAAAACAACGGTAAAACGCAAAAGGCCACCGCAAGCGCAGTGGCCTTTTTGTATACACGAGATGACATTATACGATTTGTATAAACGAAGGTCGTAGGGGCGGGTACTGCCCGACCCTGCAAAGCAGTTTTTTGGCAGTCTATCAAGCCTGCTCCAGCCGATACAACCGGCCGCTGAACGGCGGCAGGGTCAGCTTCAGTTCGCCGTTGGTCTTGCGGGCACAGCTGCGCTTGGGGGCAGCTGTGCTGCCGCCGAAGCTCTCCCAGTCGGTGTCCAGCAGCAGTGTCAGCTTACCGGCAGCGGGCAGCGTGAGGGTATAGTCTTTCAGCTCGGTATCGCCAAAGTTGAACGCCGCCAGCACAGCGGCCCCGCTCCCCTGCCGGAGAATCGCGCAGGTGTCCAGCTCGGGATGGGTGCAGTCCAGCCACTGGAACGCGGCAGGGTCATACTCCCGCAGCCAGAAAGCATCCTCGGCGCAGTAGGCCTTGTTCAGCGCCTGGCGGAAGCGGCGGAAATCGTCGTGGTTGGGGTAGTCCAGCACCATCCAGTCCTGCTCGCGGCTCTCGTCAAACTCGCGCAGCTGGGCAAACTCGTTGCCCATAAAGTCCAGCATTTTGCCGGGGTGGATGGCCATATACAGGTACAGCGCGCGGGCCTGCGGGAACTTGCCCTCGTACTCGCCGTACATTTTTTGCACGATGGTGGCCTTGCCGTGGACATTTTCGTCGTGGCTGAACGGCAGAATGTAGTGCTCGTTCCAGGCGTACATCATCGAGAAGGTCAGCTTGCCCAGGTTTTCCCGGCGCTCGTCGGGGGTCTTTTTAAAGTAGTCGAGGGTGTCGTTCATCCAGCCCAGGTCCCACTTGTAGTCAAAGCCCAGGCCGCCGTACTCGACGGGTGCGGTGACTTTGGGATAGTTGGTGGAGTCCTCGGCAATCAGCATCGCGGTCGGGTGGCGCTGCTGCAAGCCGCAGTTCATGCCCTTCAAAAAGTCGAGCGTCGAGCCGTTGACGCCGCGGTTGGGGTCGCCCTGCCAGTAGATCAGGCGGGAGACCGCGTCCATGCGCAGGCCGTCGGCGTGGAAGACCCGCAGCCAGTAGTCGGCACAGGACTGGATAAAGCAGCGGATCTCGCCGCGAGAGTGCATAAAGTTGCAGCTGCCCCACTCGCTCTGCCCAACTGCGGCGGCGGGATACTCGTACAGCGGGGTGCCGTCGAACTCTTTCAGGCCGTAGCTGTCAATGGCAAAATGCACCGGCACAAAGTCCAGGATCACGCCGATGCCCGCCTTGTGGCAGGCGTTGACGAACTCGGCCAGCTGCTGCGGCGTGCCATAGCGGCTGGTGGGCGCGTAAAAGCCGGTGATCTGGTAGCCCCAGCTGCCGTCAAACGGGTGCTCGGCCAGGGGCATCAACTCAATGTGGGTAAAGCCGTTCTCTTTGCAGTAGGCAGGCAGCAGTTCGGCCAGCTCGGCGTAGGTGTACCAGCTGCTGTCCTCCTTCTGCCGCCAGCTGCCCGCGTGGACTTCGTAGATATTCAGCGGTTTATCGAAGCATTTTGAGCGGCTGTTCATCCAGGCATCATCGGAAAAGCCGGTGGGGCGGTCGGCAATGATGCTGCGCCCGTCGGGGCGCAGGGTCATGGCGGTGCCGTAGGGGTCGCAGTGGGCCACGCTCTGGCCGTTGGCGCCGCGCACCCAATACTGGTAGACCATGCCCGCGCCGGCGCCGGGAACATCGCACTCCCACACGGCGGACTGGGTGCGGTGCATGTCGTAGGTGCCGACCTCGGTCTCGACCGCGATGTGCTGCGCGGACGGGGCCCACACAGCAAAATGCGTGCCGCCAAAGTAGGTGTGTGCGCCGAAAAACTCGTACGCATCAAAGGCATGGCCGGTGTAGAATTCCTGCATATTCATAAACAAAACCTCGATTTTGGGAATAAATTACCGTAAAGCCTCCCTCTGTGAGGGAGGTGCCCCGAAGGGGCGGAGGGAGAGAGACTTATCTATACCCAAAGCATATATCTATAAAAAAATTGTACCACACCCGGGGGTGTGGTACAAGCACATAATTTGACACAGTGTCTAATTTTAGACTTTAAATTTTCAGCAGGCCGCGCGCAATGTTGAAGTAGACCAAAAGTGTTGTAGTATCGACGATCGTGGTGATAAGCGGCGAAGCCATCACGGCGGGGTCGAACTTGAGCTTCTCGGCAATGACGGGCAGCAGGCCGCCGATCAGCTGCGAGAGGATGACCGTGCAGACCAGAGTCAGGCAGACGACAGCGGCCACCGGGGCGGCGATGCGATCAAATACGATCAGCTTGGCAAAGTTGCACAGGGCCAGCGTGCCGCCGCACAGGATGGCGACGCGGAGCTCGCGCCACAGGATCTTGGGCAGGTCGTGCGGCTCGATATCGCCGACAGCCATACCACGGATGATGGTGGAAGTACTCTGGCTGCCCGCGTTGCCGCCTGCGTCGGTCAGCATGGGGATGTAGGCGGTCAGCACGGTCACAGCGGCGAGCGCGTCCTCGTACCCGCGGATAACCAGGCTGGAGAAGGTGGACGAGATCATCAGGAAAAGCAGCCACGGGGCACGGCTTTTGTACAAATCCCACATGGACTGTTTGAAGTAAGGCTTGTCGGACGGGCCGATAGCGTTCATCTTGGCGATATCTTCGCTGGCCTCGTCCTGCATGATCGAGATAGCGTCGTCGATGGTGACGATACCGACAAGGCGCTTCTCGTTATCCACAACGGGGATAGCCAAGTAACCGTACTTCTCAAACAGCTGGGAGACATCCTCCTGGTCGGTCATTGTGCTGACGCTGACCACGTTGGTGTCCATCATGTCGCGGATCTGTTCGTTGGCGGGGTCTTTGGCCAGGATCAGCGCGCGCAGCGAGACAACACCGATGAGGGTACGGTCGCGGTCGGTGACATAGCAGTTGTTGATGGTCTCCTTGTCCACGCCGTTTTTGCGGATGGATTCCATCGCATCCGACACGGTCATGTCGGGGCGCAGTTCCATCAGCTCGGTAGTCATAACGCCGCCGGCGGAATCCTCGGGGTACTTGAGCAATTCGTTGATCATGCGGCGGGTCGCAGGGTCGGCCTGGGCCAGAATACGCTTGACGACATTGGCAGGCATTTCTTCGACAAGGTCCGTCGCATCGTCAACGAACAGGTCGTCCACGACGGCTTTCAGCTCTTTATCGGTCAGGCCGTCGATGAGGGTTTGCTGGCTTTCGGGCGTCAGCTCGGCAAAAATTTCCGCTGCCAGGTCTTTCGGGCACAGGCGGAACAGCACCGGCATCTTCTCCGGCGGCAAGTCCTCGAACACGGCGGCCAGGTCAGGGGCGGGCAGAGTGGACATAACGTCCCGCAGGCTCTGGTACTTTTTGGCATCGTCCAGGTTGGCCAGCATGGCGCGCAGGGTGGCAATGGTGGTATCAGACATAAAAAGCTGCCTCCTTTTCAGGCGGCAGCCGTACACATTTTAGTTTTATGGGTAAAGCAAAATAAGCATTGCAACGCAAAGCCAGACCCCGTGCTACACCTGCACGCAGTCAGCTTGACCCAAAGTGAAAAACATGATGGCTGCCTTATTGGAAATACATCGGTTCACAGGACTGGGACTGGGGGTATCCATTTCGACAACCACCTCACTTATGTTTGAATTTTTGGCGAAGTATGACACTTCGCACCTGTAATTAGAATACCATTTTGTAACCTGTTAGTCAACGGTAAATTTCGCTATTTGAGGGAAAATTTTTCATGCACACCGCAGGCATTTGTGGTATAATGGGGTACATTTCGATGAGTGCTTTAGGGGAGGATCGCTATGATAAAAAATATTGCTGTCGTCAGCCTGTCCCGTGGGGTGTTGGGGGAGAAGTTTGCACAGCATGAAGTTGAAATCGGGCTGAAACGTCTGGCCAATTATGGCGTGAATGTTCGTTTTATGCCAAACGCCCTGCGTGGCATCGACTATCTGACTGCACACCCGGAGGCACGAGCCGCTGACTTGCTACAGGCGTTCCGCGACCCGGAAATTGATATGATCCTCTGCGCCATCGGCGGGGACGACACCTACCGGCTGCTCCCCTACCTGTTCGATCACGATGAACTGCGCAAGGCTGTCACTGATAAAGTGTTCCTCGGCTTTTCCGACACGACCGTCAACCATATGATGCTGCACAAAGTGGGGGTACCGACGTTTTACGGGCAGGCATTTTTGCCGGACGTTTGCGAATTAAGTCCCACAATGCTGCCTTACACCGAGCGCTATTTTACGGAGTTGCTGCGCACCGGCACAATACGCGAGGTGACACCCAGCGATGTCTGGTACGAAAGCCGCACCGATTTCAGCCACGCGCAGGTCGGCATTGCCCCCGCCGCACACCCGGATAATGGCTTCCAACTTTTGCAGGGAAACCCGGTATTTTTCGGAGAAATTCTTGGCGGCTGCCTGGATACCCTCTATGACTTTTTCGATGATACGCGGTATGCAGATATGCCGCCGCTTTGTCAGAAATACGGCCTTTTCCCCACGGCAAAGGATTGGCGGGAAAAAATTTTGCTGTTGGAAACCAGCGAGGAACAGATGCCGCCCGAAAAATACCGCGCGGCGTTGACGCATCTCAAAGATGCCGGGGTATTTCGTGCCGTCAGCGGTGTGCTGGTCGGCAAGCCGATGGACCGCAAATACGAGGATGCGTACAAGCAGATTTTGGTCGAAGTGATTGACGACCCCGCATTGCCCATCGTTTGCAACATCAACATCGGGCACGCTGCGCCACGGTGTATTCTCCCGTTTGGCATCATGGCCCATGTCGATGCCACCGCGCAGAAGATCACTTTTGCAAAATAATAGTAAAAAGCCAACTCCCGGCAGGTTGTAGGGGGCGATGCTTGTCATCGACCCGCGAGCGGATGCAAGCATCCGCCCCTACAATCTGCCGGGAGTTGGAATTTCTTATTTTGTGTAAATCAGGCCATCAATGCCTTAACGGTCTCGGCCAGCTTTTCATCTTTGCAGGCGGGGAAGAAATACTCGGCAAAATGCTCACCGGCGAAAGCGCCCTTGACCAGGTCACGATCGAGGTCTTTCAGGATGTCGCTCAGATCGCGGAACGCGACTGCGCGCACGCCGTCCAGGATTTTCTTGTTGCGCTGCTCGGGCTCAACGCGCTCTTTGGGATAGCCCTGGCCGTGGCCGAAGCCGAACAGCTTTTCAAAGGTGTACTCCAGGTTCAGTTCGCCGCCCCAGCCAAAGCCCTTGGCAAAAGGCAGGGCCACGGCGTTGCCGTCGTTGACATGGGCAAAGGTGTAGGCGTCGACGGGATCCTCGACATGGCCGCAGATGACGCCGGGGAAGCTGTTCAGCGCCAGCATGGCACCCTCGCCGGTGCCGCAGCCGGTGATGACGTAGTCTGCCGCGCCGGAGTTCAGCAGCACAGCGGCCAGGATGCCGTTCTGTACGTAGGTCAGCTGGGCGGCATCGTCGGCGGCGTACATGCCGTAGTTGACGACCTCGTGGCCCATCGGCTCGACGACTTTGCGCAGGGTGGCTTCGACCAGGGCGTTCTTGGCGGCCTGGCTGTTCTCATTGATGAGTGCGATCTTCATAATAACGATCCTTTCTTGCAAAGGTGAACTTATCAGACAAAATCATTATACCACGGGGCCGCGCCGGAAAGCAAGGCATCCCCTGCCCCGCGTTACATGATCAGCTCGCGGAAATAGTGGGTATTGATGCTCTTGTCGTCCTCGGCCATCTTGGCGATGCAGGCGTCCAGCGTGTGGGCTGCATCGTCCAGGCTGCGCCAGTTGGGGGCTTCGGGCTTGACTTCGCGCTCCAGCCAGGGCGCGATCTCGGTGTGGGACGCCGCGCCCTCGATAAGATAGGCCCCCTGCCGGGCGGGCTGGGTCTCGGGCTGGTAGTTGTCGGCAGTGCCGAGGGTGGTCAGCACAAACTGGCCCTTGCGGTTGCGGCCGCCCACCAGCAGGCGCACGCCCACGGGCTGGGTGGTGACGGCGGGGGCTTTCTCACACAGGATCTTGACGACCTTTTCCAGCGTCAGGTAACGCACGTCGTACTCGTCCAGCGCGTTGATGATCTGCACGGCGGCCAGCGTGTCGCCCGCAAAGCCGACCAGCACATTGCGGTTGACCTTGCGGACCTTGGGCAGCTCGTCACTGATGATATGGGGCTTGTCGCCGGCGATGGGTTCCTCAACAAAACGGCCATCGCTGACCATTGCGCAGAAAGCATCGCCGCAGACGGCTAAAATTGCACTCATAATTGGTACTTCCTTTTATCTCTAAGATTCTGCAACCATTGTAACACAAAAACAGGGCGCACCGCAAGGCACGCCCTGTACAGGCAGATTTATTATTTGCTGATCTTGATGAGATCGGCACCCGGCTCCACAGTGCCGGAAGCAACGACCTCAACACCGGCAAAGTCGTCCGTGTTGGTGATGACGGTGATGACCACGGCGGGATGAGCGGCCGCAGCGATCTTGCCAAGGTCCATCTCGAGCAGCAGATCGCCCTTTTTGATCTTGTCGCCGACCTTGACCTTGGGGCTGAAGCCGTCGCCCTTCATCTCGACGGTATCCACGCCGACATGGATGAGCACCTCGACATCGCCGACGCCCTGGATACCCAGTGCATGGCCGCTGTCCGGGGCCTGGGTGATTTCGCCGTCGATGGGGGCGTAGACCTTGCCCTCGGTGGGATCAATGCCGCAGCACTGGCCCAGGATGCCCTGTGCGAAAACCTCGTCCGGGATCTGCTCCATCGGCACAACAGTGCCTTTGGCGTCCGCAGCCAGCACCAGCGGGAACGCCGGGGCAGCGGGGGCGGCAGGCGCAGCAGGCGCAGCGGACTTCTTCAAAAAATCAAAAAATCCCATCTCAGATAACTCCTTTACAATGTCCCGCAAAGTGGGGGGGACAGTTTGTTAAAATTATACCGCATTTGCATGGGAAAAGCAACGGGAATTTGCGGAAGTGAGGAAAGACTTCCCTTGCGGTCGTGCTCCTGGGCCCACCCATCAAAGGGGAGCCTTTGTTACAGCAGCGCTTTCACCGCGCGGATAGCCTGCCAGGTGATGGCGGCCATTTCCTCCGGCGGGGGCTGGCAGCCGGCGTCCTGCCAGGCTACGATGCTGCCAAAGCAGCCGTTGACCGCAAAGGCCAATAAGTATTGCTGCCGCTGGGTGCCGCCGCCGTTGGCCTGCAGCTGCCCCAGGCAGCGGCGGGCGATGAGATCCTTGGCATTGCGGGTAAAGTCCGACTCCCAGTTTTTGCCGTAGAACGCATGGCAGACCTCGGGGTTATCGTTCATGTAGCTGAACAGCGCAGTCAGCGCGGGGGGCACATCCTCGCGGCTGATGTTGGGGATCAGGTTGTCCATCAGCCCCTCCAGGCGGGCCAGCTGGCTGGCTTCCATCTGCTCCATCAGGGCATAAATGTCGGCATAATGGAAATAAAAGGTGCCGCGGCTGATCCCGGCAAGCTCGGTCAGCTCCCGCACGGTGATCTCCCGCAGGTTTTTTTGCTGCAATAAATGGATCAGGGCTTCATACAGGCGTTGCTTGGTTTGGCGCACACTTCGGTTGGCATCTCCCTTGGCGTTCATTGCGCACACCACCTTCCGGCGTTTTTATATATTTAAAGAATAGTCGTTTTGCGCCATTTTGTCAAGGATTTTTACGGCTTTTTGCACGAAATGGGATAAAAATGTTGGCAAATTCTTGTACGGATTGCACTTTGCACCCGGCGTGGGATGTGTTACAATAAGCCATGAGGTGATTTTTATGACGCTTGACCGGCCCCATGCCCGGCAGGCCTTTGCCGCATACACGTCCCACTACAACGCCGCTGACCCGAAAGTGAAGCTGAAGATCGACCACACCTACCGCGTCGCCGCCCTGTGTGAGCGTATCGCCAACAGCCTGGCCCTGCCGCCGCAGGACGTCGATTTGGCCTGGCTGTGCGGCCTTTTGCACGATGTAGGCCGCTTTGAGCAGCTGCGCCGGTATGGTACTTTTATCGACGCGCAGTCCATCGACCATGCCCTGATGAGCGTGACCGTGCTGTTTGACGAGGGCCGTCTGCGGGATTATATCGCCGATACCGATGAGGACACGCTGCTGCGCACGGCCATCCGCCTGCACAACGCTTACCGCCTGCCCGCAGAGCTGGACGACCGCACGCGGATGTTTTGCCAGATTCTGCGCGATGCCGATAAAATTGACATCTTACGGGTGAATGTTGAAACGCCGATGGAGCAGATCTACAATGTCAGCACCGAAGCACTGCGCCAGAGCCCGGTCTCCCCTGCCGTGCTGGATGCGTTTTACGAGCATCACTGCGTGCTGCGCACCCTGAACCACTACCCTGCCGACAACGCCGTGGGGCATGCGTCGTTCCTATTTGAGCTGTGCTACCCCGAAAGCCTGCGCGCCGCTGCCGAGCAGGGCTGGCTGTGGAAGCTGCTGGATTTCAAAACCGACAACCCGGAAACCGCGAAAGCCTTTGCCGCGATGAAAGCAGAGATGCAGCGGTGGATCGGGGAGCATATAAAGTAGTAGAAAGAAAAAGGCTCCCCTTGAGGGGAGCTGTCACCGAAGGTGACTGAGGGGTGGCTCCGCGGCACGGTGCTGCACCTCCCAGCCACCCCTCACCCGCTTCGCGGGAGCTCCCCTCGAAGGGGGAGCCTTTAGACTGCGACAACTACATAAATATCCCCATGCCCGCAACAGGCATGGGGATGCTTTACTTGTACTATAAATTTTTACAGCCCCTGCACCAAAATCACCAGAATCAGCACAGGCAGTACAAAACGGAAGTAATTCTTCAGCCAGTGGGGCATTTTAAAGCCGCTGCCGGTGTTGCACTCGGCCAGGTAGTTGTCAAAATTCCAGCCCCAGCGGGTGACGCAGAACAGCAGGTAGATCAAGCTGCCGCCGGGCAGCAGCAGATTGCTGACGAGGAAATCCTCGAAGTCCAGCACGGTGCTGCCAGCGCCCATCGGCTGGATAAAGCTCCACGCGTTGTAGCCCAGCGCGCAGGGCAGGCCCAGCAAAATCAGCGCGGCGCAGCCGATCAGGCAGGTCTTGCGGCGATCCCAGCCGAAGTTGTCCATGCAGGACGCGATCAGGTTTTCAAACACCGCAATGACGGTGGAAAAGCTGGCGAACGTCATAAACAGGAAGAACAGCGTGCCCCAGATGCGCCCGCCGATCATGTTGATGAACACACTGGGCAGCGTAATGAAGATCAGGCTCGGCCCGGCGTCCGGTGAGATGCCGAACGAGAAGCACGCCGGGAAGATGATGAGCCCCGCGCAGATGGCGACAAAGGTGTCCAGCACGCAGATGCGCACGGCCTCGCCGGTCAGGGTAAAGCGGCGATCCATGTAGCTGCCAAAAATCTCCATCGCGGCAATGCCCAGACTCAGCGTAAAGAACGACTGGTTCATCGCGGCGGTGATGACGTTGCCAAGGCCCTGCTCGCTGGCACGCTGCCAGTCCGGCAGCAGGTAGAACGCAAGGCCGTCCTTGACGCCGGGCAGTACAAAGCTGTGGGCGACCAGCACCAGGATCAGCACAAGCAGCGCACTCATCATCCATTTGCCGATGCGCTCCAACCCACCTTGCAGGCCCTTTTGGCAGACGATGAAACCCAGCACGGTGATGACCACCATCCAGAGCACCTGCTCACCGGGGCTGGCCAGCGCATCGCTGAACACCTGGGCCGAAGCAGCGGAGGTCAGGCCGGTGAAGCGGCCGGTCAAAAACTTGAAAAAGTAGTCCAGCATCCAGCCAGCGACTGTAGTGTAGTACATCATCAGCAAGGCGCAGCCGATCATGCACACCCAGCCGTGCAGGTGCCACTTGCTGCCCTTGGGCTCCAACGCCTGGTAGGCTTTTACGGCGCTGCTGTGCCCGGCGCGGCCCACGGCCAGCTCCATCGTAAGCACGGGCACGCCCATGATTACCAAAAACAGCAGGTAGAACAGCACAAATACGCCGCCGCCATACTGCCCCGTTACCGTGGGAAAACGCCACACATTGCCGATGCCGACCGCACAGCCCGCGCTGACCAGAATGAAGCCAAGGCGGGAAGCAAAACCCTCCCGCTGTTTGCCAGAATCCATAATGTTCCTCTTTTCTTGCCGTTTTGCATAAGACATGTACAAATTATTATACCTGCAATTTTGTAGGGTTGCAAGCGCTGCGGACTGGCGTTATAATAAAAATTACGGAATTTGCAAAAAAAAGGAGTGCTTTTATGCTTCGTTTTGAATGTGACTACGGTGAAGGTGCCGCCCCTGCGGTGCTGGACCTGATGCAGAAAACCAACTTTGACCAGACCCCCGGCTACGGCGAGGACAGCTATTGTGCCGCCGCAGCCGATAAGATCCGCACCCTGTGCGATGCCCCGGACGCTGCCGTGCATTTCTTTGTGGGCGCGACCCAGGCCAACCTGACGGTCATCGACGCCGCGCTGAAGCCATGGCAGGGCGCACTGTGTGCCGACACCGGCCACATCCATGTACACGAGACCGGCGCTGTGGAAGCCACCGGCCACAAGTGCCTGGCCCTGCCGAACAAAAACGGCAAGATCACGGCACGGCAGATCCGCCACGCAGTGGAAGAACACCGTGCCAACGCCAGCCACGAGCATGAGGTGCAGCCCGGGCTGGTCTATATTTCCAACCCCACCGAGGTAGGCACGCTGTACACCAAGGCCGAGCTGACCGACATTTCCGCCGCCTGCTACGAGTTGGGGCTGTATCTGTTTGTGGACGGTGCGCGTATGGCCTACGGCCTGATGAGCGAGGCCAACGACCTGACCTTGCAGGACTACGCGGCGCTGTGCGATGTGTTTTACCTGGGCGGCACCAAGTGCGGTGCGCTGTTCGGTGAAGCTGTTGTTATCACCAACGACGCGCTGAAAGAGGATTTCCGCTATGCCATCAAACAGCACGGCGGCATGCTGGCCAAGGGCCGCCTGCTGGGCGAACAGTTCCTGGCCCTGCTGGACGGCGAGGACGGCAGCAGCAACAGCCTGTATTTTACGATGGCCGCCGAGGCCGACCGCCAGGCCATGGCCATCCGCAAGGCGTTTGAGGAAAAGGGTGTAAAGCTGCTGCATGATTCCTACACGAACCAGCAGTTCTTTGTGCTGCCGGATGCCTGGTACGAAGCGTTGAGCAAGGATTTCGCCATGACCCACATGGGCAAGCCCGACAAAACGCACACCGCTGTCCGAATCTGCACGAGTTGGGCGACCAAGGCGGAAAATGTGCAGGCGCTGATTGATGCGGTGAAGGGGCTGTAAAGCAGCAACGTGCGTAGGGGCGGATGCAAGCATTGACCCCTACAATCTCACGGAAAACGATAAAAGGCTCCCCTAGAGGGGAGCTGTCAGCGAAGCTGACTGAGGGGTGGCCCTGGGGGCGCACATCCTACCCGGCCATCCCTCACCCGCCTGCGGCGGGAGTTCCCCTCAAGGGGAGCCTTTAACAAAACGTCCCGGGCCTTACGGCTCGGGACGTTTTTATGCAAACATAATTTACTTCTGTACCCGCTTATCGCACTTCACGGCAAGCTTGGTACCGGCGGTCTGCAAGATCTGCACCAGCACGACCAGCAGGGCGGTGGCGAAGAACTCCAGCACCACATTAAAACGATAGTAGCCGTAGTTGATGGCGATCTTGCCCAGGCCGCCGCCGCCGATGATACCGGCCATGGCACCGTAGCCCATGATGGTGGTGGCAGCGATCGTGATGTTGGCCACCAGGCTGGGCATGCTCTCGGGCACCATCACCTTGGTGATGATTTGCAGCGGCGTTGCGCCCATGCTCTGGGCGGCTTCGATCACACCGGCGTCGACCTCGCGCATGCTCGTTTCGATCAGGCGGGAGACAAACGGGAACGACGCAATGACCAGCGGCACGATAGATGCCACGGTGCCGATCGACGTGCCTACGATCAAACGGGAAAGCGGAATGACAATGATCATCAAAATCAAGAACGGCACGCTGCGCAGCAGGTTGATGAGGCCGTTCAGCAGCGCCATGACCCACTTGGGCAGCGGGCGGATGCCGTTGGGCTCGCCCGTGACGAGCAGCACGCCCAGCGGCAGGCCGAGGACCAGCGCCAGCAAAGTGGCAACAACTGTGGACCAGACGGTCTCCCAGGTTTCAAACGGGATGGTGGGCAGGACCTGCATAAAAGTCTGCCAGTCCTTGCCTGCAAAAAATTCAGCCATCAGTTGTTCACCTCCTCATAGGTAATGCCGGGATAGTTCTTGATGTACTCCAACGCGGCCTCGGCATGGTCATCCTCGGGCAGGGCCAGCAGCATGCTGCCCAGCGTCTGGCCGTTGACAATGCGGGTATCTGCGCCCATGATGGACACCAGCGCACCGCACTCAATGGCGAGGCTGGCAACCAGCGGTTTGTCGGTCGTCTGGGTGCCGCCGAACGCAACGCGCACCAGTTTGTGCCCGGGCAGGGCTTCGGCCTTGGGGGCACCGGCGGGGTACACCAGCCGCTTGGCCGCGGCGCTGGTGGGATGGCTGAAGATCGCCTGGACCTCGCCCTCCTCCACTACGGTGCCGTTGTCCAGGATCGCCACGCGGTTGCAGACTTCCTCGACCACGCTCATCTGGTGGGTGATGATGACCACCGTGATGCCTAATTCTTTGTTGATCTGGCGGATCAGTTCCAGGATGGCATGGGTGGTGTTGGGGTCCAGGGCGCTGGTGGCTTCGTCGCACAGCAGCACCTTGGGGTCGGTGGCCAGCGCGCGGGCAATGGCAATGCGCTGCTTCTGGCCGCCGGAAAGCTGGGCCGGGTACGCTTCGGCCTTATCGGGCAGGCCGACCAGATCCAGCAGCTCGCGGGCACGGGCCTCGGCTTTGTCCTTGGGCACCTTGGCAAGCTCCATCGGGAACATAATGTTGCGCAGGCAGGTGCGCTGCATCAGCAGGTTGAACTGCTGGAAGATCATGGTAATTTCGCGGCGGGCGGCGCGCAGCTCGGCTGCCGAAAGCTCCTGCATCTGACGGTCATTCACGATGACCTTGCCCTCGTCCGGGCGTTCCAGCATATTGATGCACCGCACCAGCGTGGACTTACCGGCGCCGGACATGCCAATGATGCCGTAGATATCGCCATTCTGAATGGTCAGGTTGATATCGTTCAGCGCGACGACCGTACCGCCCTGCGTGGCAAAGCGTTTGGTCAGGTGTTGCAGTTCGATCATGGGTCTCTCCCCTTATTCTTTACAAAGATAGCGAATGGGCGATAAAACCCATTCGCTATCTATTTTACGATAAAATTAGTAGCTTTACAATAGTTTCCTCAAAAAATGCCCACATAACGACAATATTTTTTGTGCGAAAGAGAGTTTTTTATCGCTGATACACCACATTTACACCATTTTCAAAAAAGAGCCAAGATATGACAAATAAAGGCTAAGGAGGATGCCTGTATAAGGTGTCCTCCTTTTTATGTAGAGCATACCTGAGTGTGCCTTCTAAATCGCATTGATGTGGTTGGATATTCACAGCTTTTCTTGCGGAAATATTTACACCGTCTGCAAGATTTTATAAGCAGTGTCCTGCACCTTCGTTCGTTTTGGAGCCCCTTTCGGGTGCTTTCCGGCGCGAAGGAGCTTTTTGTTTTCATGGCGACGGAACAGCAGGCCATCAATATTTTCGGATGTGTACTCTAAGCCGTTTTGGTTCAGTACGTGGGCGCGGCGTGCTAGGCACATACTGGCCAGCCCATAATCCTGGGTGATTACAAGGTCACTGGGGTGTACACGATTCACCAGAGCAAAATCTACGCTGCCAGCACCTTTGCCAAAGGTCAATGTCTGCGCACCGTCGCGTTGGATTTGGTGGGAGGTATCGCATAGAATCAACACGGACACTTTATATTTTGCGGCAGTCTGTACGGTCAGATCAACCACCGGGCAGCCATCGGCATCAATTAAAATCGTCACTTTACCGTTTCCCTTTCTTAACCCAAGCAAACGCTCTTGCTGCCCACAGGTCTACATCTTTGAAGTGCCCGCTGTGGTTCAATTCCAGCGTACAGTTTGTACTGCGCTTGAGTGGTTCACTGTACAATGTGGACCATAGCGATAAGTCATCATTCTTATTCTTTGCATTATAATGCCTATATGTCAAAGAATCAAGATTGCGCCGGATGCCCTGCCTTGAAAGTTTTTTGCCGCACTTGCATTACATCTGCACAACATCCGCACAGTGATTGTATATACGTGTATAATCTCGT
>ERZ827117.1287-NODE-1287-length-19766-cov-5.196439_pt1 | contig 19766 bp, 20 predicted proteins | sample MGYA00519920_ERZ827117 | MGnify/ENA primary metagenome ERZ827117 (study PRJEB31778, sample SAMEA3449260) | human gut metagenome | biome: human gut; feature: human-associated habitat; material: faeces | place: United Kingdom | collected 2010/2012 ...
GGCATTCTGCGCAGATTGCACGAGGAAAACTTTGTGAAAGATGCCCTTTGAAGCCCGCCAACCTACCGTGGTACAATAAAGTAAAGAGTAAAATTACGCTGGAAAGTCTGTTTTTGCAGCCTTTTCATACAAGGGAAAGAGGCAATACCATGTCACGGTTTCAGGCGGGAGCGCTGGTGGTCTACGGAAATCTGGGAGTGCACGAGGTGGAAGGGGTCGGGCTGCGGCACTTTTGCGATGAGCCCGCCAGAGAGTATTACACCCTCCGGCCCTATTTTTCGGATTCCCACGACCGCAGCTATATCCCCACGGCAAAAGAAGGTGCCCTGCGCCCGGTGACCCCGGCACAGCAGGCAGAAGCCGACCTTGCACGCATCAAAGCGGAAAAGCTGCCCATCCCGGCGGGGGTACAGACCGCGCTGGCAGAACACTATCAGGCACTGCTTCACACCAATGATTTTTACCAGTACCTGACCCTGTTCAAGGAGCTGGGGCAAAAGCAGACCCAGCAGCAGAATCGTGGGCGGAAGATCAACGCCATGGATGCCTACTTCTACCAGATGGTAGAGCGTGTCCTGCGGGAGGAGTTGGCGGTGTCCTTCGGGGAGTCGCAGCAGGAAGCCGGCAGACGGCTACTGAGCGTTCTGAACTGAAGCTGCATGGTGATTTTTACCAATAAATGCAAGGACTTTTTTTGTGAAGAATCGCCTTTGCATTTATTTTTTGCATTTTTTATAATAAAAACAGGACGCTGCAATGCTGTAATTTACAGCGTCAAAACTTCTTTTGGATTGGAGAGAAGAACAATGAAACGAGTAAAATCTGCCTGCATCTGCCAGACCCTGCACTTTATGCTGAAGGACGGTCTGGATCACCTCTATGCCGTCAAACAGGTCAAGGAAGAGGTCGAGACCTACAAGAAAAACATGGACCGCAACCACACAAAGTATAAGATCGTGGAGCAGACCGAGCAGCCGGATGGTTCCATCATCGTAAAGATCATCAAGCAGTACAACGCTGCACCTGTGGGCGATTATCTCAACTGATTTCCGCAACGAAAAGACCGCTTTCGTTCAAAAACGGAGGCGGTCATTTTGCGTAATGGAAATTTTACCATTGGTTAAAATGTACCCGGTCATCCTCATAGCGGCTCTCACGCGGGGCGGTAATGTCCGCTACCGGGTAGCCAAGAGCGATGATGGAGTGGGGCACAATGGTTTCCGGTAGGCTAAACCGCTTCTGCTGGGCCTCCACCCGGTCCATCTGAGGCCAAGTGCCCAGCCAGACTGCACCAAGCCCCAGCTCCTGTGCGGCAAGGCAGATGTTCTGGGCGGCAATCGCGCCATCAATGACCCAGTAATCCTTTGCAAAGCGGAATGCACGGTCAAGGTCGCCGCAGACGAGGATGCCCGCAGCAGCGTGCCGCAGCGGCTCGGCCGGGCGGCCGTTGGCATCTGCCATCTGTGTCAGCTTTTCCGGGTCGGTCACCACCACGAAAGACCAGTCCTGCGCATTGACGCAGCTCGGACCGCTCATGGCGGCTTCCAGCAGCTGATGCAGCTTTTCGTTTTCGATGGGCTGATCTGTAAATTCCCGGCAGCTGCGCCGGGTCAAAATGGCATCCAGAGTGTTCATGAATAAGAGCCTCCTGTTCTGATTTGCCCCAGTATAGCATACCAGCTTGAAAATTTCATGTGCTATTTTGCTTGCAATTTTGGAGCATTCCGATTATAATACAATTCGTCAAGAATACAAAAAGCCGGCTTACAAAGCGTGAAATCCTGAGGACGTGCTGGTCCTCAACGATTTCACGCTTTTTTGTTTGCCCGAAAAGGAGGACTTATGAACCCGAAAAACAAACTGGCGGAAATGCCCATCCGTCCCCTGCTCTACACCATGGCAGTGCCGCTGATGCTGTCGCTGCTCATCCAGTCGCTGTACAACATTGTGGACAGCATTTTTGTGGCGCGGCTGTCGGAAACGGCGTTGACCGCCGCTTCGCTGGTATATGCCATCCAGTTTTTGATGATCGCCATTGGCGTGGGCACTGCCGTGGGTCTGAACGCCCTGCTCTCCCGCAAGCTGGGGCAGAAAAAGCCGGAGGAGGCCTGCCGTGCCGCTACCACCGGGCTGTTTCTGATGCTGGGCACTTCACTGGTGTTTACGCTGGTGGGGCTGCTGTTCTCGAACCAAATTGCCGCTGCCCTGACCAATGACCCGGAATTGCAGCAGCTGTGCCGGGAATACCTCTCGGTGAACCTTGTGTTCTGCTGGGGCATCTTTTTGCAGACCTACGGCCAGCGGCTTTTGCAGGCCGTGGGTGATACCGTGCTGTCCATGATCTCCCTCATCATCGGCGCAGTGGTGAACATTCTCCTCGACCCTATCATGATCTTTGGTCTGCTGGGCTGCCCAGCCATGGGCATCCGGGGCGCGGCAATTGCCACCGTCATCGGGCAGCTCATCGGTGCAGCGGCGGCACTGTGGTTCAACCGGGTCAAAAATCCGGTCATCCACGTCCGGCTGAAGGGTTACCGCTTTCTGTGGCAGGATGTGGCCGACATCTACCGGGTGGGTCTGCCCACCATCGTGATGCAGGCTATTGGCAGTATTATGACCTTTGCAGTCAACGGCATTCTGTTGGAGGTGTCCTCCACGGCAGTGGCGTTCTTTGGCATCTACTATAAGTTGCAAAACTTCCTGATGATGCCGGTGAACGGATTGGGACAGGCGGCTATTCCAGTGGTGGGCTTCAACTACGGCAGCGGCCAGTCCGACCGGGTAAAGCAGGCATGGAAGGTGCTGCTGCCCACTGGCGTGGTGTTTGCCCTCTGCGGCACGGCGGTGTTCCTGCTGTTCCCGGCGCAGCTGCTGGGGCTGTTCTCTGCCAGTGAGGAGATGCTGACCTTCGGCGTGCCTGCCCTGCGTATCATCTCGGCGACTTTTCTGTTTGCAGTCATCACAATCTTGTGCGGCTATTTTGCCTCCGGCCTTGGCAACGGCGTCATCAATATGATCGGCGGTGCGCTGCGGCAGCTGGTGGTGCTGGTGCCCTGCCTGTGGCTGCTTATTCGCACTATGGGCATCGACAGGGCATGGTTTGCGTTCTGGGTGTCCGAGGTGATTGCCTGCGCTTATAGCCTGTGGGCAACGAAAAAAGAACTGCGGAACAAGGTGAAGTAAACCTATCTGCAACGAGTAGAAAGCTCCTCCGCGGAAGGATAACGATTTACTTTTACGCTCCATTTTTTCAAAGCGCGCTTGACACACAGGCCATAGTATGTTAATATAAGTAGTGTGCTACCTAATCGGAGGTCACTATGGAAACAAACATTGCACCGGGATTGCGTTTTGCCATTCTCGACCATGAATTCAAAATGCGCTTGGCAGAGCGGGCAAACAAGATGGATCTGACCGTTTCTCAGTTAAGAGTATTGGGCGAATTGAGCAGGCTGGAATCGGAAGGCGTAGAGGAGATCAATCAGAAGAATCTGGAAAATTCTCTGATGGTCACGCACCCTACCATGACAGGGATCATCAAGCGGCTGGAGAAGAAAAAAGCCGTTATTTGTACGCCAAGCAAGCTGGACCGGCGGTACAAGAAGATCTGCTGTGCACCGGAGTATCTTCATATTCATGAAGAGCTGCGTGAAATGGACTGGGAGATATTCAGAGAGCTTTGCAAGGGGATCCCACAGGAACAGGTCGAGCTGTTCCTCGCATTATCGGAAAAGATGTTAAGCAACATAGAAAGTCTGTGATCATCCGCATACGGGTCGTTCCGTATGCGGAATTTTATCGGCCATATAGGTAGCTTGCTACTTTTTTGCTGAAAGGAAATTATCAATGAACGAAAACAAAATGGGCACCGTGTCCGTCAATAAGCTTCTGGTCGGTATGGCGACCCCGATGGTCTTATCCATGCTGGTGGGTGCACTGTACAATGTTGTTGACAGCCTGTTTGTCAGCCATTATGGCGAGAATGCGCTTTCTGCTGTTTCTTTGGCCTTTCCCATCCAAAATATCATTATTGCCACCGGTACCGGTGTGGGTGTTGGCATCAACGCGCTGCTTTCCCGCTATCTGGGGCAAAAGGAGCAAAAAGCGGTCAACCAGACCGCTTTGCATGGTATTTTGCTGGGCATCGTGTTTTATATCGTCATTTGCTTCTTTGGCCTTTTCTGCGTGCGGAAATTCTACCTGATCCAGACGCCCGATGCGGAGATCGTTTCCATGGGCGTTGACTACCTGACGATCATCTGCGTTTTTGGCTTCGGACAGCTGTTCCAGCTGATCTTCGAGAAGATTTTGCAGTCCACCGGGCGCACAGCATATACCATGGTCATGCAGATCGTGGGCGCCATTATCAATATCATTCTGGACCCTATCTTTATTTTTGGCTATTTCGGTCTGCCAGCTATGGGCACCAAGGGTGCAGCCATTGCCACGGTCATCGGTCAGATTGTTGCCATGCTGCTGGGTGTGTATTTCAACCTGACCAAAAACAAGGATGTTCAATTCAGCTTGCAGGACTTCCAGTTGAAGGGTTCTTACATCAAAGCCATTTGTGAGGTGGGCATTCCGACCATTATCATGCAGTCCATGTCCAGCATCATGTGCTTTGGTATCAACAAGCTTCTGCTGGCGTTTTCCACCACGGCGACGGCGGTGTTCGGTGCCTACTTTAAGCTGCAGACCTTTGTCTACATGGCTGTTTTTGGCCTGAACAATGCACTGATCTCCATCGTCGCGTTCAATGTCGGCGCACGGCATGGGGAGCGCGTCAAAAAGGTGATCCGCCTTTGCGGTCTTTACTCGGCGCTGATCGGTCTTGTCGGGACCCTGATCATGGGGCTTTTGCCCGTCCAGCTGATCAACGCCTTTGCGCCCTCTGAGGAGATGTTCGCCTTGGGCGTGCCGGCGCTGCGCATCCTTGCGCTCAGCTTTGTGTTCGGCAGCATCTCCGTCATGAGCAGCTATGCCTTGCAGGGCTTTTCAAAGGGCGTTCCCAGTCTGGTCATTTCTGCTGCCCGTCAGGTCATCGTCCTCTTGCCGCTGGCTTATGTCCTTGGAAATGCCATCGGTATTTCCGGCATCTGGTGGAGCTTCCTCATCAGTGAAACTGTAACCGTGGTGTTTGCGCTTCTCCATCTGACAGGCACGGAGAAGAAAGAGCTGGAGCGCATTTCTTCGACACGGTAAGCAATCTCTGGACGTTATAGTGCCTCGGAACGGGATCCAAGTGCTTCTCTGATATCCTGCGCAGTCTGTGGGCGGTGCAGAAGGAGCGGCACCGCAAGGTAAAATAAGGCAAAACAAAAAGCAGGATGCGCCCTGAATGGACGCACCCTGCCAAAAACCACAAATAATAGCGATATGTACAACAGGGAGTTCCCCAACGGGAACCTCCTGTTTTTCGTTGTTTGCATGATGAGCCTGTTCCGCCTGCCATGCGGCAAACTCTCTTTGGCCTTCCTCACTGTTCCAGCAGGCAAGGATGACCGGGTAGAATGCCCGTGCCAGTCGGTCAATGACTTCATCGGGATAAGGGGAAGTGTTTGTGGACTTTTTCTTTTTGTTCAAACGCACGCTCCTTTGGACATCTGTGAACAGCATACCATGTGCCTGATGTTATGCTGTCCGGTCTTTAACATCTGCGAGTGCGGCTTCCAGAGAAGCAAGGTAGTCCTTGTGTTTGTGAATGATCTCCAGAATCACATCACGCTGCACATTATCGGGCATCTGCTCCAACTGGTAGTTGAACGAAATGCGGAAACGAGTAGTGAGTTCTTCCAATGCCACATACTCGTACCGTACATCCTCCGGGTAAGCATCGCTGTCGTAAACCGATTCAAACTTTCGGAATGGCATGACAGGCGCTTTGCATGGAACGCGGATCACACCGCCAGCGTCAGGCATCGGTTCCACCTTCAGCTCCGGGTGCAGAATATCCTGCAAGGTCTGTGCGCGGTCATGGTAGGTCGCCTTGGCAAGGCGGTGCATATCCGCTTTGGACACTTTTGTCTGTCCGGACAGGATGTTCTGCTTTAAGCCCGGCATCAGTTCTTCTGCAATCTCTACGCCTTTCATATACTTCGAGGCACGGATATATCGTGCGGTGCTTTTCACGCATTTAGTGCGTGATGATGAAGGAGAAAACGGTACGAGAGAATATCAATGGCAGATTTCTTTGATCCAAGCGACTACCTCACCGGGATAATCTGCCTGACAATGAGGCTTATCCCAAACAAGTGCGTAGTCTGTATTTTTTCCAGCATTTTGGAGTTTTACGGCGAGGACCATTGAGATGATGAACGCAGTATCTGCATCCTGTGCGCCTACACGGATGCGGTAATGCGCCGTACCGCTGTCTGGCTGAGAAGTACCGATAAAATTCAGAGGATTCAGCAAATACTTCCGCTTTTCCTGCTCGGAATCTCCGATGCAAGCAGCATAACTGACATAGTACTTATTGTATTCTGTGGGGAATACCTCTTTCAGTTCTGCAATGGAAGGAGCGATGTCTGTACAGAAATGCATATAATCCCGCTCAGCAGTACCAAATTCCTGATTTTCACCGCTGTCCATTCCAAGGGTATCAAAGCTGGTGCAGGGCTTCATACGGCGGCGATGATGCAGTAGATAGCTGTCCAAGTCTGTGATCGTAGCGCGCTTTCCATCCCAACGGAGCCATTCGGTTTTTTCATCACCGGGAACTTCCATCATGGGAGGCTGAAAACCATGATACGGTATGCCCTTTGGAGGACGACTGACCAGGTCACCCAAACTGGGCGGTACAGAAGATTTGTCCGGCACCGCTGCGTCTGCATTCAAAGCAACGCCCGGCCCGGCATGGCCCTGAAGAAGTTCTGCACCGTGAGGTTTCGGGGCAGGTGCAGGCTTTTGCACTGTGTAGTTGCCGGACAGATAATCTGCCGTAGAATAGGGTACATCCAAAAGACTGCAATCCAGCCGATGAAGATAATCGCTCGCGGAATCGTTCAGCAATTTCATCAGTGCAGCATAAGCGGTGCCGCTGCGGCCATCGGGACCGAGGACCAGCGGCGTTCCGTCCGACATCTGCAAATCTAAGGAGTTGAAATATCGGATGTATCGTTCACTCAGCTTTTTGGAAAGTGCTTTCTGGAACGGGGTCATTTTTCCGGCAGGCCCAGCGGGTGAATCTTCGTTTTCTTCGTCTTTCTGGAACTGCCATTCATAGGCGAGGTCTGCATGTTCCAAATCTACAATGGGGCAGTAGACCTGAGAGGCAAAGACAGTATCACTTTCCTCCATAAAGGCACCATTCTGTTTCAAAAATTTCTCATACAGAGGATTGTCACCTGTAACACCCAGCAGTGCGGACATTGCGCCGCCAGCACTCCACCCCACTGAGATCATGTGGGAAAAATCGCCGGGCAGTGCAGAGGCATTATGGCGCAAAAAGCGGATGCCGGTTTTCAGATCAACCAGTGTCCACGGTGCTTTGCCGCAGAGAATGCCGTCTGCATTCCGGCTCTCACGGCCACGGCTTCCGCAGGTAACATACACCATACCGGCCGCAAGATATTTTTCTGCTTCATCACGGGGACCACCCAGCCATGTATGAGGCATCTGCATATATCCTGCGCTGTTGTTTTCAAAAATCACGGGTGCAGTGGCACCCGTATACTCGCCGCACCGGCCATCCAGAGCCGGTGTGCCATCGGTATGAAGGTAGGCGGCCGGAACAAAGATGCTCATGCGCTGGAACTTTGGGGTCGTGGCTGCTTGCGTATAGAGAATATCTTCCAGACACCAGCAAGCGTGTGCTTCATCAAATGTCCATGCGTCCCGGCAGTCAGAAAGATCTGCGGTCGTGTTGACAATTGGAAATTTTGCGTTCAAGAGATTCAGCTCCTTATTGTTGCGTTTCAGAGGAAAACTCAAACAAAAACTCTCTACCCTAAAGGATAGTAGCAGAGAGTAAAAAAATCAATTCGATTTAAGCGTTGGGCGTTTCCGTTTTGGAATTGTCCATAGCAGCCAGCTTGCAATAATCAACAAAATGTGCAGCTGCCGGAGTAAGGGGTTCATCCTTCAAATACGCCATGTAGATTGTCGTATAAATCGGCGGATTGATTGGAACCACTGCAAAAGGCTGTTTATCAAGATGATTCAACGCATCATAAGGTCGTGCTACATGATTTTCAAATAAAAGGGCCACACAGCTTCCACGCGTGACCATATCAAAAATCGCTTCCAGATTATGACTGGTAAATAATACATGTGGTGTAAAACCAGCACTCCGGCAGGTTCGGACACACAGATTGTATGGCATTGTGCCATTTTTTATTAGTGCGAAACATTCATCTTTGAGCTGCTCCAACTGGATGGAGGATTCCTCAGCCAGCGGATGGTCTGTGGGAAGAACAGCAACCAATTTGTCTTGGCAATACGGCAGCCGTATCATGCAATTTTCCCTGTCCGGATCATGTTCCAGATATTGATTGCTGTCACGGTAGAAAATCACATCACAGCGATGGTTGAACAAGTCGTCTCGCAGCAGAAGGGTGTCCTCCTCGATCGTTTGCAGATGCACCGTAGGAAAATCCAGCTGGTATTTTACGATAAGATCAGTGATGTGGTATCGAGGAATGACCGGGATGCTGCCAATGGTCAGCGGCTGACTTCCTACGGATAGATAATTGAAAGCGGCCGTTTCATATTGAGTCTGTAACTGCGCGATCTGCTGTGCGTATGGAAGCATCAGTTTGCCCAGTTCCGTCAGTTCCACTTTGCGGCTGGTGCGCATGAACAACTCGCCGCCCAACTGTGTTTCCATTGTCTTGATATGCTTGGATAGGCTGGACTGCCCAACGAATAGCTTTTCGGCGGCAGCCCAGTAGTTTTTTGTTTCTGCAAGAACCGAAAATTCTTTCCAGTAAGAAATATCCATACTCTGCACTCCATTGATGATTGATTCCGTCTTGGAATTGATTGTACACCTAAAAAGAATTGTTTGTCAACTATGCACGAAATATAATTGAACAAGAGGAAAAAAACAAGCAAAAACACACATATCTCTAACTTGTAATAATTGGCCTTGCGCCAAGGAGGTATATTTTATGTCTGAGCAAAGAAACAGTTCTGCTGTGATGCAGAGCGAAAATGTCCGGCTTCCCATGTGGAAGAAAATCTGCTATGGCTGTGGTGCAGGCGGCGGCAACGTCATGAGTACGTTGCTGGCTTCGTTTCTGTTGAGCTATTATACCGACACGGCCGGTATTGCAGCGGCTGCTGTTGGCACGATGTTTGTCATTTGCCGACTGTTGGATGGCGTGACAGATCTTGCAATGGGCGGCATTGTGGATAAGACCAACACCAAGTGGGGTAAGGCTCGTCCGTGGCTGGTTCTGTGTGCGCCGCTGATGTGTATTGGTATCATTCTGATCGTCAGCGTTCCCCAGAGTTGGAGCGAGGCTGCCAAACTGGTATATGCCTATGCGACCTATATTTTCCTGAACTGCGTTGTTTACACGATCTTCGGCATTGCACATACTGCACTCTTAGCCCGCATGACCCGCGACTTCAAAGATCGCAACACGACTTCTACGGTTTCCAGCATCCTGAACAATTTGGTTGGTCTGGTTGTCGGTACGATGATCACCGGCTTGCAGCTGAAGTTTGGCTGGACGATCACCGGTATTATTCTGGGTATCATCGCCGGTGTATTGATTTTGATTCCCGGCATTGCCTGTGAAGAAGTTGTCGGTATGGAAACCGGCCATGATGAAGCAGCCAAGATTTCCATGAAAGAGCAACTGCCTGCCGTTCTGAAGAATAAGTACTTTTGGATTGCAATGGTTCTGGGCGCACTGACCCTGTTTGTCAATGCCAATGCTATTGCAGCACAGATCTATTACTGCAATGTTGTTCTGGGCGACCCCATGTATATGACTACCCTGATGAGTTTTGGTCAGGCTCCTGGCATCATCATGCTGTTCTTTATGCCGTATTTTTCCAATAAGTTCTCCAAGCGTAAATTTATGTCCTTTGGCTGTGTTCTGATGATTCTGGGCTTCGGCTGCATCGGCTTGGCAGGTATGAACAAGAGTATGCTGCTGATTGGTACGATTCTGCGTTCTGTGGGTATCGGCCCCATGTTTGCAGGACTGTATGCGTTCTGTGCGGATGCAGCGGACTATGGCGAGTGGAAGTACGGTATTCGCAGTGAGGGCCTGATGGCATCTTCTCAGTCCATCGGCTCCAAGATTGGCATTGGTTTTGGTTCTGCCTGCACCGCATGGATTCTGGCAGCTGCCGGTTATGTGCAGCCTGCAATGCCCATGGATGGTCCTGCGATGGATGGTCCCATCGGTGGTGCTCTGCCGGTGATTCCGCAGCCTGAAGGCGTGGTCAATGCCATTCGCTTTGACTATGGATGGCTAGGTGCGATCATCAGCGTGGTTCTGCTCATCGGTATTCTGATGATGGACGTGGAAAAGTACCTGCCAGAGATTCGCGCTACGCTGGGTGACCGCAAACCCGAAATGCACTGAAAAGAGGAAAGCATATGAAACCGGATTTTAAGCCGGGGATGCCGCCGCTGGGTGTGGGCGATTTTGCAGCACTGGATGGTTCCCTGAAATTTGATAAACCGGCCGGAGGACCGCCGCCTGACTTTCAGGTAAAAATGGCAGATATCGGTTGGGTAAAACGAAAGTATCTGGATCTGCCGTATGATACCGTTTCCAATGCACAGCGGCTGGATCTTTATCTGCCGGAAGAAGGCGAAGGCCCGTTCCCGCTGGTGGTGCATCTGCACGGCGGCGGTTTCGGCATGGGTGATAAGCGTGATGACCATATGGATACCTATTTGCAGGGGCTGAAGTATGGCTATGCACTGGCCTCTGTGGAATACCGTCTAAGTGGAGAAGCGATTTTTCCTGCGGCCGTTCTGGATTGTCGTGCAGCATTCCGCTGGCTGAGAGAACATGCAGCGGAATATCATCTTGACCCGAACCGATTCTGCGCACTGGGCGGCAGCGCCGGTGGAAACCTCGCCGCACTGCTGGGCATGAATATTCCGAACGGACAGTTTCCCGGAGAAGAAAACAAGCAGTTTGCCGTATCCTGTGCAGTACAGGCAGCGGTAGACCAGTTTGGTCCTATTGATTTTCGGCACATGGACGAGCAGGCCCATGCAAATGGTGTGAGCTTTGCAGACCATGACAAGCCTTTTTCGGCAGAGAGCAGTTATATGGGAGGGTCTCTTCCAGAACTGCCGGAGGAGTGGCTGGCAAAAGCAAACCCCACGACCTATATCAGCGAAGAAATGGCACCTATGCTGGTAGAACATGGCTGTATGGATAAGCTGGTGCCCTTTGCACAAAGCGTAAACTTTGTAAACGCGATCTATCAAAAACTGGGTGCTGGCTGGGTGGAATTTGTTCCACTGCCGAATGCCGATCACGAAGACAAAGAATATTCCAGCGAGTGGAATCAACGGGTACTGTGGGGCTGGCTGGATCAACATTTGAAAAAGGAGTAAAACCGATGAGACGTGTTATTTCAACGGTTGTTTCTGCGGCGCTGCTGCTCAGTCTGGCGGGCTGCGGTGCAGCGTCTACTGAGGCAAGCAGCTCAGAGGTATCGGCAGTCAACGCTATACAGAACGGAACTTATACCTATGAAGAAAACCTGCCGTTTGGAACCGTGCCGTGGTCACTGAAGCTGGACGAAGATGGCACCTATACCCTGACCACAAAGGATTTTATGGGACAGGAAAACGTCTATACAGGCACCTATTCGGCAGAGGGTGATACTGTGACCACATCGACACCGAATGAAGGCGGTGATGGGATTCAGGCAAGCTTCTTCAATGAGGATTTTTCCTGTGTCTGGACTTTGAATGCTGATGGCACACTGAAACCGGTAAATGATGCAGGCATGGTGGATTTTGCTGGTGGGCTGCCAGACAAGATGGATGGAGCAAAGCCGGAAAGCAATGCAGACTACCAGAATGTAGCGTATGCGTCCAACTCCAAGAATGAAGTCATGGATGTTTACAAGGCCGAAAACGCTACGGGTAAAGACCCGGTGATCGTGGTTGTACATGGCGGCGGTTTCAAATTCGGCGACCAGTCGATGCCCATTATCCAGCCGATTATTGAAGCTGGTACAGCCAACGGCTATGTCGTAGCTAGCGTTGATTATCGCAAGTCCGGCGAAGCTGCGTTTCCTGCGGCAGTCGGTGATGTAAAGGCTGCTGTCCGTTATTTGAAAGCACATGCAGAAGAATACGGCATTGACCCGGATAAGATCGTGGTCTGGGGCGAAAGCGCAGGTGCTTATCTTGCGGCCATGACTGCAACGACACCCAATGTGGACAGCTTGAACGCAGATGTGTCGGATAATCTGGAACAGGATAGCACCGTGGCTGCGCTGGTAGACTTCTACGGCCCCATTGAATTTGCAGCCATGGACGAAGAATTTACCGCTTTGGGCGATACCGCCAGTGCCAACCATACGAAGGGTTCTTTTGAAAGTGACTTTGTAGGCGTAGATGATCTGAGTGCGAACCCGGATAAAACAGCGGCTACTTGGTGGGGGACCTACAAAGATCAGACTCCTACTGATTTGTATGCGTGGATTCAGGCCGGTACGGCAGATACCAATGTGCCTTACACGCAGAGCGAACATTTTGCAGAGGCACTCTCCGAAGTGATTGGAAACGATCGTGTCCAGTACAGCACGTTGGAAGGTGCTGCCCATGAGGATGACCGATTCTATACCGAAGAAAATCTGAATGATGTCTTTGCGTTTTTGACAGACGCATTGAAGTAATGATGGCGGCGGGGGCACGGGCAAAACCGGCGCTCCCGCCTTTTTATGAGGGGATTTTGATATGAATCTGCAAGGAAAACCGTTTTACCTTAGCAAGATGCAGGAAGAATGGGTGCATCATACACTGACCGGAATGACAGCGGAAGAAAAGATTGGTCAGTTGTTTGTGGTGCTTGGCCCGGCCTATGGGGACGAAGAATTGAAACAGCTGATCAAGCAGCGGCATATTGGCGGTGTACTCTATCGCCCTATGCCGGCGGCCGCATTAAAGGAAATCTGGAAACAGCTGGATGCCAATGCAAATATTCCACTGCTGAAGGCAGCCAATCTGGAAGAAGGCGGCTATGGGGCCAACAGTGAGGGCACTTACTTTGGAAGTCAGATGCAGGTGGCTGCCGCAAATGATCTTGCCCAGACGGAACATTTTGCAAAAGTTTGTGCCGTGGAAGGCCGTGCTGCCGGATGCAACTGGAACTTTGCGCCGGTCTGCGATATTGATATGAACTTCCGTAACCCCATCACCAATGTGCGTACATACGGTTCTGACCCGGAGAAGGTATGCCGGAATGTTGAAGTGTATGTAAAAGCATTACAATCCTGCGGCATGGCGGCAGCTTGTAAGCATTTTCCCGGTGATGGTGTGGATTTCCGAGACCAGCATCTGCATCCTACCTATAACAGTTTGCCTGCGGATCAGTGGTATGGAACTTATGGTAAAATCTATCAGACCGCCATTGATGCTGGTCTGCTCAGCGTGATGGTAGGGCATATCGTACAGCCTGCGGTGGAGATGGAGCAAAATCCGGCTCTGACCTTTGCGGACTGTCTGCCGGCCAGCCAGAGCAAAGAATTGCTTACCGGTGTGTTGCGGGAAAAGTTTGGCTTTAACGGTGTTGTCATTACCGATGCTACCATTATGGGCGGTTATTGCATGAGTATGGAACGCCGCAAGGCCCTTCCGGCTACCCTGATGGCGGGCTGTGATATGTTCTGCTTTACACCGGATATTTATGAGGACCTTGATATTCTGCGTGAGGCATTACACACCGGAGAATTGACAGAAGATCGTCTGGACGAAGCGGTTACCCGGATTCTTGCATTGAAGCGGAAACTGGAAGATATGTTGGAACCCCTTCCGGAAATTCATGCGTCCGCATGGAAAGCCGAATGCGCTGACCGTGCTGTAACGCTGGTAAAAGACACGCAAAAACTGATTCCGGTACAGGTCCAAAAATATCCGAAGATCAAACTGGTGTGCATTGGAGAAGATACTCTGCCAGAAGGTGGAAGCATGGCAGAATATACGACACATTACCTGAAAGAAAAGGGCTTTTCCGTGGAACGGTATGACCCGATGACAGATGATCTGCACGGTTCAAAGAATCTGCCGAAAGACAGACTGACACTGATGCTGGTCAATCTGCCCACGGCCAGCAACCAGACTACGGTGCGGATCAACTGGTGCAAAAAGCATGCATTGGACACACCGCGCTTTGTCCATGAAGAAGCGGTTGCGATGATCTCGTTGAATAACCCGTATCACTTGCAGGATGCACCGCGTGTGCCGACCTACATCAATGCGTATTCGCCTACATGGGATGCCCTGAAAGCAAGTCTGGATAAGTTGCTGGGTGAAAGTACCTTTACAGGTGTTTCTCCGGTGGATGCGTTCTGTGGCTTGCCAGATGCGCAGCTGTAAGGGGGAAAAGAAAATGAACCGTATCACTGCGATTATTTTTGATCTGGACGGTGTGATTTGCTCAACAGATGAGTACCACTATCGTGCATGGAAACAGTTGGCAGACGAGCTGCATGTTTCGTTTGATCGTGCGGTGAATAACCGGCTGCGGGGCGTTTCACGCATGGAAAGTTTGGAGATCATTCTGGAACAATACCATGGACCGGCGCTTTCCGAGGAGCAGAAGAACAAGCTGGCAGAACATAAAAATGCGATTTATCGGGAAAGCCTGAAAGCGATGACTCCAACAGATCTTTCGGTTGAAGTAAAAAGCACGTTGGACATACTGCGAAGCAAGGGTTATCTGTTGGGTATTGGTTCTTCCAGCAAAAACACGCCTTTCATTCTGGAACGCATAGGACTGGATCACTACTTTGACGCAGTGGTGGATGGAAACCAGATTTCCCATTCCAAACCGGACCCGGAGGTTTTTCTGAAAGCTGCAAAGGCCCTTGGAAAAACACCGGAGCAGTGCCTTGTTGTAGAAGACGCTGTATCTGGTGCCGCCGCTGGTCATGCCGGTGGTTTTTATGTGACCTGTGTGGGAGATGCTTCCCGTGCAGGAGTAGGAGATGAAAATCTCCACTCTTTCTCGGATTTGTTGCAACTGTCCTGTTTGAACTGAAATCAAAGGAGCTTTTTATGGATCATCGTACTGATATTTTAGACCTGCGCATCGCATTGGACGTGCTGCGCCAGACACCGAGTCAGCTGGTGGAAACAGATGTGGAGGTAGATCCGGAGGCAGAGCTTTCCGGCGTGTACCGCTATGTGGGCGCAGGCGGCACCGTGATGCGTCCCACCAAGGTGGACGGCCCGGCCATGGTGTTTCATAATGTCAAGGGACACCCGGACACCAGTGTGGCCATTGGCGTGCTGGCAAGCCGCCAGCGGGTGGCAAATCTGTTTGGCGTGAAAAAGGAGGAACTGGGCCACCTGCTCTGCGAGTGTGCCAAGAATCCCATTCAGCCCATCGTTACCCACGAACCGGCCCCTTGTCAGGAAGTGGTGCATCGCGCTACTGACCCGGACTTTGACCTGTTCAAGCTGGTGCCCGCCCCCACCAATACGCCGATGGATGCAGGCCCCTATATCACGCTGGGTATGTGCTATGCCACCCATCCGGACACGGGCTGCTCGGATGTGACCATCCACCGGATGTGCATCCAGTCCAAGGATGAGCTGTCTATTTTCCTGCAGCCGGGCAGCCGCCACATCGGTGCCATGGCAGAGCGTGCTACGGAATTGGGCCAGCCGCTGCCCATCAGCGTTTCTATCGGTGTAGACCCCGCCATCGAGGTGACCGCTTGCTTTGAACCCCCCACGACCCCCTTGGGCTTCAATGAGCTGAGCATTGCCGGTGCGCTGCGCAAGCGTCCGGTGGAGCTGTGCCCCTGCCTGACGGTCCGTGAAAACGCCATTGCCAATGCGGAATATGTTATTGAGGGTGAGATCGTTCCGGGCAGCAACCATGTGGTAGAGGATCAGAACAGTCATACCGGTTACGCCATGCCGGAGTTCCCTGGCTACAACGGCAAAGCAAGCCATGAGTGCTGGCTACTGAAGGTAAAAGCTGTGACTCATCGCAAGCACCCTATCATGCAGACCTGCATCGGCCCCAGCGAGGAACACGTGAATATGGCCGGCATCCCTACTGAGGCCAGCATTCTGAATCTGATTGACAAGGCATTACCCGGCAAGGTGCTAAACGTTTATTCTCACCGCGCAGGCGGCGGCAAATATATGGCGATCCTGCAGTGCAGAAAGACGGTTCACACCGATGAGGGCAAGCAGCGGCAGGCCGCATTGCTGGCGTTCAGCGCATTCCCGGAACTGAAGCACGTCATTCTGGTGGATGAGGATGTGGACATCTTTGACACCAACGATGTGCTGTGGGCGATGAACACCCGTTTTCAGGGGGATCGGGATATCATCACGATTCCCGGTGTGCGGTGCCATCCGCTGGACCCCAGTTCCTGCCCGGAGTATACCGATTCTATCCGGGATGTGGGGTGCTCCACCAAGACCATCTTTGACTGCACCGTGCCTTTTGAACTGAAGGAAAAATTCAAGCGGGCAGCGTTCAAAGAAGTAGATGTCAAGCACTGGCTGCCGGATTTTGAACTGTGAGGTCTTTTCGATGAAAAAGCGTCTTGTTGTTGGCGTGTCCGGTGCTTCCGGTGCGCCGCTGGCCATTGAGCTGCTGCGGCAGTTGAAACACCGCCCGGAGGTGGAGACCCATCTGATTTTGACCAAGGGTGGAGCAATGACCCTGTATCAGGAAACCAGTATGTCCACCACAGAGTTTTTAGCATTGGCAGATGTGGTGCACGACAACGTCAACATCGGCGCAGCCCCTGCCAGCGGAAGCTGGAAAAGTATAGGGATGATCGTCTGCCCTTGCAGCATGAAAACCGTGGCAGGCATCGTGTCTGGGTACAGTGACAACCTGTTGCTGCGAGCCGCAGACTGTATGCTGAAAGAGCGCCGCAAGCTGGTGTTGGTAGCGCGGGAAAGCCCATTGTCTACATTGCATCTGGAAAATCTGTGCAAAGCCAGCCAGTACGGTGCCGTTATCCTGCCGCCAATGCAAACCTACTATAACCATCCGGCATCTGTTGCGGATATGACCCGCCATACAGTCAACCGGATCCTGAGCCAGTTTGATCTGGACGAGGAAAGCTATGAGTGGGAGGGCATGAATCCATGAAACATTTTACTCATGAGCAGATGTTCCGTGGAAAACCCATCACGGCAGCATTCACAGTAACAGATCGTGGCGTGCAAATAGGCTTGTTTGGTGGCGATAATCCCCATATCGGAGCAGTCGGAGTTGCAGATCCTGCTGGGAAGATTACAGTTACACAGTTTGAAGGACACAAAGAGGGCGGTCTTTGTCAGCACTGGTGTGAAGAACTGTTTAAGGCTGTGAATTGTCCGGTTGTCGTGTCAGCGGGAATACACTATGATAATGCCAGCAAAGAAGAAATTTTGCAGGTGGTGGAAATCAGCAACGTACTTTTAGGGATTGGAATCCGAAAGCTACAATCTATATAATAATTTCAAAATGTTCTTTCAGGCGCTTGCGTGCAGGGTACTGAAAGAACATTTTTATAGGATTCCTCTTGCAAAAAGTTGAAAGTTGTGGTATATACATTATACGAAAGTCCTCTTAAAAGAACGCTCCACCGTTTAATTATGTATAAATGGAGGTGCCTACCATGACCGCCGTAATCTATGCCCGCTATTCCAGCGATAACCAGCGCGAAGAATCCATAGAAGGCCAGATTCGCGAGTGTACGGCCTATGCGGAAAAGAACGGCATCACCATTGTCAAGCACTATATTGACCGTGCCATCTCTGCCAAGACGGATAACCGCCCGGAGTTCCAGCAGATGATCAAGGACAGTGACAAGAAGCTGTTTGACATCGTTCTGGTCTGTAAGCTGGATCGCTTTGCCCGGAATCGCTACGACAGTGCCCGGTACAAGACCCAGTTGAAGAAGAACGGTGTCAAACTCATGTCGGCTACCGAGATCATCTCCGAGGGGCCAGAGGGCATCATTCTGGAATCGGTGCTGGAAGGTTATGCCGAGTATTATTCCGCTGATCTTGCCGAGAAGGTCGTGCGTGGACAGGCGGAGAACATCCTGAAAGGACGCTGCAACGGTGGCCGTGGAACTTTTGGCTACACGCTGAATTCTGAGCGGAAGTTCCATATTGACCCTCTCACCTCTCCTTTTGTGCTGGAATCGTTCAAGAAGTACAATGAAGGCTCCACTATGAAGGAGATCCGTGATTGGCTGAACGAAAACGGCATCAAGAACCCGGTGGGCGGTGCGTTTACTTATAACAGCGTTGAACATATGCTCAAGAACCGGCGGTACATCGGAGAACTGAAATTCCGGGATGTGGTCGTGCCGGATGCCGTCCCGCCCATCATTCCGTTGGAACTGTTTGAGGATGTACAGGAGAAAATCGCCAAAAACAAGAAAGCCCCTGCCCGTAGAAAGGCAGAGGATGACTACCTGCTCACCACCAAGCTGTTCTGTGGCTACTGTGGGGCATTGATGTTTGGCGAAAGCGGCACGAGCCGGACGGGGGAAGTTCACCGCTACTATAAGTGTGCTACGCCAAGAAGCATAAAGGCTGCAAGAAAAAGACCGTCCGTAAACAGTGGCTGGAAGATCTGGTGGTCAACCAAACCATGCAGCTTGTCAAGGACGATGCCGCTATGGAATCCATCATCGCCAAGGTGATGGAACTGCAAAACAAGGAAAACACCAACATTCCTCTCTATGAGAAGCAACTCCGGGATGCGGAGTCCGGTATCCAGAATATGCTCAATGCGATTCAGGCTGGAATCCTGACCAGCTCCACCAAGGAGCGGTTGGAGCAGCTGGAAGAAACCAAGCGTGAGCTTGAAGCCCGCATTGCGGAAGAAAAGCTGGCGAAGCCGAAAGTGACCGAGGAATTCATTCGGTTCTGGCTGCTGCGGTTTCGCAAGCTGGACATGAGCCTGAAAGACCAGCGGCAGGCACTGGTGGATACCTTCATCAATGCGATTTACCTGTATGATGATAAGGTTTTGATAACCTTCAACTATAAAGAAGGAACACAGACCGTCACCTTTGGAGAAGCGACAGAAGTTGCATCCGAGGGAAATGGTTCGGATTTGGATTGCTTTGCTGCACCAAAAAATCTCATTGCAATGTACTTTTGCAATGAGGTTTTTGTGTTTGTTTGAGTTTTGTTTTTAAAATAATTTCAGCAACATATCATCTGCCGCATCGGTGTACTGACCTTTTGCAAGGCGTTCATTTCGTAGTTGGTTTAAGGTTATTCTCATAAGATGAATTTCTTCTACGGAAAAAGTAGCTTTTTTATCGGCTGGGAGAGAATGAATTTTCAGTATTAGCTTTTCCGATTCCTGTATGCTATGCCCAAGCGCCCTTTCACGGTAATAATAAGGAGCAAGTGCTTTCAGCAGGATACTTTTGTTCGCACGGGTCAGCTTGATTTTTCTCATCATAATCCAATCGCCTTTCCCAGTTTTTCCTGTGCCTTGCGCTTGTTCTTGTCAAATGCGTGGGCATAAATATCCAGCGTTGTACTCGCCTGTGCGTGACCCAGCAGACTAGCCACGGTGCGCACGTCCACACCCTGCGCAATCAGTAAGCTGGCGTTCGTATGCCGCAAA
>ERZ827117.1292-NODE-1292-length-19706-cov-4.296270_pt1 | contig 19706 bp, 35 predicted proteins | sample MGYA00519920_ERZ827117 | MGnify/ENA primary metagenome ERZ827117 (study PRJEB31778, sample SAMEA3449260) | human gut metagenome | biome: human gut; feature: human-associated habitat; material: faeces | place: United Kingdom | collected 2010/2012 ...
ATCTACCGGATTTACAAGCATAATCAGGTTGCTGACTACTCTTGCCTGGCCTTTGCTGTTTCGTGCCATGATTGATGTAATGTTTCCAAGCTGGATCATGTTCATAGCAGTGATCTTGATCGGTTCTTTCTCCGGATATTCCCCAGATACAACTGTCACCCCGTCTCCTACCTGGCGAGTCATTCCGATTGGCTGATCTTTTCCGGTTCCGTTTACGATTCCATGCTCCAGTCCATTTGCAAGGGCTTCTGTGAGTACCTCACGCACGTATTTATCTAACCATGCCGGTCCTAAATCCAGCATAGCTTTAGAAATTGGCAAGAATGCGCTAAGTTTGTCCTGAGTTACATCCACTTCCTTGAATCCGGATGTCAGTTCCTCAATGATCTTACTTGTAAGTTTTCCCCATGCTGCTTTCTGTTCTCCGTTTGTGTTCATCATCATTCTTGTGAGTCCGGAAACAGTTGTTGCATTCACTTTAGCCAGTAACTGGTGATTTGTTGTAAGTTCATCGAAAACAGAATTGATGATTGTTTCCGGGAAAACAGTCTCGATGTTATTGAGTGCCTGTTTCGGATCCTGGGATTTCATTGCATCAATGATTTTTTCGTAGTATTCTCTTTCTGCGCTTGTGAGCTGGCGAACGCCTCTCTGTGCAAGCACGTTCACATCGTTCTGGTTCATCAGCTCTTTGGCTTCTTCCAGCACGTTCTGTTCAATATCCTGGCAGAGTTCCAGGAACACCTCTGTAAACGCTTCTGCGTCATTTGCTGCAACTGCTGCATTCATTTTGTTGAGGATTTCCCCTCTTTTCAACGCGATAAAATCTCTGTTTTTCATTTTATTCTCCTTTTTTGAATCCCTGCAAGAATCCCTGCAGTGTGTGTGGTGGCTCTTTTGGATCTGCTGGCGGTTTCTGGCTGCTCTGCATAAGTTTCAACTGTTCTCTGAATGACTTTGTGTCATTCATATGCTGCACAACTTCCTGGAGACGTTTCTGCATCTCCTCTCTGGTTGTATCGTCCTCCGGAGCATGTCCGTAATCTTCTACCTTGTCGATCAGGCCGTACTGCAGACAATCCTCCGGTGTCAGGAATGTTTCTGCGGTCATCATGTCCGCGAGCTGCTGTTCATCCAGATTCGAGCGTTCTAGGAAGATCTTGCGATTGCTTGCTGTAAGCACGTCCAGATCGTCCGCTGTCTTTCTCAGTTCCCTGGCGTTTCCGGATGCTGTAACCCATGGCTCATGAATCAGAGCTGTTGTTCCTACTCCCATGATTCTTTCATCACACGCCTGCAATATAACGAACGCGACGGAATATGCAACGCCGTCCACGATTCCTTTTACATGGCTTCCGGACTGCTTTAAAAGGTTGTAAATTGTAACACCCTCTTTTACAGATCCGCCATTGCTGTTGATATGCAACTCAATCGTGTGCTCTGCCGGGATTGCGGCCAGCTGATCGCGGAAATACTTCGCAGATGTCTCGCTTTCTGCATATGACCAGGTTTTCCAGTCAAATTCGCCATAGGCAGACACATCATCATAGATGTAAAGCAGATGCGTCGCCGGATCTGCCGCCTGCTTAAAGCAGAAATTAGTTTTATTCTGTGTTTCCATCTTTGGCACTTTCTCCACCTCCCTCTATATCCTGTAAAACATTTTGAACGGTTCCATAGTTCTTTGTGATAAAATGCTGATCCGCCCAGTCCTCGTTGATCTGCGGCTGTCCCAGCGCACGCAAGATCATGTTGATCGTATGTGTTCCGGACTGCACCAGCTTGTCGATCTGAGTTGCATTGCTAAACAGGTCTACATGCTTAACATGCGACGTATCAACCATACATCTGCTGCCTTTCAGGACTGCTTTTCCGTAGCGCTTGCGATTGATCTCTGTTGCCAGGGACTCTGCAAGCGGATCCAGTGTAACGGTCAGCAATTCGTCTATTGCCTTGCTGTTGTCCTGTACATTGCCTTTCAGAATTGACGGCGGGATTCCGAACGCACGCGCCGTAAAATCAAATATATCATCATACAGTGCTTTGATATCTCGCGTCGTTGTCTCGTTGTAATTCTTTGCGTTTTTCGCCTCAGTGAATGTATAACCGTCAAATAACGGCAGCACTGCGTTTTCACTTTCGAAAAACGTCTTGAAATACTCATTCATCAATTTTTCAAGGTCTTTGCTGAAATTCTTTGAGTTCTGCGCTACTGTCGATATGTCCAGAATCCCTTTTGATCCATGAGATTTCAGGAAATTCTTGGAACCATACTGGATCAGTTTCGAGTAAGATCCATATAGTCCCTGCAGCACTGTATTTACATTTTTCCAGTTCGGCTTTAAGTACATAACGTCCGCCGATCTGAATGTCCGTAAAAACGTATAATCATCAACAGTAACCTGGCTGTATGTATTCCCATACAATGCATTTCTGTTCGTGCAGAAAGAGTCCGCCACATAGATCTGTCCGTCTATACCCTCAACGATCAGGGCCTCATTGTTGCGGAACATCTTTTCAACCAGCTTGTCAAAAAACTGCTGCTTATTTTGATTTCGGTTCGGTTCAATGTTCCAGACGTAGTATTCGTCCCGGAATATCTCCTCACTATTTAGGAATGTACGAATCTCACATTTCGCAAGCAGTTTCGCAATGATCTGAATTGCTCTTTGAAAAGCAAGTTCTCTCAGATATATCTCTGCTACTATGTTTTCAATCGGATTGTCTGTAATTTCGAAACGTTCAACATTTTCAATTGACTGTTCGGGTTCTTTTTCTTCCTGATCTGGTTTTCCCCGGATCAGGTTTCGGAATGAAAACCCCATTTCTGCCTCACCTCCTTTCAATAAATCATTACGCCGATGTCTGGCAGCTCTGCAGCTGCTGCATACGGGATCATGTCCTCTATGGTCATAGATGCGACAAGTGCCATGAACGGGTCTGTCTTTCTGCTTTTCGCTTCAATTTTCCCGTACACATAATTTCCTATGTCTGCATCATCCTTTTTCCCTGGCTTTCTTCCGTACTGGACCATCTTCGTGTTATTCGTTCCCCATCTAAGGACCGGATTGTCGCCCCAGATGAAATAATCATTCGCGAAGCAGCTATCTATTACTGTCGCGACTCTCATGACATCCGACGGCCTTACAAGTTTCAGGTTTTTGTATACTTTTGCGTCGAATCCGATCTCTCTGAGCGCTCCTGCCAGCAATGCGTAACGGAAATCGTCTATTGCGACGCCCTTGATGCAATACTGCGTCATTGCAAGCTGGATATAATCAACGATTACCTCCGGATGTATTTCTACGTCGTCAATAATCGTCAATAGTCCTCTTCTTTCCCACTCTGCAAGCGGCGCTTTTATCCTCGGAATATCCTTTGACTGTTTGCATAACCAGGAATGATTGATGTCATACCGGTTATTTTCGTCTCTGAAATGCAAATTCACGGAAACAAAGTCCGTGATCTTTGAAAAGTCAATTCCGCATGTGCAGATCCGTCCGTCCAGATCCGGGATTTCTCTGTTTGTGAGCTTAATTTTTTCATACGAACAGACTTTTATCTCGACTGATCCTGACGGAATGTTCATTCGCTTCGTCATGAACGCGGAGAGGCGTTCCGGATGTACAAGCCAATCCCGGTATTCTTTCCGGATCTCGCCCATAAGCGTCGGAAGATACGGCAGGGATGGGTTTGCTTTCTCCCAGTTCTTTTCGTCGTGTACTTCTTCTTTGCTGTCCAGGCGGCAGATAAACGGCAGCAGGCCGTTATCCGGCATATCTCCGAAAAGGATCTCCTCCGCTGTTTCAAGAATATCGTCCAGAGGTCCCTCTCTTACGTCTCCCTGGGTTGTGTAATAGGACCGGCGCGGATGTGGTTTCTTTCCTAAACCTGTCGTAAATACCTCGATATTCTTGTAATCCTGGTACTGGTGTATCTCGTTAAATACCGCCAAGCCCGAACGCATACCGTCTTTTCCGGACGGGTTGTTCGTTCTTCCCAGAATCGTTGAATTTGTTTTTATACCAACAACCTTTTCAGAACTCCATTTGTAAAACTTTTTCAGTTTTTTTGTATGTTCTGGCATTTCCAGGGCCTCAACCACATCTTTCAGCGGTCTCAGCGCCTGGTCCTCGTTGTTTGCGCATATATCAACGTCATATGCGCGGATTCCGTTGTACGGACTTACCAAACAGGCAGCTTCCCAGGCGATCGTACCGTCTTTTCCGGCTCCTCGTCCTAACATACAGAACAGATCCGGCCAGCGCGGTGTTTTTGACACTCTCCAGTATGTACAATCATGTAGTCCTACTACAAAGATCTGCCAGGGAAACAGCGTTTCGAACGGGAAATACTTAGCGATCCCGATGTATTTCGTCAACTGCTCGCTGTCTACATATATGTCTTCGGTTTCAAAACATTTTCGGACATGTGATACCAGCGCTTTAACATCCCTGGAAGACCTGATCTTCTCAGACTCGACGGCTTCCATGAACGCCTCAATACGTGGATCACAATTCCTCATCATCATCCCCCTTGATCGTTTCTTTTGTTGTCAGTTCCAGCTTGTCCAGAATCATAAGCATCTGCTTGTTAACAGCTACAAGGTCCTTGACGGATTGATTCTGTTTCACGATCTTCGCCTTGCCGCTTGCGGACATAGTTTCGTATGTCACGCCACGCTTTTTGATATCGGCTTTCAGCTTCTTTTTGACATCATAGAGGGTCATATAGTCGTCTAAAAGGTCATTAAATACAGATATATCCGCCTGTTTTTTTCGCAATTGCTCTTTTAAGCTTTCTAATATATCCGCTTTTTTTTCGGCCATTTTTTCACCCCTATTTTTTTATTTTTCATCATGCGCGACTTTTCCCGGATTTGTCGAGGCCACCCACCGGTCTCCGGCCGGTCGTCAAAAATTGTGAATTTTCGGACGGGGGGAGTCAGTCCCAGCGCTCCTCTGTCAGCGGTTCCTGATGCTTTGTCTTTCTGTATCCATGTACCGCCTCGTGACAGTCGTGGCATAGGCTTATCAGATTCCTTTTACGGACTCCATGCCATTCATACCAGATGTCCAGAGCCATCTCTGGATGCTGCTTGACGTAGTTCACATGATGCACTGTCGTAGCTGCAGTATACTTGTGCTGCTCTCTGCACCTCTGGCATTCGTTATGATCCATGTCCAACACCTGCTGCCGGACCTGCTTCCATCTGCCCCATATGTAGAACCTGTGTGTATCATTCGCCACACACCACCGTGTGAACTCTATCTCTTGCTGTGTCATTGTGTCCTCCTAACCAAAAAGAGAGCCTGCTTCCTGCAAGCTCTCTTCCAAGGGGAATCATCGTGCGGTTTATCTCTATACCACGCTATCAATATATCACTTATATTGTCCTGCGAGTACCGCAGTTACAGATAGTCTTTTATCAGGTTCTTGTTATTGTTTCTCAGCTGCATCTGGTATCTCTGTATTGTTCTCTGATAATTCTCCATGTGCTTTCTGTATGTTTCCACCTCTGTGATGTTCTCTTTCCCGTACATTCGCCTGTACCTGGCCTGCATGTTTCTGGCACGCAGTAGCATTCCTTTTGTCTTGCCGTCTTTCAGCAAAACGATATATTTCTTTTTGCATTCTTCACACTGAATATACTGAACGTCCAGCTCTGTTCCTGGTATGCGTTCCTCTTTCACTTTAGGGTTTACCTGCGCTTTGCAGTTGTTACACTCTATCATTTAATCCTCCTTGCTATGATGCTGTAAAACCTCCGGCGAATCTCATAGAAGCATGATCGCTCGCATGGAATGCCTCTGGCTTTCATCACCTGGAATGTACAGTACTCTGTTGTCACATAATACAGTAGATATGGATACAGCTCTTTTTCTTTTCCTACAGCTTCCATGGCTGCCTCTTCGATCTTCTTTATCTTGCGTGTGATCTCTGCTGCTTCCATGGCTGCGTCTGCAGTTGAGTCAGAACAGTTGTGTGATCCCGGCTGTCCAGTCAGATTCTGTCCGGCTCTTGTGTCTCTCTTTATTGTCAGTTCTTCTTTCCATTCGTTGTACTGCAGACAATAATTGTATGCGGTCTGAAAAGCTCTTCTTGATATGTTGTATTTCTTTCTGTTCAGCGGTCTCACGTTTGGCATGTCTGCCCTCCTTAAAACTAATTATTTCTCTTGATCTGGCCAGTACTCTTGTGTGTCCATGAATTTTATTTCTCCCGGATATACCTGTTCTACTTTTCCGTTTTTATATTCCACAATTGCAAGTGTAATATTTGTTTGTCCTCCTGGTTGTCCACCCACCAGCGGCGACGGTTCAACAACTGTTGCAAGTTCTGTCCATCGGTGAAATATAGCTTTTCTTCCTCTCACTCGACACAAACGGTGTTTTCGCAATTTTTCATAATGCTCTTTTGTGGTAATCACATAGCCGTTGTCTGTCGTAATCTCTGTATTACTGCATAGGAATGGTTTCTGTGCCACATTGTCAATTAATTTCTTAACGTCGTTAATGTCCATCATGTTTGTGATCCTCCATGATAAAATTTTTTCCGAATATCTTCATAAACTCTTCCCTGCTGCCGAACCGGTCCTCAAAAGCTCTCTGTCCCTCTTCATGTAGCATGTCCATGACCTTTTGGTTTGAGTGTACTGCCTCCGGTCCTGTTCCTGCCAGGTGATGCACATTACAGAGATATATTTTCAATCCATAATGCCCCGAATGTGTCCGATTCGGACACCCTCCGAAAATGTGATGTTCCTGGAGCGCTGGATGTCGTCTGTAGTCATTGTGCAGCTTCATGCAGAGATAACAAGTGCCGCTTTCTCTGCTGTGCATGATGCTCGGTCTCTCTGGCTCTTTCTTCTTAGTCCGTTTTTTCTTTTTCTGCTTCGGAAATGACTGCATTTCTGTGTTCCTCCAGCTTTTTCTTATAATTCGTATGATAGTCTTTGAACCAGCGTGTCTGTCTACGCTGATTTACGATTATCCTCGCTTCCTTGTTGTCCATTTCTCCTCCTTTTTGTCAAAACGGCATTTCTTCCTCTATTCCCTCCGGAATATTCATAAAACCGTCCTCATCCGTCGCAGGAGCTGGCTGTGGGTGACTGCTGCCGGATCCGGCGTTCTTTCCCTCTGCAAATTCCTGTTCCTCTACTACGATTTCTGTTGTATAGACCTTGTGTCCGTCCCTGTTTGTGTAACTGCCGGTCTGGATGCGTCCAGAAACAGCAATTTTAGTTCCCTGTCGCAGATATTTCTCTGCAAACTCCGCAGCACGTCCAAAAGTCACGCAATTGATAAAATCCGCGGTTGCCTCGCCCTCACGATGGAATCTCCGGTCTACTGCAAGTGTATATCTGGCAATTGCCAGGTTGTCTCCGGAAGCGTAGCGCACTTCCGGATCTCTGGTTAAACGTCCCATTAAAATTACTTTATTCATCACTTTCTCCTCTTGAATCTACTTCCTTGAGGTCTTGTCCCCCCGTTTCGTTTTTGTTACATACGCTGTGCGGCGTGAGTTCATTTCCATGTCGATCAAATTTCCACACTGTAAGCATTCCTGCGTCAGTTCTGCAGTGTTTCTGTTTGTCATGTACTTCCATGAACTTCCACAGGCTTTGCACTCTGCATACATTGGTTTTAAAGCTCTAAGCTGTGTTACGTGTCCGCATTTCTTACATTTGTGCTGTGTCTCTGGCTCTTTCGCGTTATATGAGATTGTCTCTCCGCATTCTTCGCAGCGAATATGTAAAAATCCTTTGTATTCTTCTACAGCTTCGCTGATCGTCTCCGGTACCTGATTCTCTTCCGGATCTTCAAGCTCAGGAAAATCATCATTTTCAAAATCATACTTTCGTGCCAGCTCTGTCACATCTTTGAGGAAATCATATTCTTTCGAATCTGAGATCCGTACATGCAGCGTAAAATTACCGGTTTCATTTTGAATTATCATTTCCATGTGTCTTTTTCTCCTTTACCATTACTATTTTTGTGTCTTTGATGCGATATGCTCTTGAGTCTCCTGGATGTTCCGTCTCAAGAATGTGATCCTCCAGCAGCATTGTTATATGTCGTCTGATCGTTGCTTTTGACAGTCCTGTATCTGTCGCGATCTCATAAATAGCTGGCGGATAACAGTGACGCTTTATATATTTAGCAATGAATCTCAGAATCTTCTCTCTGTTGTCCTCCGCCTCTGCTGTTGCATAGTTCAATTCCATTCACCTCTTTTCCTGCGGTGTGCTGTCAATGTTTTTGTTGTATTTACCACATTTCTCGTATTTACTGCGTATGAACTTTCCGGAACTTCGGAAATGTTGATTCCTATGCCTGCAAACAGTTTTATCAGTGCATCCGCTGCCTTTTTTATCGTTACTCTGTTACCGTCCCATGCTTTTGTGAATTGTGTTACAATTTCTTTCAGCTTCTCGCTGTCCCAGGAGTAGTTTACTGTCGTTTTCTTTCCTCCCCACGGCTTGTTTATTGCCCGGTGATAGCTTTTCCCGGAATATTTCATTTTCTTCGGCGGGTTTTTCCCCGTCTCCTGCTTGTATAGCTTCTTTTTCTGTCTCTTATTCATTTCTTTCCTTTCCTGCTGCTAAGCAGCTGATCGCAGACAGACTCAAATTCTCTCAGCAGGTCAAAATCTGCCTTTCTGCTTAATTTCCTGTCAATTTCTTTTACTTCGTACTCTCCGAATATGTGATCCCCGGATGTTCTTGCGTTGTTGACCTGGGCGGTTGTGCAATGCAGCGTTTCTCTGATTTCTCCGCTTGTCGCATTCTCTAGTATCAGATCACCGGATCTGTTTCTCACCTCATACAGTTTTTTGACCATTTCGTCCTCCTTAATGTCCTGCAAGGAACGTCTGCATCATTTTCGCTTTCCATTCTGGTTGATTGCTTACCCATTTCTCGCATTGATCGTCGTCCTCTACCAGGCGGCCGGTGCGATCACAAAGACCACAATCATTTTCCATACAGGTTTTGCATGTCTTCTCCATTTTCTTCCTCCATTTCACTGCTCTTTCAACACTACCTGAATCTGCTTCAGTTCTTTCAGGGTTGCTCGCGCAATGTCCAGATGCTCGTCGGATGTTTCCTCGTCAATGTATTCCTGAATCAATTCTTTCAGTTGCTCCGGGTCCACTACGATTTTCAGGTGCTTCACCATCGCTTCTCTAATCAGCTTTGAACACTGCTTGTCTGTCAGATTCTCTTTTTCGTCAATTTCTTCCAACGCTTTGTTATATTTCTCTGTATCGAACTCATAGCAGTCCATCAGCTTGCTTGTGAACCTCTTACTCCGGTTCGTTGCTAGCCGTGCCTCTTCTGCTTTTTCTCTCAGCTCGTCCAGCGTATCCAGGCTAATTGTTGCCGTACCGTCCATGTCTCCTGTCTCCTTTCTGTTTATTTCTCCATTTCAATTCCGTTATCAATAAGTCTCTTCATCTCTTCGTCCAGGATCCGGACATAAGTTCCTTTTACCATCTTCATCAGCTCCGGGCTAATTGTTTCGCTGCCTTTCCCTGATACCAGGCTTTTAGCCAAGGCGAAGATATACGCAATACTTTCATCTTCTGTGACAGTCTCCTGAAACTCGATCACAAGGACCTTGCGGCCCTCGTAACTGAGTATCCAGGCGTTTTTTACTACTTCTTTGTGCAACTCTAAGTGAGTAACAAGCGCCTTTTCCTGCATTTTTTATCCCTCCTGATTTTCAACTATCTTTTTGAGAAGTCGGAGACCGGCGACGATCAACTGCTGTTTCTGAATCGTCATATGCGGCAGTCCTTTGTCTTTTTCAAATTCTCGGAGCTTTCTTTCTTCATCATACAGATATCCAGTGATCTCAGTGTCTGTCGGTACCGGAATGTCTTTCAATTCTTCCGGCCAGTGTGTGACCATTTTGTTGACCTCAACAATATGTTCCTGCTGCTTTTCCGGAATCCATCCGCAGCGGCCGTTGCAATTATCTGGGCACTGAGCGCAACAATCATACTCTTTGTTACAGTAAGCAGCTCCTCCGCAGAATCCGCTTCCAGATTGACCGGTGATACATTTTGCCGGTCCTGATGCTTTCTCCTTTGTCTCTGGTTCTTTTTCTTCTTCTGTATCAAATTCATGTGCAAATGGATCGTAAAGATTCTTTGCGCATACAATCAGGCTCTCGTATTTCATTCTCACGGTCTCTTTCTTGACCGTAATTTCCAATCCTGCTGTGAAGCTAAAAAACGTGCAGTCTACTTTTCTTCCTGAGTATCCGCTGTAGCCGTGTGGGGCAAGCTCCAGCTGTACAGCTTTTGCGGCTTCTCCGTTTGTGTCGCAGCGTCTGCATATTCTCATGATTGTTTTCAGCGCTGTCGGATAAGTTTCGCAGAATACCTTGACCGCTTCTGGCTCTGTAAGTTTTCTTTGTGGTTCCTCCGGAGCATCTACAGACACCATTTTCACCGGCTTCTGTTTCTTTCCGTATCTTTTCACTAAATCCTTGGCCAGATCCATCCATGCTGCAACATATTCCTGATCCGTATCCGGATTGAATGTGATCCCATTGCGATCTGTTGTGTAGTTCAGATGCCCGTTCTGTACTCTTGCGTCTTTGTGTCGGATGCTGATTAAATATGCTGCCATTCTCACGTCGCACTTAAAGACTCTGTTTCTCTCGCTTGTGTTCAGCGATTCGAAGAATCTCTCTATCTGCAGTTCCAGTTCAACCGGTCTGGTGTCTGCGGACGGTCTCTGCTGCCCGGTTGCCTGCGCAAGCGTGAACTGTCCTGGAATGTCTCTGTTGTCTTCCTGGAGTTTTTTAAAAGCTCTTACTTCCGCCTGCGTTATGATGTCGTGTTCCATGTAGTGCTCCATAGCCTGTTTCTGATATTTTTCATCCAGATCCGCAAGCTCACGGGCCACGGTGATGTTGATTTTCTCCGCCTCAAACTCCGCCATCCATTCAGCGCTAAGTCTTTTCTGGACTGCGTGGTATCTTTCCATCTGTGTTCCAGAGACTCCGATTGTTTCTCTCACGGTGTCCCTTGTTTTGCCTTTTAGCCCAGCAAGGTTTTTCAGTTCTTTTATGATTTCCTCGGTATCCAGGGCCTCTCGCATCTTCTCCCAGTCCGATTTATCTCTAAACCGGTTTGCCTGAATAACAGACAGACGTTCGAGTAACTTTGATATTGCGTCGTCATTCTCCCTTGTTGCTGAACCGTCAATGCAGCTTGTCTCAATTTCCAAAAAATTCTTGCGAGCATTATCTTTTACTTTTGTATATTTGCAGTTGATCTTTCGGAACTCTTCATGTCCCTCCTCTACCAACATCCTGCAACACATTGTCCGGCAGTGTCCGGAAATGATGTAATCTTCTCCGTCTCTCTCTTCGATCAGGACGTCCTGCATCACTCCGAACAGCAATATAGAATTTTTTAATCCCTGCAGCTTCTCTGGTTTCACTCCGTAAAAATTCGCTTTTGACGGAATCAACTTAAACACATCTCTGTATACTGTGTCAGTTGAGTTTTCTTCCTGCATCTGTTTCGGGCGGTTCGCAACCATGTCAGCAAGGTTAAAAGCCATTACTCCTCACCTCCTGATATGTTCACCTCTGCAATGTACTCGGCTACAAGGTCCTCATAGTCCTTTGCAGCTAAAGATCTCGGAGAGTACTTCGGAATCGGAACTCGTGCATATGTACATTCTGATACTTTTCTTGAATATCTGATGTGAGTTTTTAACATCGGATATCCCGCTGCCTGGATCAGTTCTAATCCCTGGTGCTGCGCTTCGTTTCTTCTGTCATACTTCGAGATAAAGATCCAGTAATTTTCAAGTTCTTCATTTAGATCCTCTCGTGTGTGCTGGATCTGACTGACAAGCTCCGGCAGTCCCTCGCTTGTGTTATCGTCGATCTCGACAGGAATCAATACATCATTGCAAGCTGTCAGCGCATTTATGGTTGAAATATTAATGTCTGGTGCATTATCAATGATGCAAAAGTCATACTGATCCCGGACACATTCGAGCGCATTCTTGATACGATACTGCTGTGGACGTGTTTGATCTAACATGACTGTCTGGTTCGCTGTGAGCAGGCGCATATTTGCCGGGAGGACGTCCAAGTTCTCAAAATCTGTTTTTTTGATGAGTTTGTGCATCCAGTCTTCCGGATGTCGTGTCGTCATGATTCTGTCAATACCCTCTCCGTCCTGGGTGCGTCGGTTCAGTCCTCTCGATGCGTCCCCCTGCTTGTCATTGTCCAACAGGAGCACTCTGTATCCCTGGTTTGCAAGGATGTACGCAATGCTGTTTGATGTGATTGTTTTGGCGACTCCGCCTTTTAAGTTAATAACCGCTACTGTTCTCATAATTTTCCCCTTTTCTCTATTCTTATTTTCTTCCGCAGCTACATCCGTCTCCTGGTTTCAACTTTCTGCATATTCCCTCTACGCACTGGCAATAGCCTATGTCTTCTGACTTTGAATAATATCTGTACTCACATTCTTCGCAGAGTGTAATATGCTTGTATTTGTCCATGAGTTTCATAGCCTGGCTATGGTCAAAGTGATTGATCTTGTCATATTCTGCCTTGATTCCGTCTGTATGCTTCTGCAGTTCGCAATGATGGCAGAAATAATCCAGTTCCTCCTGGTTTAAATCTTCTTCTCTGTATCTGCAGATATTGTCGCAGATGTATTCTTCCAGAGCTTCAATGTTTGTGTCTATTCCGTCGTCCTCTTTCTTCGTCGGCTCGGCGCATCCATTCGGGTTTGCCGTCTTCTGGCTCGCTGTCAAAATAAATTCCTCCTTTCTGGTCTTTGTAATACGTGAATTTATATCCTGATCTAGTGATCGTGCCTATGTATTCCATGTCAGCCGGGTTCTGTTCTGGTCTCAGGCTCCATCCCTTTCCCCATATCTCCTTCATCTTTTCTCATTTCCTCCTGCATCCATACGGAGTATGTGTGCTTTCCAGGGTGAGAGGATATCACGATACCGCGCTCTTTTATTTTTCTGCAGATACTCTCCCATTCCTGAGCGTTCTTTATCGGTTTGCCTTTTGTGTCTTTAAAATCAGCTGCTGCCATTTCATCTATTTTCAAAATCCGCGCCGCAACAAAAGCGTCTTTCGTATGTATACATACTTCACATTCCTTACGAAATTGTTCCAAGGCTTCTGCAAGCGCCTGCAGGTTGCACTTGTGGTATGTTCCCTCTACTGATCCGAACCCCACACGGGTCACTGGTGGGCGTCTTCCGCACATGGCTTCAAGTACATATCCATATTTTCGCCATGTGCATTCCTGGGTCTGCTTGTCTGTCTCCAGATATATATTTACTTTCATGCCCTTATTCCCTCTTTTTCTTTACTTTCTTTTTCTGCTCCTGCTTCTTTGGCAGCCTCTTCGTGCGGATCAGTGTGTACGTGCGGTATGGTTGACCGGTCACGCTGTTGATGTCTTCGTGAAAAGAGTCTTTTTCCACTTCCCACCCTTTCGGGATTCTGACTTTTCCCCATGTCTCCCAGTGCTTATGCACTTTTTCATCCGGCTCCGGAATTGGCAGGTTCCTCGACGCTGAATAACTCGCCTCCCTCAACCTTGGCTCTGTATCCGGTGTCTTTGTTATGTACGCTGCTAGATCAGCAAACTCACCTTTTTCATACATGAGTTTGTTTTCCACCTGTCCATGCGTCCATGCCTTTCGCAAAATGATGTCGGTATCCGGAATCCTGTTCACTATGATGTGTATGTGCCAGGCTCCTCTTGTGCCTACCTCAATGTTGCGCATCCATTTCAGCTCTGCTCCCCGTTTCTTGTATTCTCTCCGGAGAATCTGCAGGAATGCTTTCCAGTCTTCCTTTGCTGCTTCCATGGACGCCGGTCTCTTGTCTATTGCATATGACAGTCTGGAGAAATAATCATCCACGTCGAAATTGTTCCGGAGCTTCCAGCGCGCCAGCCTCTCCCGGTTATACTGGTTCCTCTTCTTCATCTGCTCCGGGGTGGCTTTCTTCTTCTCCTGCCTCTTCTGTTCCGGTGCTCCATACCTTGCTGTATGATACTCATACACCTCTATGACATTCCGGAACCTTATTCTCATACTTTTGTAGCTCATATAAGTCCCCTTTTGAATCCATCTCTAATACTTTTAGCAAGTTTGCAACAGGGGTTTCTCTCCCCTGCTTTCAGGCTTGCTTTTTTGAGTTTTCAAGGATCCGGCATTACAATGATATAAAGATCGTTACACATGATTCTGAGCTGACATTTGTTGCATGTATGTCAGCTCATTTAGTTTACATAATACCGTGCTGTTTTTTCTTGACTTCACAATATGTTTTCGCTGCTGCTTCCGTCATATTCCCTGGAGTATCAATGTGGTGTGCCTCGAACTCCATTACCTCTCTGAAATGCGCTACAACTAATTCTGCTTCTGGATTATCCTTTCTCATATCTTTCGCGATTGTCTCAAGCGCATTGATAATGAACGGCATATCTCCGTCTGGCGCCGGGAAAATAGCGTCCGCAATTTTGTTCAACCACATTGTCTGTCTTTCGAACACCAGTTTCAGTAATGTTTCTTCGTCTCTTGTCTTTGTTGCTTCCCCTGTTTTCTTCATAAACTCTTCATATCCATTAAAATCACTTTTAAGCATATAATCCTCCTTGACATTTCTTTTCAGGTTCCTTATACTATTTACAAAAGTTGTTTTTTCTTTTTGGCTCTCACGTTGGCGGACGTGGGAGCTTTTTTTATTTTCGCAAATACTTCCTCTATCCAAATCAGAAATATGAGTATGCACACAAATACTGCAAATGTGAGTGTTAGCGCCTGGATCCTGCTGCCGATCTCCCAAACCGGCAGCATTGAGATCAGATACCCTGTCAGCATTGATGCGATTACTTTTCGTTCCATTTCTGCCTCCTTATGCTGTTTCCTCTTTCTTCGGCTTTTCTTTCACTTTTACGGTGATGTCAACGCCATGCTTCTTTGAAAGGATCGCGGCAAGAGTTTCGTAGAACCTTACCGCGTTAAATGTTCCTTGTATTTCCATTGTGTTTTCCTCCTTTTTCCGGGAGGCGGTACCTCCCGGTCTTATACTCTTGCTGCTGCATTGAGCTGTTTCGTCAGTCGGATCCCGATCATGATGCCTTTAATCTCACGTTTTTCTCCATAATCCAGATCTTTCAGCAAAGAAATAAATTCCTTTACATCTTCTGTCTGGTTGTCTAATGTGTTTTCTCTTGTTGCCATCATGTTTATTCCTCCTCTCATGTTTGTGTGTATTCCTTTCATATCTTCCGGTATTACTCCGGGTTAGACTTTTGGCTTGCCTCATCAGTGAACACGTTGCCATCGTGTCCAGACGGTCATTTCTGACCGTTTCGGCTATTCTCCTTTCCATTGGTATGATGTACATGCCATACACCGTTTGCATTTCTCCAGTGGTTCGTCTGATGTTTCACTTCCGAACCCCATGCATGTTCCATCGCCATCTCTTCCTGCGCTTCCGATTTTTCGTTGTATGCTGCATGTCTGTATCCGTTTCTCTATTCTGCATCCTTTACAAATGACCTTTTTCCCGACTGTGCAGCCTTTTCTCCTTGCAAACTCAGCGGCCCATGTTTTACTGACTCCTGTATCATCAGATTTCCAGCCCATGATCCATTCGCCGCAGATGTCGCAATATACATCTGTCTCTACAGTTCTTGTAATTGCCATTTATATTGCGTTCCTTTCTAGGTGGTCATTACTGACCGTTTCGGCTACCATCCTTTATAAGCTGTTCCATTTTTCAGACTAGCAAAGTGTTTCGCCTGTTTTTCATCATCTTCAAAACAGCAAGACCGTTTTACTCCATGTTCATCATAAAAGTCTACATACCATTTCATATCTTTTTCCTCTCTTTCTTAAATATCTGAGACAACTCCCTCGGCTTCTTCTAAGCTGTTTAATGCGTCTTCCATGTTCGAAATATATTCTTCCATCTGTTCACCACGTTCTCCATACTGGAAATTCTCTGGAAGATTATCAAATGCGTCCTGTTCTTCATCTTTCACCTCTTCCAAGATCTCTTTAGCCTGTGAGATCATTTCAAGCGCTTCTGCTAATCTCTTTCTTCTTGCTTTATTCATATTGTTCTTCCTTTCTGGGAGACTTTCGCCTCCCTCTTCTTTATAATTTCTCTGCCGTCTCACCTGCTGCCTTGATGGTTCGGAAAACCATCTCTTTTCCTTTTCCAAGTCTCAGATGGTAGTAACCTCTAGTTCCTACCATTCTTTCAATTGCGTATCCGTTTACTATTTTTACTGTTTCGTACATTTTTAATTTCCCTTTCTGTTCCGTATATTTACATAATAGTCACTTTTAGTTACTTTGTCAATATTTTTTTGTCACTTTACGGAACTTTTTTATTGACCTTTGATTCTACCCGTGGTATTGTGTAATTAGAAAGCGAGGTGAATGTCATGACGCAAGGCGAACGCGTGAAAGAAATTCGCAAGGCTTTAGACCTTACTCTTGATAAGTTCGGTGAAAAGGTCGGCGTAAAAAAACAAACTGTCAGCCGCATTGAAAACGGAATTAATAATGTTACTGAACAGATGGTCCTTTCTATTTGCCGGGAATTTAATGTAAACTACGATTATCTGGTAAATGGTGAGGGAGAAATGTTTGACGATCTGCCGCAGACAGTCCTTGATGAACTGTGCGCGCAATATGATTGTGACGGTTTCGATCGAGTCCTGATCGAAGAATATTTAAAACTCAGCGCTGATGATAAGCAGGTTCTGAAAGATTTCATTAAAAGACTTAGCAAAAAGATTTAGTGCTGCAGTTTTGGATATAAAAAAGGGAACCCTTTCGGATTCCCTTTTCGATCACTTCTGGCCGTGAACGTATATGTACTGTATGAATTTGTATATGCGTTGCAGTTGGCTTTCAGATGTGATCTTTTGGAGCAGTGCGTCGATCTTCTGGCGTATGTCCATCTGCATCACCTCTTTCTGATCTGATTATATACTAGTTTCCAGAAAGAGGAAATACGTTCAGCTCCGTTTTCCCGATATCGGGAAATAGTTCTGATATGAATATTTTGACGTTTTATTCTGATATACTATTTGTATTCAGATGTAAACAAGTCTGTCATTTTTACATCAAGTGCGCGTGCGATTGCTTCCAGCTGGCGCAGCGTCGGGGATACCAGACCATTCTCAATATTATTTAATGTTGTTTTTCCAATTCCGGTCATTTCCTCCAGCTGCTTCAATGTAATTCCTCGTTTGTGTCTTGCTTGCCATGTCAGAACATCCATGTGCATTTCCTCCGTATATATAGGATGCACATAAAAATATAATAATATGTTTTTATATCTCAAGGAGGTACTTTATGGGAAAGAAATTGCTTGCATTGCTGCTCTGTGGAATTATGGCAGCTTCTCCAGCGCCGGTCCTGGCAAAATCTAAAAAGGACGCAAAACAGGAACAGTCAAAAGATTCCAAAAAGGATAAGAAAGACAAAAAGAAAGAGGTTAAAGCCGGCACTTATACCATTGATGATATTGAGTTCGACTATTCTCCGGAAGTTCGTAATGACGTTACCGGAAATTGGAGAATTTCTACTATTGTAGATTCTGATGCAGATGTCTTTGATTACTGCGTAGATTATTACAAAGAAATGTTTGTTTCTGACGACGAAATTCATGGTATTGTAAATTTCAGTACGAACACAACCTCCAAGATCTCTGTTCTTTATGAGGGTGTTCTGGATGTGTGTACATACGATTATGTTGACGGCGAAGAACATGACGCAAAACTGTTATTCGGCGGAGATCTTCTGAAAGAGGATTTTATTTCCATTGAGACCGGAGAACCGGTTGAGTTCTAATTTTAAGCAAAACAAAAATCGCCCCGGTATTAGGGTACCGGAACGACTTTACAGATTGCATGTGAAACTTTTGCAGCTATCAGTTGATGCTACAATCATTTCGTGACCAATTTGATTATAGCACGAACTGATACGCCTGCATAGGTGTATTTTTTTATACCCATTTTTTAAGGAGTGATACTATGAGTATAACAAATGTTGCTATATATGTACGTGTCTCCACAGACCGACAGGCAAAAAAGGGAGACAGTATTGATGAACAGCTCTCCACCTGCAAAGCCTATATTGCATCTAAAGAGAACATGGTTCTGGCCGGAACCTACATTGACGATGGAATCTCCGGCAGAAAAATCAAACGCGGAGATTTTGAGCAGTTGCTTGATGATGTCCGGCTCGGACGCGTGAATCTGATTATTTTCACTAAACTCGACCGCTGGTTCCGCAGCCTGCGACACTATCTGAATACGCAGGCGGTTCTCGAAGCGAATCATTGCGACTGGCTTGCTGTCGATCAGCCGTACTTTGATACGACCACACCGCATGGCCGGGCTTTCGTTGCGCAGTCCATGACCTTTGCAGAGCTGGAAGCAGAGAACGATTCTGTCCGGATCCGGGATGTGTTTGACTATAAATACCGGCAGGGTGAAGTTCTGGCCGGAAAAGCGCCTCTCGGATTTTCCATTGAAAACAAACATCTTGTACCTAATCAGGACGCTGAAAAGGTGCTGCATATCTTCCAGTTTTATGCTACTTGCAATTCCCTGAACCAGACAATCACACATCTGGAATCTGATATGGGTATCGTTATGACTCAAAGCAATCTTAAAACTGCAATCTTAAAAAATAAAAAATATATTGGTGTGTTCCGTGATAACGATCATTATTGTCCTGCCATCATTCCATTGGATCTGTTTGAGCGTGTACAGGAGCTGCTTGCTATTAATGTCAAAATCAGTCAGAAATATAACTATATATTTAGTGGTTTACTCCGCTGCGCTCACTGCGGTCATTCATTTTCCGGTGCTACACGAAAAATAAAGAAAAAGGCTGGTGGTTTTTACAAATATCCTCTCTACAAATGTCATGGCGCCTATCCAAGTAAGCGTTGCAGTAATCGCAAAGTTATATTCGAATCATGTATAGAAAGGTACCTGATTGCAAATATCAAGCCTCTCCTGCAGGAGCATATTGCAGAATATGAAATTACAAGTGCTAAAGTGATTGATTATGATTCCCGGAGAACAGCACTCCTGAAAAAAATTGATAAGCTGAAAGATCTGTACATAAATGACATAATTACTATGGATGAACTAAAAAGAGATAAAGAGAAATATATAAAAGAATTGGAAAATCTCCCACGCAACCAGGAGCAGAAAGATCTGGCTCCAATCCGGAAGCTCTTAAATATGGATCTGGATTCTATATATCAGACATTGGAACCAGCAGAACGCCGTCAGCTCTGGAGATCAGTCATTAAAGAAATTCAGATTGACGATCACAAGAATTTAAAGGTCATTTTTTTATGACCTTTTTTGTAGTAGTAACTGATAGTAACCTGTTCTTTATTTGGATAGATCCTTATTTTTACTGCCCGGTTTATCTTTCTCACCCTGACTCTCTATATACTGATGGATTGTTTCAACAGGTGCTATATTTCAAAGATTTCTTTTGTTCTCTCTGACATCTTATCGTCCAGCATCTTTCTGCCATATTTCATAACCAGAATCAAACAAAAACACTGAATGAGAATTATTATCTAAACTCATTATGTACACTCACTTATTGCTTATTTCGACCGTCCAAATTTCAAGAGCATATT
>ERZ827117.1312-NODE-1312-length-19412-cov-3.561141_pt1 | contig 19412 bp, 11 predicted proteins | sample MGYA00519920_ERZ827117 | MGnify/ENA primary metagenome ERZ827117 (study PRJEB31778, sample SAMEA3449260) | human gut metagenome | biome: human gut; feature: human-associated habitat; material: faeces | place: United Kingdom | collected 2010/2012 ...
TGCGCCACCTCCCCCGTATCGGGGGAGTCTGTCTCGCAGAGGGAGGCTTTTCGACACGCTGGGCTCCCCTCAAGGGGAGCCACTATATTAGGTGGCAGCCCCCAAAGGCTCCCCTTCGAGGGGAGCTCCCGCGCAGCGGGTGAGGGGGGGCCGGGATGCCGCGAATTTTCCCCCCACCACCCCACCTCAAGCCCCCATAAAAACCACAAAACGCAAAACAGAGGAATGCCTTAGGCATTCCTCTATTTTTTTGTTCATATTTTGCGCTGCACACAGCGATAGAATCGGTTGCAACTGCGCAACAAATTTGCGCAAACTAACTGTACAGAATGCCCAAAAAAGATAAAAAATGTGCAAAACCGCCGGAATAAAGAAAAAATGTACAGCGTTTAACACGAAAAATGTAGTAGCAAATTTACCAAATTCAATATTGTTAACCTTTACACAATGACGAAAAATGAGATGCAACGCACATAAATCTTGAAATTTGCAGTAAGAAGTGTTATAACATTACCAGATACTTATATATGCGCAACCGATAAAAATGAGCAAGGCAAGAAAACTTCGAGAAATTTGCTCAAACCGCAACAGTTGCGCACAGCAGCCCCCGGGGGCTGCTGTTTCACAGGCTGGCCTGTGAAACAATGTATATCGTTGGCGGGCACATCATCCGGCCGCCAAGTACCACTTTGCAGCAAAGATGCAGAGCTATTGAATTGAAAGGAAGTGAGCGGATGTCCAAGCACAACACCACCCCCCGCACACTGAGCCGCCGCCTGGTCGCTCTCCTCGCCGCCATGGCCCTGCTCGCCGCCATGGCCCTGCCCGTTTATGCCGAGGCACTTGAGGACGCCACGCAGATGCAGGAGACCGTTGAGACGGACGATAAGTCCAAAACAAGCACAGGCGCCGAATCCGAAGATACGAACGATAACGCCTCGTCAAACACCACCGGCGGTTCCAATACCACGGCAGACGACTCTGCCAACGGCACCCCGCAAACCCTGCCCGACGGTAGCATCGACACCACGGCAGGCAAGATCACCACGAACGGTATCCTCGACACTATGGATGAGGAGGCCAAGCAAAACATCGTCACCCGGTCCATCGATAACGCAGAGACCGCTGATGATGAAACAGCAGATGACATGGCGCTGTATGACGGCGTGACAACAGATGAATATTTCGATATTTATTTTGCATTGCCTAAAGCGTGGGAAGGTGCTCAGAAGATTAGTTTTCAAGGCATGCGCGGAAATACTCAGCCCCATGACGGATATTCTCGTGAAAAGACAATGATGCTGGTAGACGATGCAAACAAAACAACAAAGGACGGAAAAAAGGTCTACAAAGTCACATTATATTATAAGAAGGACGACATAAGCGAAGATATTGATTGCTCTTACGGTGGCTTTGCAAAAATTACCTTTAAAAAAGATGACGATACGGCAAGCGTTATTAGTGCCAAACTGTCCTATGACGGAGAAAGTACAACCCAATTCTGGCAGAAGTACGGAGACCTGAAAGACCGTTACTACGATTCCGACAAGCAAGAGTGGATCAGCATTGCAGAACTGAAACCTCGCCATACACATTTTGCAGACAAAACCTTCACCTTCAAAAACATGACCAATGACCTGACAAATGTACAGGCAATTTTCTACGATAAGGCGGAAGGCTCTACAGAGTTGACGCCGGTCAAAGCGGTGGACTTTACAGTATCGGCAAAAGAAAACGCTACTGTTACGATTCCCAACGAAGCTTGTGCATATGTGGCATTTTTTGTCGACGGCAAACAGGTGGGCAAATGCTTCAATTTCTGCAACGATGATTCCACGACAGCAAATGTAACGCCCTTCCTTTATAGCGAATCTCAAAACTGCTTTGTCTACACCACTAGCGGCAATAGCGGCAATGTTGGCCTGCCCGAAGACAGCGCACGCAAAATCTATTACGATGCAACCTTCTCTAAGCTGGACGCAGAACATCCCGATCATGCAATTCCCAACGAAAACGAAAATGGGAAAGTTTATTACCGCTTGAAGGATTCCGAGACTAATACGATAAAAGATGGCGAAATGGTAAAGGCCGACGGCATCGGCAATCTTTATGTCATCAACGATGTGGATTCCAAGTACGACTATATTATTTTCTCGAACAATGCTGTTCAAAGCAACGACAATGGTTGCGGCTCTCGTACAGACGAGTTGGCAATTCCATCTGAAGAAACTTGCGTTGACCCGTGCTTCTATGCGGACACAAGTGATGATGCAACCTATGATTACAAAAACAAGCGCGGCGGTTACTGGGACGAGGTCCACAAATTGCGCGACGCCGAAACAGGTAAAAGCACGGACGGTGATAAGAAAGATGTTGTTGCCATTCAAAAGGGTACCTTTGTTGCTGACCCTGCCACGAAATACATAAGCACTACCCTGTATGACTACTACACGGACTATGAGCTGAACGGCAACAGCCGTACAGACTACGATTATAACGAGGGCGCCAGCCATAGAAACTGGGTGACATTCCGCGAGTTCGACCAGGCTATTAGCGACTATTACAAGAACTACGATGAAAATGTTGATAAGGTCAATAAAATCCTCTATCCCATTTACACTGGCCATTTCCAGCCAAGTGTAGACGATTGGAGTAATAAGTTCACAGATATTAGCAATAACCTGAAATTGTATGGATTTGATTCTGATACAAATTCTGCTGCATACAAAGCCTTTCGCGCAGCCAATAACTCGGCAGGAGATGAAGGCGGTTCTGCTAAGGATAAGTATGATTTCGCTTTCCAGGGAATTGTCGCCAACACATTAAGCGCGAAAGGCGACCTGCTGATGAACGTCGGCACGAAAACGGACTCGGGAGTAACCCTGGCAGCAACTACCCTTGTGGAACCTCACTTTAATGAAAACTTCCTTTCGAGTGCGAACAGCAAAAACGCCAAGCTTGGCGAGGTTTACCACAACGTTTCTTTCCCATTTACGAAAAATCAAATTTTTTCCGATGAACCGGGTGTAGACTACTGGTGGTACGACAGTTCTAAGACCTCGCTGTATTTACGCCAAGATAAAAACAGTAATGCACTTTATCTGGGCAATAATGGCAGCGATGGAAAAACTGCTGGTATAACCGATGGATATTCATATAACCTGGATAGCGCTGGTTTAAGATATGGCGAAACTAGAGACAATCAAACAAGCGGGGTAAAGACTCAGTATGGTTTCTTCCCGTTCAACGAGTCGCTGAAGGATCAAAGCGGCGTTGCCTCCCAGTACAACTATGGCTATGGCGCTAAGCTGGAAATCCCGTTCTCCATTACCAGCGATGGTAAAGTAGAGTCGTCAACTGTAGTAGATGATAAAAAAGTACGCGTACCTATCCGTTTCTATTTCTCCGGCGATGACGATGTCTGGGTATTCATTGATAATCAGCTTGTACTGGATATTGGCGGTGCGCATGGCAAGGTCTCTGGCATTTTGGATTTCAGCCAGACTGGGAGCCAGAAAAACATTGTAACAGCCTATGTAAGCAAGGTTAAATACAACAAATATGTAGTCGATGGGTATGGCCCAAGCGAAAAATATCAAACGCCTCAAGCTGATATTACGTACACGATCAATCCGAATGAAAAAGACGAGAACCAAAAAAATACGATCCCTACAACCTATTACCAGAAAAACCCGGTCGAAATCAAAGGCCTGACCACCGGCACCCACACCCTTACCATGTACTACATGGAGCGCGGCATGTGGGAGTCCAACATGGCGGTCGCGTTCAACTTCCCGGATCATAACGAGCTGGAAGTTGAAAAAGAGGTTGATGTCAGGGCGGTAGACGCTCTGTTCCAGCGGTTCTTCCAAAACACGGAGCCGTTTGACTTCACCATCAAAAACCTGGCTACCCATTATGGTGCCCACCAAGCGGGAGGTACAACAGCTGTCGGTTTTACTACCCCGCAGGATAAAATCCCGGACTACGGCTCGGCAACAGGAAATGACAAGAATGAGCTGAAACCCGCAGCCGGTGCGCAGTTCACTTCCAATTTGAACAAAGATACGCAGACGCTAGGTGGAGACGGCCGCTTCCGGTTACAAGGCGGCGAAACGATCACCTTTAAAGATCAGTTCCGCCGCGGCAGCTACATCTCCGTTACCGAGGATGCCAACCCCGCCCTGTCCGCCCTGTACGATACCAGCTGGACCATCTACGAAAATGGTGAGCCGGTTACGCAGAACAATGGCGGGAAAACGGTGTCTTCCGATGGGAGGAAACTGGTGGGGGTAACTGGTTACACCCCGGATGATGGCCGAACGGAAAACCTTATTAAACCGCAAGGCGACACCTCTGAAAACTCCTATTATAGGCGCGGAGAGAATGACTTAAAGCCTGCCTCCGATGGCACCATCGTATTCCGCTCCTATTCCAAGCCGGATGCAGAGAAAACCGCAGAGTTGACCCGCTTGAAGCTGAAATTTACCAACAAGGTAAAAGTTGGCTCCATTACGATCAAAAAAGCATCTGATGGTACAGGCGTGACCGGTACTTTCAAATTCCACGTTACCTACACCAATGTGGGCGGCCAAGACCTGGGAGACGGCAAGCCCGTCGATGGATACTACGAAGTTGAGGTCGACAAGCCACTGAAGATTTCTGGTATCCCCGCTGGCACGCAGTACACCATCGAGGAAATTCTCCCGGCAGACAGCCAGACCCACCTGCTTGGTGTTTCTGTGAATGAGGGCGACTCGGCAACGGTCAACAACAAAAAGGTGGTAGGCACGGTGCAGGCAGGGGACAAACCCTCGGTAACTGCGACGTTCACCAATACCACGCGCAAGTTGATCGAACTGAAGCTGGTAAAAGAGTGGAAGGCTGAGGACAGCAATACTCCGCTGAATGACCGCGATCTGCCGCAGAAGATTTACGTGCAGCTGCAGCGCCGCGTCAACGGCGGCAATTGGGAGACCGTAAAATATCCTGATGATAGTAGCCAGAATTATGTTGCAGTCGATAAGTCAGCTGGCTGGAGCTGCACCTTTGCCGGCCTGGATGAGCATGAGCTGAACGAGCCGAGCCGCATCTACGAGTATCGGGTCGTGGAAGGCACGCTGGACAAGAACAAAGCTTTTGTCCAGGCGACAGGTGATACACTGCTTTTGAGCGGCCACGTTTACAAAGTGACCGGCGGCACACAGGCCGAGAACGGCACCATCACGCTGACCAACACGCGGTTGAACCCGAAGTTTGACCTGGACATCCTTAAAAAATCGGCAGACGAGCAAAATAAGCCTTTGGAGGGTGTTGAGTTTAAGCTGGAAAAGCTGACGACGGACGGTACGGATGTCGATCATAGCTTTTCGGAGCAAATCGGCGTTACCAATGCTGACGGTAAGCCGATGCTTAAAGAGAAGGGAGAAATCACCGAAAAACCGGCATTTACGGGCTTGGCGGCTGGCAAATACCGCTTGACCGAGACCAAGGCAGCGAAAGATTACAACCTGCTGTCGGCACCGATTGAGGTTGAGTTCACCAAAACCGGTGAGTGTAAGCTGAATGACTCCCCAATCGCGGTTTCCACAACAAAAAACCCCACGGTTTTCACCAAAAACGAGAATGGCAGCTACACGCTGGCCTTGACCGTTTTGAACAGAAAGACACCTACGCTGCCGCATACGGGTGCGGATGCGCCTAGCTTGTGGCTGCTGATCGGGCTGCCGCTGGCGGTAGCGGGGTTGTTGATACTGGTATTCCGTTACAACAAGAAAGGGGGACGCCAACGTTAATTGTTCCCCCCATGCAAACCATAAACAAATGAAGAGAGGTAAAGTCATGCAAAAGAAAAGCAGATTCTTGACAGGCCTGTTAAGCGCCGTCATGGCCCTCACCCTGTTCGCCCTCCCCGCCACCGCGGAAGGCAATAAAGTCTTGACCATACCGGATTGGGAAAACAAAAAAGGCTCTATTACTATTAACAAGTATGACTATGACACCGCTACGGGTGATGGTGCTTGTGATGATGGTGAGAAAGCGGCAACGGGCGATAAGGCCAAAAATCCTATGGATGGTGTAAGCTTTACCATTTATAAGGTTGAAAATAAGGAATGGCTTGAGAAATATTACACAGGTACAAATGCTGATAATACGAAACAGCCTCAGGTAGAAAATTATTATAATAATGGCAAGTTGGTGAAGAATGTTCCTGATGCAGACCAGCGTACCGATACGACTGCCAATGGTGGTAAGTTGGTATTTAGCGATTTGGAGTTGGGTTTGTACCTTGTTGTGGAGACTGGTAAACCAGATTATGTTACAAAAGCTGTTAGCCCGTTCTTGGTTTCTGTCCCTATGACTTCTGTAGATAAAACCAACTGGCTGTATGACATTATCGTTAACCCGAAGAATAGCGCAACTTACGGTAAAGCAACTTTACAGAAGCGGGGTGTTCAGGCAAGCAACACTATTAAAGAGATGGAAGGGTACACTTTCAATCTCTATAAGTGGTCGAATAATGATTGGGTAAAGATTGAATACCCACCGAAAAATAGTGTTGATAATGCTGATACTGATCATCCATACAATTTGACTACTGATGCTAGTGGCCAGATTGTTGTTGATAATCTGACGAAAGGTGTTTATTGCTTTATTGAGACTGGCGTAAATACAAATAGCGGCTATATTCTGGATGCTGATACCGCTTATGAATTTAGCATTGATGACAAAGGTGCGATGATAATTGTCCCGGAAGCAGACCGTAAGAATCAGGGGCCGAACAATACGACGGTTGTTTATAATGCTGTTGACAATGCAACTTTGACGGTTGTCAACTATAAGCCTGACTTTAATAAGAGCACTACCAAAAAGAATGGCACTGTATCGGACAAGGAAAAGAATGATGCTGACTACAGTGTTGGTGAGAAGATTCCCTATACGCTTACCATTGATGTCCCTGAAAATATTGCAAAGCTGAACACCTTCAAAGTTACGGATACCGCAGACAAAAATCAGTTGTTGCATGATGTAAGCAGTGTAAAGATTTCTGGTCAAGGTGATGAATCCAATACATATTGGGCAGCGAATACTGACTATACTATTGCGCCTATTACCGGTGATGGCAATAACGATGGCTTTGTAATCGATTTCAAAGCTGGTACCAATAAAAAGATTGATAGCTATGCAGGTAAAAAGGTCACTATTACTTATTATGCAACCTTGCAGACTAATGCTGTAATCGCGGGTCAGGGCAACCTTAACACTGCTGCCCTGGAGTACTCTAATAAGACAAATGTCACTGGTGACAATGACAAGCCTAATAAGATTGTTGACAAAGCGGTCATTTACACCTTTAAGACTGGCATTAAGAAAACGGATGAAAAAGGTAACAAGTTGCCGGAAGATGTTTACTTTGACCTGTACAAGGATGTAACTGATGTTAAGAATCAGGAATACGGCACTGCCCGCATTATTACCGGAGATGTTGCTAAAAAACTTGGCTTGGATGAAACCAAGAAATGGTATAAGGTAAATGCAGCTAAAGTGCATACTGATAAAAATGGCGAGCTTACGTTCGAAGGTTTGAGCAATGGAACTTATAAACTTGTTGAGACCGAGACCGCTGAAGGTTATAACTTGCTGAGCGCTCCTGTAGATGTGACGCTGACGGTTAACTATGTTACCACATGGCAGGGCGAGACGGTGTATAATAGGAACGGTGAGTTTATTAAGCGCACGGAGCATACGGCCAAGTATGATAATCAGGACGAATACACCTTTACACAGATTAACGTCATTAACCGCAAGGGCTTCGACCTCCCCGTTACCGGTGGCTTCGGTACGCTGCTGTTCAGCGGCATTGGCGCACTGCTGGTGGTTGGCGGTGTCGGCGTGTTGATGGGCACCAAAAAGAAAAAAGACAATGCCTGATCCGCATCCCCTGAACCAAACAACCTACAAAATTTAAACAACCTGCAAACTACCTGAAGGGGAAGGGCCATTTCGGCTCTTCCCCTATGGTGGGTTATAGGGCAGCATTGCGGGCCTGCGGAAAAACGGCACCGTTGTTTGTAGGGGCGCACAGTGTGCGCCCGCGGGCGGATATAGAATCCGCCCCTACGTACTGTAAGGCAAGCAGCTTTCGCTGCCGTAGGGGAGCATTCTATATGCTCCCGCGCAGCCTTACTTCGCTGCGGCCTTGGCGGGCGGATATAGAATCGGCCCCTACGGAGAAGTTGACGCTTAATTTGTAGGGGCGGATGCTTGCATCCGCCCGCGGGCGAGCAATGCTCGCCCATACAGCTGCCCCGCATAACCACATTTGCCGAATTTACAGCAATCACCCCATCCGCATCATACGGCACCTTACACTTTTTTGAAAGGACACTGCCATGGATACCTCCACCAGACTGAAAGTGGGCTTTGCGGCGCTGATGATCCTGTCGGGCATCGGCGTGGCGTCCTACCCGGTCATCAGCAATATGGTGGCCCAGCGCCACGCCAGTACGGCTATCCAGAATTACGACGAGACCGTGCAGAGCATGGACACCGAAAAGCTGGACGCCGCCAAAGAAGCCGCCCGCCGCTACAATGAACAGCTGGGCAGCGCGCTGGACCGCGATGCCGCCGGAGAAGCCGAGGACACCGGCACCAGCTATGTGGACCTGATCGACGTGGGGGAAAGCCTTGGCTATATCACCATCCCGAAAATCGACGTCAACCTGCCCATTTACGAGGGCACCAGCGACGACGTCCTGCTGAAAGGCGTCGGCCATCTGGAAGGCTCCAGCTACCCGCTGGGCGGCGAAAGCACCCACAGCGTGCTGACCGGGCATCGCGGCTTGGCCGAGGCGGTGCTGTTTACCGACCTGGATAAGCTGCAAGAGGGCGACAAATTTTACCTGCACATCATGGACGAGGTGCTGGCCTATCAGGTCGACCAGGTCAAGGTCGTTCTGCCCGAGGAGACCGACGACCTTACGATCGTGCAGGGGCAGGACTACTGCACCCTGGTGACCTGCACGCCCTACGCCATAAATACCCACCGTATGCTTGTGCGCGGCACCCGCGTGCCGTATAATGGAGAGGAAGAAACCGGCGATACCCCGCAGGCCGTGCAATACCAGGCCCTGCACACCGGCACCGTGGTCAAGCGCATCGTGGATGCCTGGCCGTGGATCGCGGTAACGGGCAGCATTGTGATCGGCGGCGAAGCGCTGCTGCTGCTTTTGCTGCTGCACCGCTGCAAAAAGCGCGAGGAGGATGACTAAATGGGACGGCTGATTGCTAAAATTCTGGCCTGGCTGGCCATTTTGCTGGGGCTGGCGCTGTTGATACAGCCCACCGCCGCCCAGTGGTGGACCAGCACCCGCAACGCCAAAACCGCTGCGCAGTTTGCGGCCCGCGCCGAAGCCCAGCCCACCGCCCCCGCGGCAGAGGAAACCACAGCCGAACCCCCGGAGCCGGAACGCGCCTACCCTGAACTGTACGCCGCGATGCAGGACTATAACGCGGAAATTTACGCCGGGGGCCAAAGCGGCCTGACCGACCCGTTCGCCTACGAGGAAGCCCCGCTGGACCTTGCTGCCTATGGCTATGACGATGATGTGCTGGCTGTGCTGTGGATCCCGCGCCTGAACCTGGAGCTGCCCGTTTACCTGGGCGCCAGCCGCGAAAACCTGGCCAAAGGCGCGGCGCTGCTGGGCCAGACCTCGATGCCGCTGGGCGGCGAAAACACCAACACCGTGCTGGCCGCCCACCGCGGCTATTATGGCGCGGAAATGCTGCGCAACGTGCAGCAGATCCAGGTGGGGGACAAGATCCAGCTGACCACCCCGTGGGAAACGCTGATTTACCGCGTGAGCGAGCTGAAAATTATTGACCCCAGCGATATCAACGCCGTGCTGATCCAGCCGGGGCGGGACCTGCTGACCCTTTCCACCTGCCACCCCTACACCCGCAACAGCCAGCGCTACCTGGTAATTGCGGAGCACGACACCGCCGCTGCGGACACCACCAAAGAGGAGGATTTGCAGGAAAGCGCCGCTACCTGGGACGAAACGCCGCGCCAGGTGACTGTGGAGGATGCCGGCGGCAGCTCCATTGCCGAAGTGGCCCCCCAGGCCCTGACCCCATTGCCGGGGGAGGGCAGCGCGGAATCCGAGGGGAGCGCGATCTCCAATACCATGATCTGGCTGGAAAACAACGCACTGTGGGCCGGGCTGGTGGTTATTGCCGCCGCCGTTGGCATTATGGTGATATGGAAAAAACACCGGGAGGATTAACCATGCAGTACACACAGCAGGCCGCCGCCGTTACGGCCGAAGTAAACAAGGCCGTGCAGGGCAAACAGCAAACGGTAAACACCATCTGGATGGCCATGCTGGCGGGCGGCCATGTGCTGATTGAGGATATTCCCGGCGTGGGTAAAACCACGCTGGCGCTGGCCTTTGCCCGCGCGCTGGACCTGAAAGAAAGCCGCGTGCAGTTTACGCCGGATGTTCTGCCGTCCGATTTGGTGGGATTTTCCGTTTACCAGAAAGAGACCGGCAAGTTTGTGTACCACGCCGGTGCGGTGATGTGCAACCTGTTTTTGGGCGATGAGATCAACCGTACCTCCTCCCGCACGCAGTCGGCTTTGTTGGAAGTGATGGAAGAAGGCACGGTGACGGTGGACGGCGTTACCCGCCCGGTGCCCGCACCCTTTACCGTAATTGCAACCCAGAACCCCATCGGCGCCGCCGGCACGCAGATGCTGCCGCAGTCTCAGCTGGACCGTTTCATGGTCTGCACCGTAATGGGCTACCCCGATGAGGAAGCGGAGCTGGCAATTTTGGCCGGGCAGAGCAAAGGCCGCCTGCTGGACCGTGTGCGCCCCGTTGCCGGTCAGGCGGATCTGCTTGCCATGCAGCAGGAGGTCAGCACGGTATTTGTGCATGAGCTGATGTACCGCTACATTGTGGCGCTGGCCCAGGCCAGCCGCAAGGACCCGCGCCTGGCCGTGGGGTTAAGCCCCCGTGCCACCCTGGCGCTGACCAGCATGACGCGCGCGGCGGCGTATCTGGCGGGGCGGGATTTTGTTGCCCCGCAGGATGTGACCGCTGTGTTTGATGCGGTTGCCCGCCACCGCCTGGTGCTGAACGACCAGGCCCGCGCAGGCGGCGAAACGGTGGACAGCGTAATGCAGGACCTGCTGCGCACCGTGCCGCGCCCCCGCCCCGAAAAGGCTGACCGCCATGGCAGGTAAGCTGGGCCGGGCGCTGATGCTTTTGGTGCTGCTGGCCGCGGCGCTCATCACCCAGGCACCGCTGGCGGTGTTCCTGTTAGCGTTTGCGCTGGTGCTTCTGGTGCTGCTGCGGCTGGACGCCGCCTATCTGCGCCGGCAGGTAACGGCAGAGCTGCTGGTGCCGGACAAACCCGTGATACAGGGCGAAGATTTTACCCTGACGGTTCGGCTGCGCAACCGCAGCCGGCTGCCCATCCCTGCGCTTGTGGTGCTGCTGAACGCCGCCGATGAATGGGGCGGCGGGCAGATCACCCTGCGCTGCGCCGCCATGCTGGGCAGCAAGGAGAGCGCCGAACAGCGCATTACCCTAAACGCAGGCAAAAGCGGCGTGTGGAGCATTGCGGTGCGGGGCATCACCCTGCGGGATCACCTGGGGGTGTTCACCGCGGTATGCCCGGCTGCCGTGCAAAGCCGGAGCATCTGTGTGCTGCCCGCTGCCGCGGCTGGCAAAGCCAAAGCGGAAACCGCCCCCGATGAGGACGGCGACGAAGCCGACACCCGCGCCGCCCTGGGCGGCAGCTATGAGCTGCGGGAGTACCAGGACGGGGATTCCCTCAAGCAGGTACACTGGAAGCTGAGCGCCAAGCTGGACCGCCTGATGGTGCGCGAACCGCTGACCGCCCTGCGCGCTGCCCTGACCCCCGGTGGGGACCTGGACGGAGCGGAGGAATGGGGGGATTTTCCCCAACAGGCGGCGAAGCACCGCAAAAACCCGCCCAAGCGCAAAAAAGAACGTACTGCCCTGAGCCGGCGCGGCGCTGCCGACCCCGGCAGTGGGCTGAAGTTTGTGGACCGTGTGCTGGTGAGCACCCAGCGCCCCGCAGCGCACCCCGCGTTGTGGCTGGCGGCAGATGCCGCGCTGCTGCTGGCGCTCACCTTTGGTTTGCTGCTGGTGCTTTCCACCGGGTTCGGCATTGCGGTGCCGTTGTGGGTGTGGCCCGCGGCAGCCGCTTTCTGCGCCGGGTGGGCGCTGTTCCTGCGTGCGCCGCAAGCCCTGCGCCGCTGGGGGCTGCTGGCGGGGGTGATTGTGTATCTTGTGGTGTTGTTCATCTGCCAGCGGAACTTTTTGGCCGGGGCGCAGCAGTGCGCCGGGAACATTGCCCAAAGCCTGAACGCCCGCCTTGGCAGCGCGCTGCCGGTGGCCCAGGGCGGCAGTGCGGCGCAGCTGGGGCTGTTTTTGCTGCTGGCCGCCCTGCCCGTTACCGGGGCGCTGGCCGCTGCGGCCCTGCGCCGTGCGGATGCCCTGCTGCTGGATCTAATGCTGCTGCCCGTTGTTGTGCTGCTGGCGCTGGCCGGGGCCGCGCCTGCTGTGCCCGCCTGCCTGCTGCTTTTGGCCGGTTGGATGGGGGCGTGGGCGGCTTCCTGCTCGGTGCAGCGGCGGGCCTTGTGGGGCAGGCGCGATACCGAAAACTACCGCCAGAACCTTTGCCGCCATTATAACATCCAAAAGTCTGCCGCGCTGGCGGCGGGCGGGCTTTGCCTTGCGCTGGCGCTGCCCTGTTGGTGGCTGCTGCGCCCGGCGCTGGGGGTTCCCCTTGGCTGGCTGCAGCCCGCGGCCCAGCGGGTGGAATCCGCCGCGCTGAGCACCGCCATTACCTGGCTGCCGCGGGTCAGCGGCGGCAGGCTGAACATTCAGGTAGAAGCCGCTGCCGGTGGTGTGGCGGATGGCGCCTTGAGCCAGGGCGGGGGTATCCAGGTCAGCGGAGTGACGGATCTGGCCCTGACCGCCAGCGACAAACCCGAAGAAACCGTATACCTGCGGGGATTTATCGGCGGCAGTTATGACGGCACCACCTGGCAGGCCCCTGATGCCGATGCCTTTGACAGCGCCGCTATGAACTGGAAAACCGAGGATAATGCCCGGCTGACCATTGCAAGCCTGCCGTTTTTGCGCACCGCCTATGACGGCACCGCCCAGCCCCAGACGCTGACGGTGGAGCGCATCCACGCCGATACCCAGTACACCTATGCACCGTACAACGCCTACTGGGGCGATTATTACACCATCCAGGGCGATGGCGCCGCCGCGGGCCAGACCGCGCAGGACGATGTGTTCCTGTATTACCCGCGGGATACCGCCCAAACCCAGTTGGAAGCCCGCGCCGATGCCGACCCCAGCGTGCTGGACCGGATGGAAGCATCCTATGCCGCTTACGCCGCCAGCCGCTACACCGCCGTGCCGGACGGCTATGACGAGCTGCAAGCCCTGTGCGATGAAGCCAAAAAGGACCAGAAGCTGACCGAAGCTGCGGACATTGGCGATTACATCCGCGCCTACCTAAACACCAACTACCAGTATAACGCCAGCGCTCCCCAGCCGCCGGAGGGGGCCGACCCCATCCGTTACTTTTTAACGGAATCCAAACAGGGGTACAGTGTGCAGTTTGCCTCGGCGGCGGTGGTTATGTTCCGCATGTTTGGGCTGCCTGCGCGCTATGTGGTGGGCTATGCCGCGCCGCAAAGCCTGTTTACCCAACAGGAGGACGGCAGCTGGCACGCCATTTTGCAGGACGATAACGCCCACGCCTGGGCGGAGGTGTACATTTCCGGCCAGGGCTGGACCCCCATGGAGATGACCCCCGGCGTGCTGGTCAGCGCCCAACAGGCCGACCTGCGCACCGACCCGCTGCCCGAAACTCAAGGTCAAGACACTGCCCCCGCAGCAGGGGAGAGCAGCGCAAACGAACCCGCAGCCACCATCGTGCCCCGCAGCAGGCTGATTTTGGCGGCGTTGCTGGGGGGTTGCCTGTTGGTTGCTGCGGTGCTGCTGGTGCTGGCCCGCCGCCATGCCATGGGGTATGGCCGGGGTAGCTGCAACGCGCGGGTGCTGGCCGTGTTTGGCAGCATCTACCGCCTTTTGGTGCGTCGCGGCCTGCCGCCGGATACACCATCCGATGCGCCAGAGTTTGCCGCATTTTTGCAAAGTTGTGTCCCCGCCCTTGAACCCCAGGATGCCGAAGCTCTGCTGGCATTGGCCCAAGCCGCCCAATTTGGCGCAGGTACGATGACTGAGCAGGATACGGACAAAATGAGAAAACTTTACCAGGTTATAAAACACACTGGAAAACGGAAACAGAGCCAGAAATCGGTTGAAAAGCAGAGCCAGGAATGATATAATGACCCCGTACTGGGGTAGCGTGTTCTTTGCTTTCTTTGCACAGGGGGCTACCATGATCCAGGAAAATGTGGTATAATATGTTAAGTCCATTAACCAAGTAGGGAATGGCCGGGGTGGGGGACTGGTTTCTGGAACAGTACCCTGGGAACTGCCCGTGGGGCGGAAAACCGGCAAGGACAGAAAGAAGATCTTATAGAAGCAAACATTAACAGGAGTAAACCCATGCCGCGCCGTAAACAGACAGAAGGAGAAAAAAAAATTGACATCAGCCAGATGGCTGAAGATCTTGGCGTGTCCAAGACCACGGTATCCCGTGCCCTTTCGGGCAATGGCCGTGTCAGCGAAGCGACCCGCGCCCGCGTGGTCCAGTACGCCAAAGAGAAAAACTATGTGCCCAATATGCTGGCACGCGGGTTGGTAACCCAGCAGTCTTATAATATCTCACTGGTGTTCTCGCGCCAGTTCGGCAACCTTGCCGCACCATTTTTGCGCAAAACCGTCAGCGCCGTGTACGATATTGCCACCCGCAATGATTATGATGTGCTGATGACGATGGTGGGCGAGCAGGAAACAAGCCCGATGCAGCGTCTACTGGTCAACCGCAAGATTGATGGCGTGATTCTGGCCCGCACGCTGGAGCGTGATCCCCTGATCCCCATGCTGAAAAAAAGCGGCATCCCCTTTGTTGCCATTGGCCGCCCGGCTGACCAGGATGTCATCTCGGTGGACCATGATCAGGTGGGCGGCTGCCGCGAGCTGGTCAGCCTGCTGCTGATGAAGGGCCTGCACCGCATTGCTTTGCTGGGCGGATCCATGCTGTACACCGTCAACCAGTCCCGCCTGGAAGGCTATAAGCAGGCGCATGACCGCGCCTGCTGCAAGATTGATGAGAGCCTGCTGTTTTTGGAGCTGGAAAGCGACGATCTACGCACCAGCGCTGTGGAGCTCGCGGTACAGCGTGGGGCGGACTGCATCCTGTGCATGGATGACCAGGTTGCCCAGCTGGCTTTGAACACCCTGAGACAGCTGAACCTGCGCGTGCCGCAGGATATCTGTCTTGCCTCCCTGTATGACGACGAAGCGCTGCAGGGGTGTACGCCACAGATCACGGCGGTCTCTTTTGATGCCGAACAGCTGGGCCGCCGTACCGCACAGCAGCTGCTTTCCCTCATCCGCCATCAGCCGGTGGAAACCCGCACCCTGCTGGGGTACCAGGTGGGGTTGCGTTTATCGACCCAGACCTGAGAGAAAAGTAGATAATTATAAATCAACTGCCCGTACACGGTATGATAAGCCGTTGTGCGGGCAGTTTTTTCGATAAGGAATTTTGAAAAAATATAGCGGTCACATAGTATCCCAGCGCCGCAGCGTCAAGCACAACAGGGCAGGGACACAGAAAAACAGGAGGCAACAAGTATGAAGTGCATGGATAAACATGAATTTGAGCAGCAGAATGTTTTTGGAACCGGTGCCGCAAACACCGCTTATGCCAAGTTTTTCATTGGCCAGTCGTTCCTGAACCCGCTGACCGACCCTAAAACCGGTCTGTTTTTGGCCAACGTTACCTTTGAGCCCGGCTGCCGCAACAACTGGCACATCCACCACGCCGCCAAGGGCGGCGGCCAGCTGCTGGTTTGTACCGCAGGCGAAGGCTGGTACCAGGAAGAAGGCAAACCTGCCGTCAGCCTGACCCCCGGCACCGTGATCACCATCCCGGCCAACGTCAAGCACTGGCACGGTGCCAAGGCCGACAGCTGGTTCAGCCACATTGCTGTGGAAGTTCCCGGCGAAGATTGCAGCAACGAATGGTGCGAGCCCGTTACCGACGAAGAGTACGCCAAACTGAACGGATGAGCAGCCGCTAATAAAATCCAACCGGCACGACCCGACAAAAGAGCAGTGGGTAGTGCCGGGTTTACTTTTGGATGCTTTTTTGTCTACAGGTTCTTGCGCCGGGGCGGGCAATCTGCTACACTGAAAAAAATGTTATGTACAGGAGGCTGCAATCATGTATTATCTGGGTGTGGACCTTGGTGGAACCAATATCAAAGCTGCGCTTGTGGATGCAGACGGTGCTATTATAAAGGAAGCGAGCACCCCCACCAAACTGCCGCGCCCGGCCGAGGCCGTGTGCGATGATATTGCAGCCCTCTGCAATCAGCTGGCACAGGGCCAGCAGGTAGCGGGCATTGGCGTTGGCTGCCCCGGCACGGTGGATGGCGGCATCGTGCGCTACTCCAACAATCTGGGCTGGCATGATTTTGCCATGGGGGATTATCTGCGCGCCAGAACCGGCCTGCCGGTTGCTCTTGCCAACGATGCCAACGCCGCCGCTTTGGGCGAAGCACTGGCGGGCTGCGCCAAAGGGGCCGAAAGCGCAGTGATCATCACACTGGGCACCGGCGTGGGCGGCGGTGTGGTGCTGGGCGGCAGGCTGCTGACCGGTTATACCGGCGCGGCAGCGGAGCCGGGGCACATGGTGATTCTGGACACCCCGGATGCCCCGCGCTGTACCTGTGGCCGCCCCGGCTGCCTGGAAAGCCTGGCCAGTGCCACCGCCCTGATCCGCATGACCAAAGAAGCCATGGCAGCCCACCCCGAAAGCGCCCTGCATGGCATAGCCGCCCAAAGCGGCGGGGTAAATGGCCGCACCGCCTTTGATGCCGCCGCCCAGGGCGATGCCGCAGGCAAAGCCGTGGTGGAACAGTACATTCATTACCTTGCGGTGGGCGTTGCCAACATGATCAACATCTTCTTCCCGGAAGTGATCGGTCTGTCCGGCGGGGTGGCCAACCAGGGGGAGAACCTGCTGGCTCCCCTGCGCGCCGCGGTGGGGCCAATGGTTTTTGGCAATGCTTACGCCCAAAAGCACACCCGCATTACCACCTGCACCCTCGGCTACCGCGCCGGGGTGATTGGAGCAGCGCTGCTGGCCAAAAACCAGGGATGATGCCTTTAGCGGGATAAAAAAGAGAAGATAAAACAAAAAACAGGAAGGAAACACCTTGAGTTTGAACCATACAAAACAAAAAAGCTGGCCCCAGCGCCTGCTGGCTTTGCTGGCGGCGGTGGTGCTGTGTGCCGCGCTGCCTGCCGCCGCGCTGGCAGAGGAAAATACGGCCAGCATCCAGACGCAGGTGAGCGAAACGGATGAGGATATCCCCTGGGCGGATCCGCCGCAGAGCACCCCCGAAACCGGCCGGCCTGACCCTGCCGTGCCAACTCCGCCGCCGCAGGATCCCGCCACCCCGGAAACCGCCCAGACCGGCGAGCATCTGGAAGGCTACAGCCTGAGCCTGGGGGAGACAATCACAATTTATTTTTACGTTACCCTGCCGGAAGATACCCCGCAGGATGCCGCCATGCAGTTTACCCTGCCGGATTCCACCGTAACACAGGTGGCAGTGGCAGATGCAAAGCAGGTGGAAGTAAACGGCAAAAGCTGCACCGCTTTCCCTTGCCAGGTGGCCGCCAAACAGCTGACGGATGATATTGAAGCCCGGATGGTGGTAAACGGTAAATATGGCCCGGTTTATACTTACACCGTAAAGGATTACCTGAACTACCTGCTGGAACACGATTATCCCCAACAGGCAAAGGAGCTGGCCGGCACCCTGCTGGTGTATGGCGGCAAAGCGCAGCTGTACTTTGGCTACCGGACCGATGCGTTAGCCGACACCGCGGAGCCAAACTCCACGGCCAACTGGGGTAGCTACCAGTTTGAAAGCAGCGGCACCCAGACCGATGATTATTACGGCAGCAGCCTGCTGCTGGAGCCCGTTATCCGGATCCGCCACTATTTTATGGTGCCGGACGGCGCGGAATGCACTTTTACTTTTGCCTGGAACGCAGGTGAGCCCGAAACCGAATTGCAGCCCGTGGATACCAACACCCGCTTTGACAGTAAAAAGGTATATTATGTCGTTACACCGGCCATTGCGTTCCGCCGCGCGGATGCCATGCCGGTGGTTGCCATGCGGCAAAACGGGGCAAACCTGTGCACCCTGCGCTATGGGGTGTTCAGCTATGGCGATATGGTCCGCGCGCTGGCAGCGGTGGATGAAAGCCAGCTGCCGCTGCTGAACCTGCTCCGCGCGCTGGATGACCTGACCACCGCCGCACAGCGTTACAGCATGGCAGGCTGATGCCGCAACGCCCCCAAATATAAAAAGGAAAACAGCAATGAAGAAAAAAATAGTCCTGGCCGTTGTGGTGGCTGCCGTGGTGCTTGCCGCTGCCTTTGCACTGCACCGGCCGCAGGCAGGTACCCAGCCAACCCCGGAGCCGACCCGGCAGGCGGAAACGAATGATGCCGTCCCGGCAGAGCCCACGCCGCAGCCCGCCGCGACGGCTGAACCGCAGCCCACGGCAGCTACTGTCCCGCAGCAGACAACTGCCCCCAAGCCACCCCATAAGCCCGCAACGAAAAAAACACCGGTGCTGAACGCCGCCGGTCAGCCCACCGCCAGTGCCGCGCCCGCAGAAAATGGTGACGGCGAACCGGCGGACAACACGGAAGAACCAACGGAAACCGCCGCCCCCAGCACGACCCAAACCCCGCCTGTGCACGAGGAAAACATTGAATTGCCGTTTGTTCCGGCAGAATCATAGGCCATTTGGCTGCGGGCTGCAACCATACCGATGTAAAGTTACGGTGAATCTTTTGCAAAGTGCGGGCTTACCCTAGGGTGTCAGATACACCTTAGTTTTTTCAGCGTGCCGTCCGGCAGCAGGGCAACGGTATCGCCCTCCTGGATGTTCTGGGCAGTCAGGGCTTCATCGGGGTAGGGAAGCACCCGCTGGGTACCGGCGGCATCGGCCAGCAGAACATCACACAGCACCGGCTGCCCGGCAGGCAGCTCCTCACAGCCATACAGCTGTTCATCAATGCGCAGAACGCGGCAGATCATAATACAATACACTCCTTTGCCTACAGGGGCGGTCATCCGTTACACTTTAAGGCAATACCGCATAATTCTAAGTGCCGATACGGCGAGCGAGGTTCGG
>ERZ827117.1328-NODE-1328-length-19261-cov-3.369936_pt1 | contig 19261 bp, 17 predicted proteins | sample MGYA00519920_ERZ827117 | MGnify/ENA primary metagenome ERZ827117 (study PRJEB31778, sample SAMEA3449260) | human gut metagenome | biome: human gut; feature: human-associated habitat; material: faeces | place: United Kingdom | collected 2010/2012 ...
AGTAGCGGGCACTTTTTCGGTTCCTTTTTGGTGTCAAAAAGGAACACCTGGCGGGTAGCCACCCACTAAAAAAGGGCGCTGCCGCATGGTGGCAACGCCCGCTGGGTGCAATATAAAATTATTTGTTTTTGGGATGCCCATTTTCCACAGCGCTGGTGCCCTGCTCCATCAGGTACGTTGCCGTCAGGTCGGCAATGTGGAGCTTTACAGCGAGGGGATAGCTGTTGTAAGCATCGCTTACGGCAAAGCTGCCGCCGCGCACGGCGTCGTCAAAGCCGCCCATGTGCCAGCGGATGGCAATGGCTTCGGCGGTTTTCAGGCGCATGAAATGCTCAATAAGATACACGCTCTTTTCGCCGTGGCCGTAGGGCAGCTGGTCGGCCACCTGGTAAAACGGCACCTTCTCCCATTGGCCGGTGGCGTCGTTTTTCACGTTGCGGGTGCTGACTTTGTAAAAATTGGCTTTGCACAGGTCGTGCAGCAGGGCACAGATGGCGTAACTTTCGGCGTTTTCGCCCTCGGTGTAAAAATGCTGCATCATCGCGTCGTAGACGTTCAGGCTGTGCATGACCAGGCCGCACTCACACGCGCCGTGGAAGCGGGTGGACGCCGGGGCCGTGAAAAAGTCCGTCGTGTCCATCCAGTTCAGCAGGCGGTCCGCGCCGGGGCGCGTGATATTTTTATTGTAGATCTCCACAAACCGGGCGCGGTAGTCTTCCATGCGAACCTCACAGCTCCATATCGTTCAGGATGTCTTTCAGGGTCTTGAGCTCATCTTCCGTCAGGCTGATGCCCTTGGCCATGCGGCTGCCGTCCGGGGACCAGTCGCGGATGTCATACTTCGGCGGGTTGCCGTTCCAGCTGACCATGTTCAGCTGACGCTCCCAGCCGCGGGCGTTGGTGGAAAGCACCGCAATACGCTCGGTAACTTCATAGGTAAATTCTGCCATAATCGTACAGGCTCCTTTTTCACTAAAATAGTTCATGCACCATCATAGACGATTCTTTTATAAAATGCAAGTGCAAAATCAGTTTTCGGCACATCGGACGGCCAACAGGGCAAAGCGGGTCTTTGCGGCGGGCGAGGTCGTGCCGCAGGTGGAAAGCACCAGCAATTGCTGACCATACTCGGGCGTTACGCCGGTATCGTAAAGCGCCAGCGCCGTGATGGCATCGACGCGGTGCTCCCAGTCCAGTTTCGTGTCGGCATCAAAAAAGGTGTAGTAGGGCAGTTCGTCCGCGCCAAGGGTGGTGTCCAGCGCTGCGACGACCTGCCAGGTTGCAGTTTCATAAATCGTATCAAACCTGAACGTGGGATGTGCTTGGTAAAATTCCTCGCTGCGGTAGCGGGTCAGCTGGCCGAACATCGAGCCGTCCGCCATGTTGTGGCCGTAGATCAGCCAGTTGGCCGTGGGGGCGGCGGGGTCGATGGAGCAGTGCTCGTCCATGAACAGCGTGCCGCCGGTGGCATACAGGCGGTCAAAGCCGCGGCGCAGGTAGTATTCGTTGTCGCCGGGGGTCTGCACGACCGGCAGGTCGATGTTGGTGCCGTCGATGGTCAGCCAGCCGATCATATCGGGGTTTTTCTCGTACAGTTCGCGGTAGGCGGGCAGCACCTGCTGGGTGTGGGTGGCCGGGGCGGCGCTTTCGGGGGTGGCGTGGGCCGCGCTGTCGGCGTCCAGCGTCGCAGCCAGGGCATCCCGGGTGGCGGCCAACGGCTGCACCGTGACGCTGCCGCGCGCGGTCTCGGCGGTTTCCACCACGGGGGCGGGGATTGCCGACGGGGCCTGCGGCTGGCCGCCGCGGCCTACCGTCTGGCGCAGCAGCAACACCGCTGCCGCACCCAGCAGCACCGTACCGGCGATGCGCAAGACTTTTGCCTCCCGCCGCTGGCGTGCCCGCATGCCGGTGCGCGCCGCAAAAGGGTAATAGGCCGAGTTGCCCCGCAGTTTGCGGTAATGCCGCGGCATAGCACGCCCTCCTTCCGGTATAAAATAGTAGGAAATAACAAAAAAACGCCCCGCAGGGCGTTGGTTTATATTTTGCGTAGCATTAACAGCCCGGCCGAGCAGATCAGGATCAGCCCGATCACGCCTGCCAGATACATTACCGGAAAATCCCCGGTCGCGGGGGTGGTCTGGGCGGGCGCTGCCGTGGCTGCGGGGGCCGTTGTGGCCTGACCGCCGGTCACATCCACCTTGGCGGGATTTTCTTTCACCTGCACCGGCTCACTTTTTTGTGTGCGGGAGGTGGAGCTGGTGGGGGTCGCGGTGGCCGTGCTTGCCGCTGCGTTACTGTTCAGCGCGCCGCAGGCAGCAAACAAAACAACAAGCGCCATAAAGAATGTAGCGCATAAAAAGCGTTTCAACGCGAAAACGCCTCCTTAAATTCAAAGTACAAAGGGCCGGGAACCGGCTATACAAAAGCGCATAAATACGCACTAATAAGTTTTACGTTTTGTACATTGTACCACACAGCGCCCCTTACGTCAAGCAATTGTCATGAAAAGGTAACAAATTGGCAACAAATTCCGGCCCTGGGGCGCGATTTCCGGCAAGATTTGCCCCTTGCGCATACGCCGCAAATGCGTTATAATAACTCTACTATTGTGTGAGATTATGCCCCAAGGGGACCTACCCCCGTGGGATGGGCGGCGCGCACGGAATACAAAAAAGGAGTTGTAACGATGAAAGGTATTATCCTTGCCGGCGGCGCCGGCACCCGGCTTTACCCGCTGACGATGGTCACCTCCAAGCAGCTGCTGCCCGTTTACGACAAACCGATGATCTATTATCCCTTGTCCACCTTGATGCTGGCTGGCATCCAGGACATTCTGATCATCTCCACCCCCACTGACACCCCGCGCTTTGAGGCTTTGCTGGGCGACGGCAGCCAGTACGGCCTGCATCTGCAATACAAGGTGCAGCCCAGCCCGGACGGTCTGGCCCAGGCATTCATTTTGGGCGAGGAGTTCATCGGCGACGATTGCTGCGCCATGGTATTGGGCGACAACATCTTCTACGGTGCCGGTTTCTCCAAGCGGCTCAAGGGCGCTGCGGCCAATGCCGCCGCCGGCCGCAGCACCGTGTTCGGCTACTTTGTCAACGACCCCGAGCGCTTCGGCGTTGTCGCGTTTGACAAGGACGGCCACGCTACGTCCATTGAGGAAAAGCCTGCGCAGCCCAAGAGCAACTACGCCGTCACCGGCCTGTACTTCTACAACAAGGACGTCGTCAAGATGGCCAAGCAGGTCAAGCCCAGTGCGCGCGGCGAGCTGGAGATCACCACGCTGAACCAGATGTACCTTGACGAAGGCAAGCTGGATGTGCAGCTGCTGGGCCGCGGCTACGCCTGGCTGGACACCGGCACGATGGACTCGCTGGTCGAGGCTGCCACCTTTGTGCAGACCGTTGAGCAGCGCCAGGGCATCAAGATCTCGGCCCCCGAGGAGATCGCCTACAAGTACGGCTGGATCACCAAGGAAAAGCTGCTGGAAAGCGCCGCCCGCTACGGCAAGAGCCCCTACGGCCAGCACCTGAAGAATGTGGCCGACGATAAGCTGCAATACTGAGCGCAGAACAGGGGAGCAACCATGAAAATTTTAATTACCGGCTGCCGCGGCCAGCTGGGCACCGAGCTGCAAAAACAGCTGGCCGCCGAAAGCTGCGTCCTGGGCCCGCTGCCCGAACGGCTGCGCAAGGCCACCGTCATCCCCGTGGATGTGGATGAACTGGACATCACCGACCGTGAAGCGACCATCAACTATATCCGCCGCCACCAGCCCGACACGGTCATCAACTGCGCGGCTTTCACCAACGTGGACGGCTGCGAGACCTCCCGCGATGCAGCCTTTAAGGTCAACGCCCTGGGTCCCCGCAACCTGGCCCTGGCCTGCGAGAAGGTCAACGCCCGCCTGATCCATGTTTCGACCGACTATGTTTTCCCCGGCGTTGCCAACGGTGGCGTCGCGCTGGATGAGTGTGCCGTGCCCGCACCGATCTCGGCCTACGGCCAGACCAAGCTGCTGGGCGAGCAGTATGTCGAGCGGTTCTGCCGCCGCCATTTCATTGTGCGCACCGCGTGGCTGTACAGCTACTATGGGAAGAACTTCGTCAAGACGATGGTCCGCCTGGGCAAGAGCCACGACGAGATCACCGTCGTCAACGACCAGCTGGGCAACCCCACCAACGCGGTGGATCTGGCCTATCACATCCTCAAACTGGCCGTCAGCCACGATTACGGCGTTTACCACTGCACCGGCAACGGCATTTGCAGCTGGTATGATTTTGCTTCTGCCATCATGAAGGAAGCCGGTCTGCCCTGCAAGGTGAACCCCTGCACCAGTGCCGAGTACGCCGCTGCCAACCCCGCCAGCGCCAGCCGCCCTGCCTGGAGCGCACTGGAAAACCGCATGCTGCGCTGCACCGTCGGCGACGAAATGCGCGGCTGGCAGGACGCTTTACACGATTTCTTTGCTAACTGGAACGGAGAATTATAAGCTATGAAAACCTATCTCGTTACCGGCTGCGCCGGTTTCATCGGCTCCAACTTTGTGCATTACATGCTGGAGAAGTACGAGGATATCCGCCTCATCAACCTGGACAAGCTGACCTACGCAGGCAACCTTGAGAACCTGCAGGACATCGAGGGCGACGCCCGCCACATCTTTGTGCAGGGCGATATCTGCGACAAGGCGCTCGTCACTGACCTGATCGCCAAGTATGACCCCGATTATGTCATCAACTTTGCGGCCGAGAGCCATGTGGACCGCAGCATCAAGAACCCCGAGATCTTCGTCGAGAGCAATGTTCTGGGCACCGTGAACCTGCTGCAATGCTGCAAGGATGCCTGGTATGACGCCGCCGCCAAGACCTGGAAAGAGGGCAAAAAATATTTGCAGGTCTCGACCGATGAAGTCTACGGTGCCCTGGGCGCCGAGGGTTACTTCATGGAGACCACCCCGCTGTGCCCGCACAGCCCGTACTCTGCCTCCAAGGCCAGCGCCGACATGTTCGTCAAGGCATTCCACGATACCTACGGCATGCCGATGAACATTACCCGCTGCTCCAACAACTACGGCCCGTATCAATTCCCCGAGAAGCTGATCCCGCTGCTGATCAACAACGCCAAGCAGCATAAGCAGCTGCCCGTTTACGGCGACGGCATGCAGATCCGCGACTGGCTGTACGTTATGGACCACTGCAAGGCTATCGACATGGTTGCCAACGGCGGCAAGGACGGCGAGGTCTACAACGTCGGCGGCCACAACGAGCGCCCCAACATCTTCATCGTCAAGACCGTCATCGCCCAGCTGCATGACCGCCTGAAGGACGAGGGCATCAGCGAGGAGCTCATCACCCACGTGGCGGACCGCCTGGGCCATGACCGCCGTTACGGCATCGACCCCACCAAGATCAAGGAAGATCTGGGCTGGTACCCCGAGACCCCGTTTGAAAAGGGCATTGTGCTGACCATTGACTGGTACCTGGCCCACCCCGACTGGATGGCCCACGTCACCAGCGGCGACTACCAGAAATACTACGAGCAGATGTACAAAAACAAGTAATTCTGCCCGCATCTCATTCTCCCAAAGGAGCACCTAATCCGAAATGGCAAATTACAAAGAAGAACAGATCCGCAATAACCGCCGCCTGGCACGGCAGATCGTGGGCGGCGTGGCGCTGCTGCTGGCCGTTATCGGCCTGTTTACCGTGATCGGCTGGGCGGTCAGTGCGCTGCGCAGTGTGCTGGATGATTCCGACCGCCGCAAGGCTTACGAGGACCGCCTGTTCGGCATGGTCATTCTGGACCCGCTGGCGTTCAGCGATGCGTCCAGCGTCGACCCCGGCGTATTCAAGCAGGCCGCCATCTGGGGCACCGTTTACCAGGTGCAGAACAGCGGCGGCAGCCTGGATCAATACGAGCGCGACCCCGACACCGGCTCGGCCATTATCCCGAAGCTGGAGATCGACACCTATATTGCGAATCTGCTGGGGCCTGACTATGTGTTTGAGGACGGCAGCTTCAGCACCGACGTATTTTCCTATCATTATGACGAAGAAAAGCAGGGCTATCTGGTTCCCGTCACCAGCTCGGTGGCGCAGTACACGCCCAAGGTCGAGAAGATCCGGAGGGCAGACGGCAAGCAGTATGTAACTGTGGGCTACATCCCCACCGCCACGAACAGCTCCAGCAACGGTGAGCTTTCGCTGACCGCGCCGACCGAACCCACCAAGTATATGGATTACGTCTTTACCCAGGGCAGCAACCACGAGTGGTACCTGACTGCCTTGCAGGAGAGCGAGATGAAGCCCGCCGCCACCCCGACGCCGACGCCCACCGCCGATGTGGTGCAGGACGCCCAGAGCATGGTGGAGAACAACCTTGGCAACGCCATGGCTGACACCAACACCGTGCCGAACGAAGAGCCCGCCCCCGCGCAGGATACACAGGATACTCCGCCCGAGGGAGAGGATTCCTCGCCGGAAGATGGGGGAGACGCACCCGCGGAAGATGGCGCGGATAGTACGGCAGAGTAAATGTAAAGGCTCCCTTGTGCAAAGGGAGCTGTCAGCGAAGCTGACTGAGGGATTGTGACCTTCCCCAAACACAGGTCTACCCTCGTAAAGTCACAATCCCCCACCGCTTCGCGGAGCCCCCTTTACACAAGGGGGCCTTTTTTGTGCGCATATGCCATAGGCATATGCGCTTTTCATTTTACCCGGTAAAATCTGTTGGCATTTTCCGGCTATCTATGCTATAATCATGTTTATATAGCACGATTGTTGAGGTGTATCATGATGGAAGAACTGCTTCGCATTTTGGAAAAAAACGCCCGTATGCCGATTGAGGATATCGCCGCCATGCTGGATAAGACCCCCACGGAGGTTGCTGCCATGATGGATGAGGCTGCCGCCAAGGGCTACATCCGCGGGTACGAGACTCTCATCGACTGGGAGCAGGCCGGGGTCAACCTGGTCGAAGCCGTCATTGAGCTGCGCGTGACCCCGCACAAGGCCCGTGGCTTTGACGATATCGGCATGACCATCGCCCAGTTTGACGAGGTAGACACCGTACTGCTGATGAGCGGCAGCTACGATCTGCAAGTTATTATCAAGGGCCGCAGCTTCCAGGAAATTGCCATTTTCGTGGCCAAACGCCTGTCCCCGCTGGACGACGTGCTCTCTACCGCCACCAGCTTTGTGCTGCGCCCCTACAAGCGCGGCGGCCGTCTCTATCTGGCCGAAGAACCTGACGAAAGAGAGTGTACCGTCCTGTGATCAACTACGATGAACTGCTTGCGCCTGCCGCCAAGGCGATGCGCCCCTCGGGCATCCGCAAGTTTTTTGACCTGGCTGCCGATATGCCGCACTGCATCTCTCTGGGCGTGGGCGAGCCGGACTTTAAAACGCCGTGGAGCGTGCGCGATGCGGGTATCCGCAGCCTGGAACTGGGCCGCACCAAGTACACCGCCAACGCCGGTTTGAAAGAACTGCGCAGCGAAATTTGCAGCTACCTGGCCCGCCGGTTTGAGATGCACTACAAAGAGGAAAACGTGCTGGTCACGGTCGGCGGCAGCGAGGCCATCGACCTGACCATCCGCGCGCTGGTGCAGCCGGGGGATGAAGTCATCATCCCCGAGCCGTGCTTTGTCTGTTACGAGCCCATTACCCAGCTGACCGGCGGCGTGCCGGTGCATATCGCCACCCGGGCCGAGGACCAGTTCCGCCTGACCGCCGCCCAGCTGCGCGCGGCCATCACGCCCAAAACCAAGCTGCTGATCTTCCCGTATCCCAACAACCCCACCGGTGCCGTGATGAGCGCCGCCGAGATGGAAGAGATCGCCGCCGTGCTGCGCGAGACGAAGGTTGTCGTACTGTCGGACGAAATTTATTCCGAGCTGACCTACGGCCTTGACCGCCATGTGTCGATCGCCTCGCTGCCCGGCATGGCTGAGCGTACCATCGTGGTCAACGGCTTTTCCAAGTCCTACGCGATGACCGGCTGGCGGCTGGGCTATGCCGCCGGCCCTGCACCGCTGATCAAGGTGATGACCAAGATCCACCAGAGCTGCATCATGTCGGCCCCCACCACCAGCCAGTACGCCGCCATCACGGCGCTGCGCCAGTGCGACGAACAGATCGAGATGATGCGCGACGAGTACAACCGCCGCCGCCGTTATGTCGTGAAATCGCTGAACGATATGGGCCTGACCTGCTTTGAGCCGCGCGGCGCGTTTTACGTGTTCCCGTCCATTCAGATCAGCGGCCTGACGAGCAGCGAGTTCTGCGAAAAGCTATTGCGCGAAAAGGAAGTTGCCATCATCCCCGGCAGCGCGTTTGGTGCTTCCGGCGAGGGGTATGCCCGCATCAGCTACGCCTACAGCGTGGACCACTTGCAGACCGCGATGAAGCGTATCCGCGAATTTTTACACGAACACGGATGGGAGAAGTGACCGCCATGTTAAAACGTTCCGTCACCGTGCTGGCCCCGGCCAAGCTGAACCTTTCGCTGGACGTGGTGGGCACGCTGCCCAACGGCTACCATGACCTGGACATGGTCATGCAGACGATCGACCTGTATGAAAAAATCACGCTGCGCCGCAGCAACGGGCTTTCGCTCACGCTGCCGGGCAGTTTTGTGCCTGTCAACGATAAAAATACCGCCATCAAGGCCGCCGTGGCGTTTTTCCGCTACACGGGGCTTTTGGCTGGCGTGGACATGACCATTTACAAGCGCGTGCCGGTGCGCGCCGGTATGGCGGGCGGCAGCGCCGATGCCGCCGGTGTGCTGGTGGGGCTGAATGAGCTGTACGCCGCGCATCTTTCGATGAGCGAGCTGTGCGCCATTGGCGCGGGCATCGGGGCCGATGTACCGTTTGCGCTGCTGGGCGGCACCTGCCGCGTGCGCGGCGTGGGCGATTTGATGAAGGCCCTGCCGCCCTGCCCGGCGTGCTGGTTTGTGGTGGCGATGCCCAGCGTGGGGGTTTCGACCCCCGAAGCCTTTGCCCGGTATGACACGATGGGCAGCCCCGTCCACCCGGACTGCGAAGCCCAGGAGCAGGCCATCCGCGCCGAGGACCTTGCCGCTGTCTGCGCGGCGGCGGGCAATGCGCTGGAGCATTGTTCCGGCGCGGAGGAAACGCCGTCCATCTGCGCGATTTTGCGCGAGAACGGCGCTTTGACCGCCCAGATGACCGGCAGCGGCGCAGCTGTATTTGGCGTGTTTGACGACGAGACCGCCGCCCGTGCGGCCCTGGCCGCGCTGCGCCCCAGCTACAGGCAGTGCTACCTGTGCCGCCCCACCCACGGCGGGCCGCGCGTGACGGTGCGCCGCCCGATGTTTGAGAAAAATAGTTGATTGACAAGCTCCCTTTTCGCCCATACTGTCTGCGAAAGGGGAGAACTTGTATGCCGGAAAAACTGGAAAAGAAACGCCGTGTGCTGGAACTTGGCTTTGCGTTGGGGCTGGCACTTACGGTTTTACTTACGGCGCACGCCGCCCACCGCCGGGTGGCCGACCGCGTCTGCGCGGATACGGTGCGGCTGCACATCCTGGCCAACAGCGATACGCTTGAGGATCAGCTTGTCAAACTGCAAGTGCGGGATGCTATCTTAGCGGCCCTGCCAGACAGCGTGCTGCAGGCTGGCGATACCGCCGAGGCCGAAGCCGCTTTACGGCAGGCACTGCCCGCCTTACATTTGGCGGCACAGCGCGCTTTATATAAGGCGCACAGCCCGCAGACTGCCCGCCTGCGGCTGGAACAGCTGGATTTTGCCGCGCGGGATTACGGCAGCTTTACCCTGCCGGGCGGGCGCTACACCGCGCTGCGCGTGGAGCTGGGCGAGGGGAAAGGCCACAACTGGTTTTGCGTGCTGTACCCCGCGCTGTGTGTCTCCGGTGCGCAGGCAGAGTACCCGACCTGGGAAGAAAACGCGCTGGTGTTTGGCCGGTATGAGGTCAGGCTGGCGGTGGTGGATGCGGTGAAGAATCTGCTTTCCTCTTGATTTGTAGGGGCGAACAGTGTTCGCCCGCGGGCGGATGCAAGCATCCGCCCCCACAGCTTGACCGCAATACACTCAATAACGGAAACGCTGAACGAGCGGGTGACTTTTACCATCGCCCTTACATGATCGGCAACCATTACGCAAAGGAAAACCCATGCTCACATTTATTTTAGGTCCCTCCGGCAGCGGGAAATCGCGGCGAATGCTGGGCGGGCTGCGCGCTCGCGCCGAAAACGGCCAGCGCAGCCTGCTGATCGTGCCGGAACAATTCACCTCGTCCACCGAGGGGACGCTCTACCACATTCTGGGCGACAGCCTGTCCGCCTATGTGGAGAGTTACTCCTTTACCTCGCTGGCCGAAGCACTGCTGCGCCGTTACGGCGGTGCGGCCGTGGAAACGCTGAGCGAGGCGGGCCGCGCCCTGCTTGTGCGCCGCGCGGCGGACAGTCTGCTGGACAAGGTCGTCTACTACAACCGCCAGCGCCGCAGCGCCGCCTTTTGCGAGAAAGCCGCCCAGACCATTGAAGAGTTAAAAAGTGCGGGCATCACGCCCGACCAGCTTGCCGCTTACGCCCGCCTGCCGGGTGCCGACCGCGAAAAGCTCGAAGAACTTTCGCTGATCTACGGCTCGTACGAAGCACAGCTGGCCCAGACGGCCATGGATCCCGGCGACCGCCAGCAGCTGGCAGCGCAGGTGCTGGACGCCGAATTTTTCGCGGGCCGCGCCGTGTACATGGATGAGTTTGATACCTTCAACGCGCCCAAGCGCGCCCTGCTGGCCGCCATGCTGCCGGTGGCCGACGTGACGGTCTGCCTGTGCTGCGACGGCGAGCAGGATACCGCCGGGGGCATGGGGCTGTTCAGCGGCGTGCAGCGGGTGATTGCCAGCTTAAAGCGCATGGCCGCCGATGCCAACGTGCCCACCCACACGGTGATTTTGCATGAGGACAAGCGCCACGCCGGTGCCCCCGCGCTGGCCGAGCTGAACCTGCTGCTGGCTGACCCGACCTACACGCCGGACTGCACGGTAGACCCCGCCGCCCCGGCCATCGTCTGCCATGCCGCCGCCAGCCGCCAGGCCGAAGCCAAAGCGGTGGCCGCTGCTATCGCGGCCCGCGCCCGCGCCGGGGTGCCTTACAGCCGCATGGCGGTCATCTGCCGCGACACCGCCGGGTATCTTGGCGCGCTGCGGTATGAGTTCCGCTTGCAGGGTATTCCGCTGTTCTGCGACGAAGCCACCACGCCCGAGAACACCGCCCCCGCCCGCGCCGTGCATGCCGCACTGGATTTAGCGCGCGGCGGTGTTTCGAGCCGCAGTCTGCTGCGCCTGCTGAAAACCGGGCTTGTGAATCTGCCCGAAGCGCAGCAGTGCGCGCTGGAAAACTACGCCTACACCTGGCCGCTGCGCGCGGCTGACTGGCGCGCGCCGTTTACCCGCAGTGCCGCCGGGTACGCGGGCACCGACAACGCGCAGGACCGCCAGACCCTGCAGGACGCCGAAGCCGCCCGCGCCTTTTTGATGGAGCGCGTCACCGGCTTTTTGCCCCGCACCAAAAACGCCGGGGCCGCCGCGCTGACCAAGCAGCTCTACCTGTTTTTGCAGGCACTGGGGGCCGAGGACACCTTGAACACGCTGGCTGAAACGCTGCGCGCGCAGGGCCGCCTGCCCGAAGCCGATGAAGTGCTGCGCGAGTGGAACGTCGTCATGTCGCTGCTCAACCAACTGGCTCTGCTGTTGGGGGACGAGGTGCTCTCCGCCGCCGACTACGCCGAGCTGTTCACCCTGCTTTTGCGCACCACCGACATGGGGCACATCCCGCAAAGCCTGGACAGCGTCATTTTGACAACGGCGGGCCGTATGCGTCTGCCCGAGACCGACGCCGTGTTTGTGGTGGGATTATTGGAGGGCGAGTTCCCGCAGACGCCCGGCGACCAGGGGCTTTTGACCCACGCCGACCGTGACCTGATGATCCACCAGGGGGCCGAGCTGCCCGACTGTTTTGAAAACAAAGTGCTGCGCGAGGGCATCTGTTTTTACAAGGCCCTCACGGCAGCACAGCGCTTTTTGTGGCTCAGCTGGCCCGGCGCCGCGCACGCCGGGGATACCGACCCTGCCAGCGCCGCGCTGGCCCCGGTGCTGAACCTTTTGCAAGTGCCGTTTGTGCAGCCCACTGCCGCCGAACTGGCCGCCGCCCCCGCCGCTGCGCTGGATGTGCTGGGCGTGCTGAGCCAGGACCCCGCCCAGAGCGCCGCCGGTGCCGCCGTGCGCACGGCGCTGGACGAAGCCGAGAAAACCGGCGAGCTTTCCACCGGGTACGCCGCCGTGCTGCGCGCCGCGCAGGACGAGCCTGACGCGCCCACCAAGGTGCAGAATACCGCCGCGCTGGAAAAGCTGCTCGGGCGCGAGCTGCGCATCAGCCCCACGCGGTTTGAGAAGTACCAGACCTGCCCGTTCGGCTACTTTTTGCAGTACATTCTGCGCGCCGCACCACGCCAAAAGGCCGAGCTGGCCCCCAACATCAGCGGCACGCTGACCCACTGGGTGCTCGAAAACGCGCTGCGCCGCCAGGGGGCCGCCTTTAAAGACCTGCCGCCCGAGGGATTGCAGGCGCTGGTCGACAGCCTGGTCGATGAGTACGTCGCCGCCAACCTGCCCGGCGCGACCGTGCGGATGCAGTACCTGGTCGAGCGCATCCGCCGCAATCTGGTCAATCTGCTGGGGTTCATCCAGCGCGACCTGCGGCAGTCGGGCTTCCAGCCCGTGGCGTTTGAGCTGCGCATCGACGACCGCCCCGGCGACGACCCCGACGCCCCGCGCGTGGAGCCTGTGCGGCTCGACGATGGGGCCGGGCATACCATCCGCATTGTGGGCACGGTCGACCGTGTGGACGCCATGCCGCTGCCCGGCGACGGCCGCACCTATCTGCGCGTGGTCGATTACAAGACCGGCGGCAAGGATTTCCAGCTGAAGGAGGTCTACTGCGGGCTGGACTGCCAGATGCTTTTGTACCTGTTTACCCTGGAGCGCAACGGCGGGGCGCTGTTCCCGGCACCGGCCGCCGCCGGGGTGGAGTATCTGCTGGCCGACCCCGCACCCGAGAATGTGCCCCGGCACGAAGTGACAGGCGGCGAAGCCGACTTGCAGCCCAGCTACCCGCTGAACGGGCTGCTGCTGGACAACGAAAGCATCTACCGCGCCATGGACACGAAGGGAACAGGGGAGTTTGTGCCCCTGAATTTCAGCGCCAAGACCGGGCGCATCACCAACAGCAAGGGCCGCCTGGCGGACGAAGCCAAACTGGGGCGCATCCGCGATCACCTCGACGGCCTGCTGACCAAAATGGCGCAGGACCTGTACAGCGGCGAGATCGACGCGATGCCGCTGTGCTCCGGCAGCCACAACCCCTGCACCTACTGCGAGTTCCGCATGGCCTGCCGCCACCGGGACGGCGAGCACGAGCGCACCCCCGCCGTGCCCGAAGAGCCGTTTGAAGCACCCGAACCATCCAAAGAATGAGGAATTTGGCTTATGCCTGAATCTGCCAAAATACAATTTACCCCGGCCCAGTCTGCGGCCATCACGGCGCGCGGGGGCAGTTTGCTGGTGTCGGCTGCGGCTGGCTCCGGCAAGACCCGCGTGCTGGTCGAGCGGGTGGTGGGGCTGATCACCGGCCCGGTCAGCCCCGTCGAGGCCGACAGCCTGCTCATCATGACCTTCACCAACGCCGCGGCGGCCAAGCTGCGGGCTGATATCACCACCCGCCTGGCCGAAGAAGTGCGCGCCCACCCCGGGGATATGCGGCTGCGCCGCCAGCAGCTTTTGTTGCAGCGCGCGGCCATCGGCACGGTGGATGCGTTCTGCCTGCATTTTGTGCAGCAGCATTTTGCCGCGCTGGATGTGCCGCCGGACTTTGCCACCGCCGAGGAAGCCGAGCTGGCCCGCATTGAACAGGAGACGCTCTCCGCCATTCTGGAGACTGCCTACACCGATGCGGATTTCCGCGCCTTTGCCGACTTGTACGACCGGGGCCGCACCGACAACACCGCCGGCAACGCCGTGCTGGAGCTGTACCACTTTTCCCGTGCGCTGCCCCACCCGGCCGAAGCCTTGCAGCAGTTCGCTGCCATGTGGCAGCAGGACGCCCCGCCCCAGGATACGCCCTGGGGGCAGAACCTGTTGGCCATCTCCTTGCAGCGTGCCGAGGGCGCGCGGGCTTTATTGCAGGCTGCGGCCCGCACCGCCGCCCAGGACGAAGCTGCCGACTTTGCCTACACCGCCATATTGCAGGAGGATGCCGACCGTGTGACCTGGCTGTGCCAGGTGCTGGAAAAACGCGATTGGGACAAGTCCGTTGCCGCACTGGGTGAGTTTGACACCGCCTGGCGGCGCGCCGGGCGCATCAAGGGCGGCAAGGACGGCAATCCCTGCGCCTTTGCGGCCAGTGAGCTGCGTGCCCGCGCCAAAAAGCAGATCGAAAGCCTGCGCACCGATTTTTTGCTGTGTACGGGCGAGGAATATGCCGCCGACCGCCGCCGCGCCGCGCCTTTGGTAGCCGCGCTGGTGCGGGTGACGCAGCAGTTTGCCGATGCCTGCTTTGCCGCCAAGTGCGAAGAAAAACTGCTGGACTACGCGGATTTTGAACATCTGACGCTCGACCTGCTGCTGACACCAGACAACCGGCGCACGCCGCTGTGCCGCACCGTCAGCAGCCGCTACTCTGCCGTTTTGGTGGACGAGTACCAGGATACCAACGCCCTGCAGGACGCCATTTATTTTGCGCTGGCCCGGCCCGAGGGGGACAACCTCTTCTTCGTCGGCGACATCAAGCAGAGCATCTACCGCTTCCGCCAGGCCGACCCGCAGGTGTTTGTGGACAAGCAGCAGCACTGGCAGGCCTACCCGCAGCCCGCACCGCTGCCTGCGTCGCTGGCGCTGGATGCCAACTTCCGCAGTGCGCCCGGGGTCATCGCGGGCATCAACTATCTGTTTGAGGTGTTCTTCTCGCAGGGGTTGGGCGGCGTCGAGTACGGCGACGGCCAGCGCCTTGTGGTGGGCAATAAAACGACTTATTATCGCGGTTTCTGTGAGGTCGATGTCATCGACGGCGCAGGGGCCGAGGGGGATGCCGCCGCCATTGCGGCGCGCATCCAGACGATGGTAAGCGAGGGCTTTGCCGTGCGCGACAAGGCCGCGCAGCGCCCCTGCCGGTACGATGATTTCTGCATCCTTTTGCGCGGGCGCGGCGATTTTGCCGTCTACGAAGCCGCCCTGCGCACGGCGGGCATCCCGGTATTTGCCGATACGGCGGCGGATTTGCTCGACGAGCCGCACATCCGCCCGTTTGCCGCGCTGCTGCGCGTGATCGACAACCCCGCACAGGATATCCCGCTGGCGGCGGTGCTGCTCAGCCCGATGTTCCCGTACACGGCGGACGACCTTGTCACGCTGCGCGGGGCCTGCCCGGGCGGCAGTTTATATGGTGCGGTACTGTACGGCGGCCAGCCGCGCTTTGCGCCGTTTCTGGAAACGCTGGCCGAGTTCCGCCGCCTGGCCCGCACCCTGCCGGTGGACGCGCTGCTCGAGGAGCTTTTGGCACGCACCGGGTACTTGGCCGCCGTGGGCGCTTTGCCCGAGGGCGCGCGCTGCCGCGAGGATCTGCAATCCTTCTGCGCGTGGGCGGCTTCGGCCGGGCGTACCGGCCTGCCCGGGGCCATCCGCGCGATGGATGCCGCCCAGCAAAACGGCGGGCTGACCCAAAGCACCGGCGGGCAGACCCGCCCGGGCTGTGTCAGCATCATGACGGTACACCGCTCCAAGGGGCTGGAGTTCCCGGTCGTCTTTGTGGCGAATACCTCGCACCAGTTCAACCAGAGCGATGCCATCCGCCCGGTGCTGACCCACAGCAAACTGGGTGTGGGCGTCATGCTGCGCGCAGGCAGCACCGCCAAGCGGTACAAAACGCTGCCCTATGCCGCCCTGGCACAGGCCATCCGCACCGAAACTTTAAGCGAGGAAATGCGCGTTTTGTACGTGGCGCTGACCCGTGCGCAGGATGCGCTCATCATCACCATACCGCTGAAAAAGACCGACAGCGCCCTAAAAACACCGGCTCTCTGCGCCCATGCCGAGGCCACCGGCCCCGAAGCCATGCAAAGCATGAACAGCTGGGCAGGCTGGCTGCTGACGGCCACATTGCTGCACCCGCACACCGGCCTGCTGCCGCATTACCTGCCCACCCGCGTGCCGCTGACGGTCCGTCTGCTGGCCGCATCCGAGGCTGCCCCGGCCCCTGCCGAGGCCCCGGCCCCCGCGCCGGATGCCGCCCTGCTGGACACGCTGCGCCAAAGCTTTGCCTGGCACAGCCCGCGCGCGCCGCTGCAAAAGATCCCCGCCAAGGTCAGCGTCAGTGCCGTGGCGCACGCCGCACGCCCCGTGGCGCTGGAACGCCCGGCCTTTTTGCAGAAATCCGGCCTGACCGGGGCCGAGCGCGGCACCGCCATCCACGCCTTTATGCAAAGCGTGCCGTTCGACGGCCCCGCGCCTGACCTGGATGCCGAAGTCCGGCGCCAGATCGACGCCCGGCTGCTTGACCCGGCCCTGGCCGACAAGCTCGACCTTGACCGCGTGCGGCCGTTTTTTGAAAGTGCCGTCTGGCGGCGCATCCGCCATGCCAAAGCCGTGCTGCGCGAGGAGCCGTTCATCACGGCGCTGCCCGCCGCGCAGATCACCCCCGAAGCAGGGGAGTGTGAGGCCGAAGTGCTCGTGCAGGGCATCGCCGATCTGGTGCTGGTGTATGACGACCACGCCGAGATCCTCGACTACAAGACCGACCGCAGCCGCGATGCTTCCTTTTATATAGAGGAATACGCCGCGCAGCTGCGGCTGTACCGCCGCGCTTTTGCCCAGCGTTTGGCCGTGCCCGTGACCAAATTGACCATCTACAGCTTTACCTTGGGGCAGGAGATCGACATTCCTCTCCAAGCAACGCAAAAAAATTTGTAAATTCTCTTGACGTAAACCCGCAGTTGTGGTACTATAGTAACACCTCTTTTGCGGGTTTATTTTTTATGCCCATTTTCACGGGCAGCCTGCAAGCGCGAGGGAGGCTTATTAACCGATAATGGAGGTGCCGAACAATGACTGTCAAGATCACCCTGGCTTGCACCGAGTGCAAGCAGCGCAACTACAACAAGGAGAAGAACAAGAAAAACTCTCCGGATCGTCTTGAGATGAAGAAGTATTGCCGTTTCTGCAAGAAGCATACCCTTCACCGCGAAACCAAGTGAGGATAGGAGCTTAGAGATGGCAGACAAGAAAGCGGCTAACACCGCAGCCCAGGCTCAAAGCGACAAGACCAAGAAAACTTCGTTTTTTGGCAAGGTCAAGAACTTTTTCAAAGGCATCGGCAAGTATTTCAAAGATACCAAAGGTGAGTTGAAAAAGGTCGTATGGCCCAGCAAGTCCGATGTCAAGACCAACACCATCACGGTCATCGTGGTCGTGTTGATCGCAGCTGTCGTGCTGATCCTGCTGGATCTCATCTTCGGCGGCGCCATCCATCTGATGATCGGCGCCTGAGCGCTTTAAGCGGAGGCAAAGACCATGGCTGAACAAGCATCCTGGTATGTAGTGCATACCTATTCCGGTTACGAAAACAAAGTAGCCCAGGACCTGATGACGATGGTGGAAAACCGCCGCATCCAGGACCTGATCTGCGATGTCAAGGTCCCCACCGAGACCGTCCTGGAAGAAGTCCTGGACAAGCGCGGCAACAAGACCGGCGAAAAAGAGGTGCAGCGCAAGCTGTATCCCGGTTATGTTTTCGTCAAAATGGTCATGAACGACAACACCTGGTACATCGTGCGCAATACCCGCGGCTGCACTGGTTTTGTCGGCCCCGAGTCCAAGCCCGAGCCTTTGACTGAGGCTGAGGTTGCCAAGATGGGCGTCGAGACCACGGCCGAGCTTACGGTCGATTACAAGGTCGGCGACACGGTGGAGATCACCGCCGGCCCGATGGAAGGTTCCGTCGGCACTGTCGAGGAGATCGATATTCCCGCGCGCAAGGTGCGCGTAAAAATCACTATGTTTGGCCGCGAGCTGCCCGCAGAACTCGAGCTGCATCAGGTCAAACTGTTCTGATCGGTTTCAGAACATCGCAATTTCCGGTAGAAGCCGCGAACGGGCACAGGCCCGGGGTACGGTTTTTATAGGGCGTGCGGAGGTCGTACGCCCGTGGGAGGTCTGCACCGCAGGCCGCAACTCACCACAAAATTTGGAGGTGCAAGTATTATGGCACAGAAAATCACTGGCTACATCAAGCTGCAAATCCCCGCCGGCAAGGCAACTCCGGCTCCCCCTGTTGGTCCTGCTCTGGGCCAGAAGGGCGTTAACATCATGGCCTTCACCAAGGAGTTCAACGAGCGTACCAAGAACCAGATGGGCATGATCATCCCCGTTGTCATCACCGTTTACGCTGACCGCTCCTTCAGCTTCATCACCAAGACTCCTCCGGCGCCCGTTCTGATCAAGAAGGCTGCCGGCATCGACACTGCTTCCGGCGTGCCCAACAAGAACAAGGTTGGCTCCATCACGCTGGCACAGGCCGAGGAGATCGCCAAGACCAAGATGCCCGACCTGAACGCCGCTTCTCTGGAAGCTGCTGTCAGCATGATCAAGGGCACCGCCCGCAGCATGGGCGTTACCGTTGAGGGTTGAACAGGAGGGGAATAAGCAATGAAACACGGCAAGAAGTATACCGACGCTGCCAAACTGATCGAGAGCAGCAAGACTTATGAACCGAGCGAGGCCCTGGAGCTGTGCTGCAAGACCGCTACCGCTAAGTTCGACGAGACCGTTGAGCTGCACGTCCGCCTGGGCGTTGACAGCCGCCATGCTGACCAGCAGGTCCGCGGCGCTGTTGTCCTGCCCAACGGCACCGGCAAGAACGTTCGCGTTATCGCTATCGCCAAGGGCGATGCCGCCAAGGCCGCTGAGGCTGCTGGCGCACAGGAGGTCGGCGATGATGAGCTGATCGCCAAGATCGCCGGCGGCTACCTGGACTTCGACGTCCTGGTTACCACCCCCGACATGATGGGCCGCGTTGGCCGTTTGGGTAAAGTTCTGGGCCCCCGTGGCTTGATGCCGAACCCGAAGGCCGGTACCGTTACCCCCGATGTTGGCAAGGCTGTTACCGATGCCAAGGCTGGTAAGATCGAGTACCGTCTGGACAAGCAGAACATCATCCATGTGC
>ERZ827117.1330-NODE-1330-length-19239-cov-2.676762_pt1 | contig 19239 bp, 21 predicted proteins | sample MGYA00519920_ERZ827117 | MGnify/ENA primary metagenome ERZ827117 (study PRJEB31778, sample SAMEA3449260) | human gut metagenome | biome: human gut; feature: human-associated habitat; material: faeces | place: United Kingdom | collected 2010/2012 ...
TCCCCATAAATTTTACAATTAAAACCAGCTCTTTATTCTTTTCTTAATCTTTTTTTCCCAGTATACCGTTTTGGCTTTCTTGTCACACTTCCTGTAAATCCCGATTTTCTTAAAAATCATAGCTTAACCTCTTTTCTCAATACACTGTCCTGGACAGATTTCTGCACATCTTCCGCAATGCAGACAGTGATTCTGGTTGATTACAACCGGAACTGAAGATATATCAATGCATTTTTGCGGACATACAGAGTAACACAACTTACATCCGATACAGTCTTTCCCAACAAAATATCTCGTCTGAACAGCTTCTGCTTTTCCTATTGTTATTGTATCCCTCACAATATTTGACGGATTGCTGATATCAAAATACTCTCCCTGTGCCTCATACAGTTGAAACACCTCGATTGCGTCTTTCGTATCTCCCGGATAGATTTTCTTCATATACGGATTTTTTTTTAAACATAATATCAAGGTTCTTTTCCCCGATGTTCTTTATTTTTCCACGCAAAATCACCGCAATTTTGTCTTTTGTTGCGGATATTGCCACATACTGCTGCTCCATTAACTGGTCATAAAATGCTTTTCCCTTTGCTGTAAGGAAATACACACTTTCTTCATCATAGTACATCATATCTATGATTCTTGTCTGAGGATGTCAATCTGAACCTATCGTTGCAACTGTTGTTGAATGAATTTCATCCACCAGAAGTTTAAGATAATCCATTTTTGTCATTTCAAAGTCTCTCCTTTCAGTATCAGCGTTTGTAATATTTCTTGTAAATCATGTATGTGACTTGAATTAAAACTAAGAATCAAAAATTTATTTCAAATGTAGATTGATAAATTCATTTTCATCACAAATAAAACATATTTCTCTCTTTTTCTTGTAATCCATAACAATTATTATATTTAAAATTCAAATTTTCTTGATTATATCGTATTATTTTCAAAAAGCTATTTAAATTGTGTTCAGCATTTCTTTCAATTTACTAATAAGTAAATTACTTATTAAGCACGATTTGATTAGAAATTTGGGAGAAGTGCTATGAAAAAAATACGATCACCACCTTCCTCATATTTATTTTTAACAAATAAATATGGAGGAAACAAAGGTGAAAGATTATTTATACGACTATAAAAAAAGTAGTTTTAAAACAGTCAATAACTCAGGAAAGAAGAACTATTACATAAAGATTAATCAAGACTATATTGAAATAACTGAAGATGTATATAAAACATGTAAATCAAGTTATGACAAATTAAGATACACATATAAACAAGAAGTCGCTCACTCTGTCTCACATTATGAAGACATGGATATAGCGACTTCTTTTTGTTTACACCAAAATGTAAGCGCTATTAATAAACTGTTATTAACAGGATATAACATCTACAATTTATTCAGAAATAGATCAATTAAATTCTACAGACAGGAAAATTGCAATACTCTTTTTTATCTATGAGTATAACATTAGTGAAATATCACGAATTCTCGATTTACCAAGAAAAACAGTTACATATCGAAAAATAAGATTCAAAAACATTTGCAAAAAGTTGTTAAAGATTTTTGCCACTTTGATGATTAGTTTTCACGTATTTAAGTGAAAGGAAAAATCAAGGAGGTAAAGAAAAATGAAGAAGAAATTAAAAGCGTGGATTTTTTGCAGAGTGGCACCCCACTCTCCCACATCGTTGCTTACCTTTCAAAAAGAACAGTTAGAAGAAATTGCCGAAGCATGCAATATGGAAGTAGTTGGGACAACTCAAGTTATCTCAGATGGAAAATGGCTCAATGGATTTGAAATTAAATCTCTACTTATTCAAATTCGAAGAAAGAAATTTGATATTTTGCTCATCAACAGTCCATATAGAATTTCTATCTATCCAGATGTATATGAGGAGTTTAAAATGATTTGCCGTTTATACAATGTAAAAGTACTTACTTATATGGACTACATTGGAAAATAGTTTGAGGCTATCTTAAATTATGTCATACAATTATCGAAAAGAATATGCAAAATGGAAAAGATGGAAAGATCAAGAAGAAAGAATTCTTAAGCAAATGAAGATGCCTAAAAATAAGATCAACGAATTAAGAGAGTTTAATTGGGCACAGTTCAATGACGAAAGACGTTTTACTAGGAAACAAAACATTACAAACGACCAATATTTTGCGTTGATACCTGTCAATGATAAAAAAGAATTCAAAAATATCAATGATATTTTAGATTCCATAGAAGATGAAGCATTATATGAATATTTAAAAGATGAAGAACCGGTTTTATTAACTATTATATTGTTAAAAATACAAGGTTTTTCAATAAAGGAAATATCAAAATTAATAAATATGCCAATCAGTACAATTTACAGAAAAATAGAAAAAATTAAGAAAAATTTCAAATAAAATGAGAAAATTTCAGTTTTTCAAGGCATTTATAGTGTAAGCATAAAAAATCATGCTTAAAAGAGTACCTTGAAAAATAAATAACATCTTATCAAATACATTCCTAATATTTACCTTTATTCAATACGCCAAGACCATTTTATAGATATTAAATTAAATGAGAGCGATCAACTATTGAATTAAGATGTAAAAGGCAATTACATTAACGAAGGTATTTATTAAATAATGATACATCTGCACGTCAGTTGCATGAGATACCATGCGATGGTGAAATTCCAGTGAGAACTGATGCTAAAGTTCGTTTGATAAGCATTCCCTAGTTTTGGGTATTCAGGGATAAATAAAAACAACGATTCATATTACTTCTCATCCGAATAGACTTAATAGTCTATTCGACATACATAGGAGGATAAAAATAAATGAAAATTAAAAGAGGCGATATATATTTAGCTGATTTAGGAGAAGGATACGGTAGTGAACAAGGTGGAATCCGTCCTGTTTTAGTTGTACAAAACAACAAAGGCAATAAAAACTCACATACTTTTCTAGTTGCTTGTATAACTAGCAAGGCTCATTCAAAACACTATCTACCAACACATTACATTATACCTAAAAGTTTTGGTCTCAATTATGATTCAATGGTTATGATGGAACAAATCAAAGTTATTGATGAAACCAGAATTATTAAATATATAGGTAAATTAACACCAAGATTTATGAAAATATTAGATAAGAAACTTATGATTAGTTTTGGTTTGATATTTCCAAAAAATAAAACTTCTAAAAAGAAAGTGCGAAAATGACGTGCTTTCTTTTTTATCAAATGTATAAACTAAGAAATTGTACATTGGTTAATTTGAATTACAAAACCTATACTGTAATAGGATTCCAAAAAAAGAAAAGAGGTAAAGGCTATGAGCTCAGAAAAAAGATTTTTGAATGCAAAAGAGATTGCAGAAATTATTGGTTTATCAAAGGAAGGATCTTACAAAATCATAAGAGAATTGAACGATGAACTATCTCGAAAAGGATTTTTAACTGTACGTGGAAAAGTTATCAATTCATATTTTTATGAAAGATTTTTGGGGAAGGATGATGTAACAAATGCCAATATACAAAGATGATAAAAAAGGTACTTGGTTTGTTGTACTTAGATACAATGATTTTACAGGCAAAAAGAGACAAACAACAAAAAGAGGATTTAAAACCAAAAGAGATGCAAAAATTTATGAAAGCAATTTTATACTTAATAAAGCAGAAGATCTAACAATGAATTTTGGTGAATTTTATAAAATATACCATTCTTATATTTCTAAAAGAATAAAACTCAATACATTAAAAACAAAAGAACATATCTTTGAAAAGAAAATACTCCCCTACTTTAAAGATAAAAGAATGTGTGATATTAAGGCAACTGATATTATTCATTGGCAAAATGCAATGATGGAATTAGAAACAGATAAAAATACAAATTTTTCTCAAGATTATTTAAAAACACTTCATAATCAACTGAGTGCTATATTTAATTACGCAGTTAGGTTTTATGATTTAAAAAAGAATCCAGCTCGACAAGTTGGAAATATGGGAAGAGAAGAAAAAAAAGAAATGCAATTTTGGACAAAAGAAGAATTTTTAAAATTTTCTTATGCAATCATGGATAAGGAAGAAGTTTATCACGCTTTTCAAATTCTTTATTGGTGTGGTATTCGACTTGGAGAGTTACTAGCATTAACACGCGGTGACTTTGATTTGGAGAAATCAACTTTACGAATTAATAAATCTTATCAAAGAATTGATCGTCATGATGTCATTACTGATCCAAAAACTAGTAAAAGTAATCGTATTGTTCAAATGCCTTCTTTTTTAAATGAAGAAATGAAGGATTATTTTACAAGATTATATAACTTAGAAGAAAATCAAAGAATATTTACAATCAGTAAATCAATGTTGCATCATGAAATGGATAGAGGTTGTAAGATTTCAGGTGTGAAACGTATTCGTATCCATGATTTACGGCATTCTCATGTTTCACTTTTAATCAATATGGGATTTGATGCTGTAGATATTGCTAATCGTGTTGGTCATGAAAGTGTTAAAATCACATATCGTTATGCACATATGTTTCCTACACGAGATACTGAAATTGCTGATAAACTAAACGAAATAAGGAGCTAAATAGATGAGCAAAAAAAATATAAAAATGAATGAAAAAAATTGTATTTGGAAAGATGAAGAGTATTTAATGTTTATAAACGCAATTGACCCAAACATAGAAGAATGTCTATTATTTGAATTATTATACATTGGAGATTTAAGAGTTGGAGAAGTTTTAGCTCTAACTCCTATGGATTTTAATTTTAAAGAAAACACACTTACTATTAATAAATCATTGACATATATCAATGACAAAGCAGTCAGCACATCAACTAAACAATTAAATGATAACAGAACAATTCGATTGCCAAATAAATTATTAAATGAGATGGAAAATTTTATAAATAACAATCAAATTAAAAATACCAATAATGTGTTTAGTACAAGTCGTTATAAATTAAGCAGAATACTAGATGATAAATGCAAAAAGATTAATCTTCCACAAAAATCACTTTTCACTTTTAGAAAAACATATAAAGGAAAGCAAGAAGAGAACAAAATCTCTAGCTTTGCAATACAGTATTAAAAATGATCAGAAAAAATTATGACAATAAAAGAAGATTAAGAAATAAAGTCGTTGCATTTAGAATGTCAGAAGAAGAAAATGAATTATTAAATAGAAAAGTAGCTTTGTCAGGTAAAACAAAGCAAGATTACATAATCGGTTCTATCCTTGAAAAAGAAATAACAGTACAAGGTAACCCTTATGTGTTTAGGAGTTTAAAAGACGAACTGGTTCGTTTTGTAAATATTTATGGTACTCCTATCCAAGATGATGATGAAGAAATGATGATTTGGATTTTAGAAATGATACTTGCAATGAGAACGAAAGAAAAAAGTAAAGTGTTACCACTCAACAAATAAGCATAAATACCCATTTATTTGATAGCCACTTTAGAACGCTAGATACTTGTAAGCCACATAAAAGCCAAATGGGTAAAAAAACAGACTTGTAAGCCACTTGAAATTTTAATGAGTAATTCTCTAAAATTATGAAAAAAATGAAGAATTTTTACGAATTTCCAGTAAAATTTGCCAGTTTTTCGTAAATTTTACTCAAAAAAGTGAAAACGAGCGAAAATTGAATTTTATGAAATGTTTTCAAAACGTTTTCAGCAATAAAAAAGTGCCCATAGAATGGGCATTTTTCATTGTTTGGATTATTCGAATTCTATTGTTCCAGGAGGTTTCGATGTAATATCATACATTACCCTATTAACTCCACGAACTTCATTAATAATACGAGACATAACTTTATTCAATACTTCATATGGAATTTCTGCAGCTTCAGCAGTCATGAAATCAATTGTATTGACTGCACGTAAAGCAATTGCATAGTCATATGTTCTTTCGTCTCCCATAACTCCTACTGAACGCATATTTGTAAGTGCCGCAAAGTATTGACCAATAGAACGATCAAGTCCAGCATTTGCAATTTCTTCTCTATAGATTGCATCTGCATCTTGTACGATTTTTACTTTTTCAGCATTGACTTCACCAATGATACGAATACCAAGACCTGGTCCTGGAAATGGTTGTCTAAATACTAAGTATTCAGGAATTCCTAATTCTAAACCTACTTTACGTACTTCATCTTTGAATAAATCACGTAATGGTTCGATGATTTCTTTAAAGTCAACATGATCTGGTAATCCACCAACATTATGATGTGATTTGATAACGGCAGATTCTCCACCAAGACCACTTTCAACAACATCTGGATAAATTGTTCCTTGTACTAAGAAATCAACTGCTCCAATTTTCTTTGCTTCTTCTTCAAAAACACGAATAAATTCTTCACCAATGATTTTACGTTTAGCTTCTGGTTCAGTCACACCTTTTAACTTTTCATAATATCTTTCTTGTGCATTTACTCTAATGAAATTTAATTCATAATTTCCATCAGGCCCAAAGACAGCTTCTACTTCATCCCCTTCGTTTTTACGAAGTAAACCATGATCTACAAAGACACAAGTTAATTGATTACCAATGGCTTTAGAAAGTAAAACGGCTGCAACAGATGAGTCAACACCACCTGATAAAGCACATAATACTTTACCATTACCAACTTTTTCTTTGATCGCTTTGATTTGTTCTTCAACGAAAGAATCCATGCGCCAATCACCAGCACAGTTACATACATCTAAAACAAAGTTAGAAAGCATTGTTTTACCATATTCGCTATGTAAAACTTCTGGATGGAATTGAATCGCATATAAATCTTTTTCTTTATCTTCACAAGATGCTACTGGACAATCTTTTGTATGTGTTGTAATTTCAAAACCAGGTGCAATTTTTGAAATATAATCAAAATGTGACATCCAAACTGTAGATGTTTCAGGAACATCTTTTAAAATTTTAGATTGTGGTTGATCAACTAATAAAATTGATTTACCATATTCTCTTACATTTGCTCTTTCAACTTTTCCACCTAAAACATGTTGCATTAATTGAGCACCATAACATAAACCTAATACAGGAATACCTAATTCAAATAATTCTTTAGAATAAGTTGGTGAATCTTCTAAATAACAACTATTTGGTCCACCTGTTAAAATGATTCCTTTAGGATTCATTTCTTTAATTTTTTCTAAAGGTGTTTTATAAGAATAGATTTCACAATAAACATTACATTCACGAACACGACGAGCAACTAATTGATTATATTGCCCTCCGAAATCCATGACAATGACTAATTCTCTTTTCATGAAAGACCTCCTTTATTAAAATTTAATATCTTTTAAAACAACTGTTTGTTCTCTATCTGGTCCAACACTAAACATTCTTACTGGACAATGAACAAGTTCTTCGATTTTACGAATATAATTTTGACAATTTACAGGTAATTCTTCAAAAGATTTTACATGTGTAATATCTTCTTTCCATCCTGGTAATTCTTCATAAACAGGTTCACATCTTTCAATATCTTTAACAGTTGCAGGTAAACCATAAATTTCTTTACCATCTAATTTATAAGCTTTACAGATTTTAATTGTATCAAATCCACTCATAACATCTAATAACATTAATGAAATACCTGTTAAAGAAGACATTCTTCTTGATTGATTAACAACTACAGCATCAAACCATCCAGTTCTTCTTGGACGTTCAGTTACAGTACCATATTCATGTCCTCTTTCTCTAATTAAATCACCTGTAGCATCATTTAATTCAGTTGGGAATGGTCCTGATCCAACACGAGTTGTATAAGCTTTAATAATTCCAATTGCTTCTTTGATATATAAAGGTCCAATACCAGCCCCTTCAGATACCCCATTAGCTCCTGGATGTGATGATGTAACAAATGGATAAGTACCATAATCAATATCTAACATTGCTCCTTGAGCCCCTTCAAATAAAACCTTTTTATCTTCTTGTAAATATTGATCTAATAACATTCCTGTATCACAAACTAAAGGCTTAATAATTTTAGCGTATTCTTTGTATTCTTCAAAAATTTCTTCTACAGTAAACATGTCTTTTAATTCAGGATATTCTGCAACTTTCATTGGGAAAGTTTCTTTCAATCTTTCTAAAAATAATTCTTCATCAATAAACTCACCCATACGAATACCAATACGACTATATTTATCTACATAAGCAGGTCCAATACCTCTTTTTGTGGTTCCAATACTTTTATCACCTTTTCTCTTTTCTTGTAATTCATCAATTTCAAGATGATAAGGTAAAATCACATGACAACGATCGCTTATTTTAATTTTACTAGTATCAATTCCCGCATCCTCTAAATACTTAACTTCTTCTAAAAAGGCTTTAGGATTAACAACCATCCCATTTCCCATAATTACTTCATGCCCAGAGAAAATACCTGATGGTATTAATTTCAAAGCAAATTTCTTACCACCATAAACAATGGTATGACCTGCATTGTTACCTCCAGCATAACGACATACAACATCTGCTTTTTGTGCAAGATAATCGGTAACTTTTCCTTTACCTTCATCTCCCCACATACTTCCTACAACAACTACACCAGCCATAATTCATTTCCACCTTTCTATCATTGGCTTTTTCATACATTTTTATTATATGCTATATTTTAATATAAGTAAAATTAATATATAATATATTTGATATAAGGAGTACTAATATGATAAAACTAGAACAATATAAGATATTTAACGAAGCGGCTTCTACCCTATCTTTTTCAAAAGCAGCCAAAAATTTATTCATTTCCCAATCCGCTGTTTCTCAAACAATTCATGCTTTAGAAAAAGAACTCAACACTCAACTCTTCATTCGTTTAAACAAAGGTGTTACTCTTACTAAAGAAGGTATGCTCCTTCATAAAAACATTACTGAAGCCCTTGCTTTAATTACCAGTGTTGAAAATGAACTTTCTCATTATAATGAATTACTTTCAGGACAGTTAAATATTGGTGCTGGTGATTCAATTTGTGAAAATTACTTAATTGACCTATTAAAACAATTTCATCATCTTTATCCAACAATCAAAATCAATGTTGTCAATGGAACTTCTATTGAAACAGTTGAACATTTAAAAAATGGAACGATTGATCTTGCCTTTATCAATCTTCCCTATGATGATGAAAGTTTAGTTTTAAAAGAATGTTTGACCATACATGATATCTTTATTTCCAAAAAAAAAGATGAACATTTGTATACCTATCAAGAAATCTCAAAAAAGAATCTTATTCTTTTAGAAAAATCAAGTAATTCTAGAAATTATATTGATAAATATTTTGCGAAACATGGTATTTTATTAAAACCCGAAATGGAACTCGGAGCACATCATCTTTTATTAGAATTTACCCATGCTAATTTAGGAAATGCTTGTGTTGTCAAAGAGTTTTCTCATGATTTTTTAGATAAAAATAAAGTTTATGAGTTAAAACTCAAAAAGCCTCTTCCTTCAAGAAGCATCGGTTATGGCTATCTTATCACAAGCTACTTTAAAATTTATCGAATTAATTGATCAATTTGATAAATCAATTTAGATTCAAGTTTAGATAAAGAAAGACTTGCTTTAACAAGTAAAGGAATATCGAAAGATATTTCTTTTTCTTTGTATTTTAATAACACATGAACAATTTCTCCAAGAGCATGTTCTTTTAACGTTAAATGAATAAAAACAGGTCCTCCATTATTAATAAAATAATCACTTAAAGAAAAATCACATTCATTTAAAATCGTAAAACCATTAATCTTTTTCATCACTTCTTCAAATAAATTAGGATTTTCAACAAGATAATCCTTTAATCTTTCTTCAATCAATTCTTTTGTTTCTTTCACTAAAACATCTGCTTCATCTTGATGTTTTGCTTTAACTCCTAAACGAATTCTTACATACTCTTCAGAAGCATACAAAGCAATAGAAATATCTTTTTGACTTTGAACAATATCATCAATCAAAGTAGCTGCTGCCGATTCACCAACACCTTGAGTTAAAATATCATACGTATAGATTTTAGCTTGACGATATTTTTCTAAATAAGGTTGAAGTTGATGATCAACAACATATGTCATTTCTTTTGGTGGTCCAGGAAGATTAACAATCATTTTTTTATCTTTAGACATCACACAACCATTGGCTGTTCCAATAGGATTATCTAAAACATAACAATCTTTTGGAAAATAAGCTTGTTTAAAGTTATTATCCGTAACTTGATCTAGTTGTGATACAAAGCAACATTTATCATTCACTTTTTTGGCTTCTGCTTCATTAAAAATCATTTCTAATCCTAAATATTTTGCAGATAATTCTTTTGTAAGATCATCTTCAGTTGGTCCTAGCCCACCTGTAGTAATAACACAATCACATCCTCTATTAAAAGCAATATTTAAACAATCTAAAAATCTTTGTGGATTATCACCTACCACCGTTTGAAAGAAAACATTAAAACCTAATTCCTTACACATTTTTTGTAAATAAGTTGCATTTGTATTGACAATTTCTCCAAGTAATAACTCTGTTCCAACGTTAATAATTTCTACATTCATAACCGTCCTCCTTTACAAAAAAAGAAGCGTAAAACACTTCTAAATTAATGAAAATCCTAAAAAACTAACCACCATCATAATTACACCAGCAAGTAAAACTCCTAGCATAACAGCAATCGTTGTTGATTTAAAATCCATATCTAAAATACTAGCTGCAAGTGTTCCTGTCCATGCACCTGTCCCTGGAAGTGGAATTCCTACAAATAATAATAAAGCAACAAAAGTACTTCTTCCTACTTTTTCTTGAAGTTTTTTTCCACCTCTTTCACCTTTGTCTAAACACCAAGTGAAAAATTTACCAATAACTGGTTTATCGCAACCCCATACTAAAACCTTTCTAGCAAATAAGTAAATAAAAGGTACAGGTACCATATTTGCTAAAATACAAACAATATAAGATGGAATAATTGGTAATCCTAATCCTTGAGAAACAGGAATTGCTCCTCTAAGTTCAATTAAAGGTACCATTGATATTAATGCAATATATAAATAATTCATCTAAAATCTCCTTTTTAATATTCTCATTATAACAAACCAAACGGATTTGACAACATCCTTTTATTTTCTACGATATGCAACTTGGTTAAAAGTATACTTGTCTACACGATAATAAGTATACCCATATTCAATACATTTACCATTATGTAAGCATGTAATCGATAAAACTCTAAGCAAAGGTGTCACCGGATCAACTTGTAAATATTTTCCTAGTTCTTCACCCGCTAAAACCGCATCAATTTGTTGATCGGAAAAGGCAATATGTAAATTGAGATCATTTTCAAAATGATTAAATAAAGATGTACTGGATACTTCTAAAGGAATATCTCCTGTTAAATCATAATTACAGTAATCATCTTCAAAACATAAAGGCTCTCCGTTTACAAGTCTTACACGTTTAACGTGCCATACTTTATTATCTTCTAAAGCCATTTCTTTTTTCATTAAATCTGTAGCTTCTTCAAGTTCATTTAAAACGACATGACTTGTACAATCTTCTTTTTTCTTAGCACAGTCTTCTGTAACACTGTTTAGTCCATCAAAACTTTTAAATCTCGATTTCTTACAAACAAAGGAACCTACTTTAGGTACAGAATAAATCACATTTTCATTAATCAATTCCGTTAAAGCTTGGCGCACTGTCATTCGGGTAACACCAAAAAGTTCACATAAAGCATGTTCACTTTCAATTTGTTCATTTTCATTATATTTTTCATCTTCAATATTTTGAATAATATATTCTTTAATTTTGACATATTGTGGTTTTCTTTTCACCATAACATCATCCCCTCAGCTTGTACTATACCATATATAAACATGTTTTGAAAAGAAAAAGAAGCAAATTTCTTTGCTTCTAAATTTCGCTACCTTCAAATTGTGATTGATAAAGTGAGGCATAGAATCCACCTTTTTCTAACAATTCATCATGATTACCAATTTCTACAATATCGCCATCTTTCATGACAATGATTGTATTAGCATCACGAATCGTTGATAGACGGTGTGCAATAACAAAGCTTGTACGTCCTTCCATTAATTTTTCCATACCTTTTTGAATAAGCACTTCTGTACGTGTATCAACTGAAGAAGTTGCTTCATCTAAAATAAGAATTTTAGGATCTTTTAGAAACGCTCTAGCAATCGTCAATAATTGTTTTTGTCCTTGTGAAATATTTGATGTTTCTTCATCAAGAACCGTATCATAACCATCTTCTAAGGTATTGACAAAATGATCTACATACGCCATTTCACAGGCATTTTTTACTTCTTCATCACTGGCATCTAATTTACCATACATCAAGTTTTCCTTAATTGTTCCATTAAAAAGCCATGTATCTTGTAAAACCATTCCAAACAAACTTCTTAAATCATGTCTTGAAAAATCTTTAATATCATGACCATCAATCATAATTGAACCTTTATTTAATTCATAAAAGCGCATTAATAATTTAACAATCGTTGTTTTTCCTGCACCAGTTGGACCAACAATAGCAACTGTTTGTCCAGCATGAACATGCATATTGAAATCATGAATAATTGTTTTTTCTGATAAATAACCAAAATTAACTTGATTGAAAGTAACTGAACCATGTAATTTTTCAACTTCATCTGTTTCAATTTTAACGGTTTCAGCTTCTAATTCTTCTTCCTCTAAGAATTCAAAAACACGTTCAGCTGCGGCAGCTGTACTTTGTAACATATTCATTGTTTGCGCAAGTTGGGCAATTGGTTGATTGAATTGGCGTACATATTGAATAAACGCTTGAATATCACCAATTGTAATCGTATTACCCCCTGCTAAAAAACCACCTAATAAACAAACACTTACATATCCTAAGTTTCCTACAAAGTTACTTAAAGGTTGCATTAAACCTGATAAAAATTGAGATTTCCATGCTGAATCATAAAGTGCATCATTATATTCATTAAAAGTTTTAACAGAATCTTCTTCCCCATTAAAGGCTTTAACAACATCATGAGCACCATACATTTCTTCAATATGACCATTGACATCTCCTAAGCTTTTTTGTTGTCTGCTAAAATACTTTTGAGAATGTTTCATAACAAACATAATAAGTAACATCGAAAGTGGTAAAACAAGTACCGCAATCAATGTCATTTTTACAGAAATGGTAAGCATCATAATAAAGATTCCAACAACTGTAACAGAAGATGTAATCACTTGTGATAAACTTTGATTAAGTGATTGGGCAATTGTATCAATATCATTTGTTACCCTACTTAAAGTATCTCCACTAGAATGTTTATCAAAATAACTCAAAGGCATTCTTGACATCTTCTTAGATAAAGAACTTCTTAAATCATAAGCAACTTTTTGTGAAATCGAAGATGTAATAAATCCTTGAATAAAACTAAAAAGTGCACTGACAAGATAGAAACCAACAAGAATCAAACAGATCATACCAATATAATCAAAATCAATTCCTCCTGTATTACTTACCTTCGCCATAATTCCTTCAGATAATTTATCTGTTGCTTTTGCTAGGATCTTTGGTCCTACAATCGTAAATACTGTTGAACAAGCTGCAAAAATAATAACAACCGCTAATTTAAAATAATAAGGTTTTAAATAAACAAATAATTTCTTTAATGTTCCTTTAAAATTCTTGGCTTTTTCACCATTACCTCTCATTCCATGATCCATTGGTCCACGAGGCCCTTGTCTTCTTCTTTCATTACTCATGACTTAGTTCCTCCTTAGATAATTGAGAATAGGCAATTTCTTGATAAACCTGACATGATTTCATTAATTCCTCATGTGTTCCTTTACCAACAATTCTTCCTTCATCAAGGACAATGATTTGGTCTGCATCCATAATAGAAGCAATACGTTGTCCTACTAATAAAACTGTACTTTTTGTCTTTTTAACAAGTTGATTTAATTCTTGACGAAGTTTAGCATCTGTTTTGAAATCAAGTGCTGAAAAACTATCATCAAAAATATAAATATCTGGATTTTTCGCAATAGCACGAGCAATCGCAAGTCTTTGTTTTTGACCACCAGAAACGTTTGTTCCACCTTGTGAAATTTCCATATCAAAACGTTCTTCTTTTTGATCAATAAATTCTTTTGCTTGAGCAATTCGAATCACTTCTTCTAATTCTTCATCTGTTGCCTCTGGTGCACCATATTTTAAATTAGAACGAATTGTTCCAGAAAATAAGTTTCCTTTTTGAGGAACAAGTCCAATACGATCACGTAATTCATGTTGTGTCATATCACGAACATCAACCCCTGCAACCTTAATATTTCCTTCACTGACTTCATAAAAACGAGGTACTAAATTAATAAGTGTTGATTTTCCTGAACCAGTAGAGCCAATAAAAGCTGTTGTTTGTCCTGGTTTAGCAACAAAATCAATATCTTTTAAAACCGGTTCACTCGCCCCTGGATAAGCAAATGAAACATGATTAAATTCAACAAGTCCTTTTTTACTTTCATCTAAAGCAACTGGATTTGTTGGATCTTGAATTGTTGGCTTAGTTTCAATAATTTCATAAACACGATTAGCAGCAACACTAGCTCGAGGTAACATAATAGCAATCATTGCAATCATTAAAAAGGCCATAATAATTTGCATTGCATATTGCATAAAGGCCATCATTTGTCCAATTGCTAAATTACCTAAATCGATTTGTTTAGAACCATAATAGACAATGACTAAAGTAACGACATTAAAGATAAACATCATAATTGGCATAATAGAAGCCATTGATCTATTAACAAATAAGTTTAAATTTGTAACATCTTTATTGGCTTTATCAAAACGATCTTCGCTATGTTTTTCGTTACCAAAAGCACGAATAACAAGCATTCCTGATAAATTTTCACGCATTGTGAGATTTAAACGGTCAATTAAATTTTGAATAATTTTGAATTTTGGCATAACTACAGCAAACGCAACCGCCATCACACCAAAAATAACAAGAATAACAACTGCAATGATCCATGTCATTGATGGTGATTCTTTTAAAACTTTAATTAAAGCCCCAATACCAATAATTGGTGCAAAACATACAATACGTAAAAGCATCATTGTCACCATTTGTACTTGAGTAATATCATTTGTTGTACGGGTAATTAATGAAGCTGTAGAAAAATGATTGAATTCTTCATTGGAAAAACTTTCAACTTTTTCAAAGACATCTTTTCTTAAAGCACGAGCAACTCCAGCCCCAACTTTTGTCGCAAAGAAAGCAACTGAAATTGCAGCCACTGTTCCAAGTAAAGCAATTCCTAACATCTTTAAACCTGTTTTAAAAATATAATCGGTTTGTACTTTGTCAATGTCAGCACCTAATTTTTTATATTCTGCTTTAACACCATTACCAGCAGCAATTTTTAAAGTACTTTCTCCCATGGTATCCATCTTTTTATCAATGTCTTCAAACATCTTTGCTTTTTGACTTTCATCCATAAAAGAAATAGCGTCATAAATCGTCATATTTGGAGGTAATTGTCCAAATTTTTCTTGATACTCTTTACTAGAAGTATCCATACTATCAAGCGAAGTAATAATTAACATCGGTTTCATTAAAATACTTTCTAACTTACTTTCTTCATCACTTGATAAATCTTTCAATTGATATACTGTTTTGCCTTTAGCCTTAGGAAATGTATCAATGATATCTTGATTGACTTTACTAATTTTTTTATAATCTTTTTTTACTGTTTTTTGATCTTTTTGATCAACAAACAATAATAAATGTTGATAAGTTTCTTCCGTTAAAACATCTGAAACAGGTGAAGCAAATCCTCCCGCTTGAATTCCTACTGAAATAATATCACTCATATAATCTGGTAAAGTTAATTCTGTTTGCGCTTGTACAAACAACAAACAAATACAAGCTAAAATCAAGTACCAGAATTTCTTTAAATATCCTTTAATCTTGAACATCTAACTCCTCCTTCATTAAACGAATATTCTTTTCAAAGATTTGACAATACGTTTTCATTCTATCTAAATCTTCTTTATTTATTCCTCCAAATAAGCGTGTTGTAAACATTTTCATATCATCTTTACAACTTTTAATTTCTTCTTTTCCCTTTTCCGTAATATGTAATGAGACATTTCTTTTATCATGTCTACTTACAACTTTTTCAATAAAACCTGCTTTTTCTAAACGTTGTAATCTTACTGATAAAGTAGCTGGTGTAATTTTTAAACGTTCTGCAAGAATTTTTTGATTAGGATGACCAAAATGATCAATAAGACCTAACAAATAACACTGATCAGCAGATAATCCTTCCCTATTGCTTTTTTTACTAGTAAGTTCTTGAATATTTTTATGGAGAGATTTAAATTGTAAAAAGATTTCTTTAATATCCTCAAATTCCAATAGTTCCATAAGACACCTCCTATTAGTTAGTATACTAAACATTATAGTTAGCGCACTAATCAATGTCAATATATTTAGTACACTAATTATTTTTTTATAAAAAAAGAAGGAGTCTTAACTCCTTACTTGTCCATTTCCATAAATCATATATTTTGTAGAAGTAATTTCCTGTAAACCAAGTGGGCCTCTGGCATGAAGCTTTTGCGTTGAAATACCAACTTCTGCCCCAAAACCAAACTCTCCCCCATCACTAAAACGTGTAGAAGCATTATGATAAACACAAGCTGAATCTAAAGAATCCATAAAATATTTTGCTGTTTCTTTATTTCCGGTAATAATCGATTCTGAATGTTTTGTTGAATAGTTATAAATATGTTCAATCGCTTCTTCAATATCATCTACAACTTTTATATTACAAATATAATCATCATATTCTGTAGCATAACTTTTTTCAGCAGCTTCTAAACAATCAATGATTTTTCTTGTTTTTTCATCACCATAGATTTGTACATTTTTAAATATTTCTTGAAGTTTTGGTAAAAATTCTTGAGCTACTTTTTGATGAACAAGAATCGTTTCAATTGCATTACATACAGATGGTCTTTGGATCTTTGCATTTTTTGCAATTTCTAAAGCCATATCAAGACTAGCATCTTGATCAACATAAAGATGACAAATTCCTGCTCCTGTTTCAATTACTGGAACAGTTGCATTTTTAACAACATATTGAATAAGCCCTGCACTTCCACGAGGAATAATGACATCTACATAATCATGGGCTTGAATTAAATCTAAAGTTTCTTCACGCTTTTTTGTTTCAATAAGAGTAACCGTATGTGTTGGTAAAACATCTTGAATAGCCTCATTTATAATTTGAACTAAGATGCGATTTGAATGAATGGCTTCTTTACCACCTTTTAAAACACAAACATTGTTTGTTTTAATACATAAACTGGCAATATCTACTGTTACATTAGGTCTTGATTCATAAATTACCCCAATCACTCCTAAAGGAATTCTGATTTGTTGAATCACTAAACCATTGGGTCTTTTAATTTCTCTTACAAGAGTTCCAATAGGATCTTGTAAATCAATTACTTTTAAAATATCTTTTGCCATCGCTTCAATACGTTCTTTATTTAATAATAAACGATCAACCATCGATTCTTTAATACCATTATTTTTAGCTTCTGCAATATCTTTTTGATTTTCTTGAATGATCAATTCACTTTTTTGAATTAATGCCTCAGAAATATTTTTTAAAGCTTTATTTTTTACTTTCGGTTTAACATTTTGCATAAAACGACATGCTTTTTTAGCTTCTTTAAGTTGTTCCTTAATCATAATTTCACCCCTTATTAATGACTAGATTATCTGCATGAATCACTTCATCATAATCTTTATAATGTAAAATACTTTCTATTTCATTACTATGATGATCTTTAATCAATTTTAACTCATCACTTGAATAATTCGTAATACCTCTAGCAATGAGTTGTCCTTTAAAAGAAAGAACATCAATGATACTACCTTGCATAAATGAACCTTCAACTTCTTTGATTCCTTTAGGTAGTAAACTTGTATGTGTTTTTAAAGCCTCACATGCACCATCATCAACAATGACTTTTCCCTTAGGAGAACTACGATACATGATCCAATGATCTCTAGCACTTAAAGTACGCCCCGCTTTTCCACTAAAATATGTTCCAATTTGTTTTCCTTCTAATAAATCAATAAGAGCTGTTTCATTATTGCCATTAACGATGGCCATATCTCCTCCATAATCATTAACGATTTTTGCAGCACGTAATTTTGTCACCATCCCACCTGTACCAAATTGACTACTTGAATCTTTCGCATAGTTCATAATTTTATCATCCACAAGTTCAATATCACTTAATAATTTTGCATTGGAATTGGTATGAGGATTATCATTATAAAGTCCATCAATATCTGAAACTAAAACAAGTAATTGTGCATCCACAATAGGTAATAGTAAGGCAGATAATGTATCATTATCTCCTACTTTGATTTCATCTACCGCTAATGTATCATTTTCATTAATAATAGGAATCACATCATAATCTAAAATAGAAGATAAAGCAAAGCTTAAATTCATCAAACGTTTACGATGATCAAAATCATCATGATTTAATAAAATCTGTGCACATTTTAAATGAAACAATGAAAATAAATCTTCATAAATTTGCATCAAATGAGCTTGTCCAATAGCCGCAAGTGCTTGTTTTTTAGAAATTTCTTTAGGTTTTTCACTTAAATTTAAAACATAAAAAATTATATGCTAATCCATTCACAAAATAGCGAACCCTCAATGACTCCAAAATCTCCAGAAGGTTCGCCTGGAAAAATATAGTTTTTTATGCTAGTATGATTAAGAATCATTAAAAAAATAAGTCCGCCTTGACGTTTTAAAATAGCTATTTGTTGGATGAGTTTTAAAATTCTTTCTTTATCTAGTTGTCCATCTTCATTACACAAAGAAGTCGAACCAATCTTTATAATAACATGTTTGACATGTTCTAAATTTCTCATGTTTACACCTACTTTTCATTTTTTCTTATTATACAGAAAAGAAAGGCAATTGACAACAAGTGAATACATTTGAAACACTTTTATAGCTATTATAATTTTTTATTATTATCTTTTTTTGCGTTTTTAGTATGGTTTGAAATTATTTACGGAATATTTTTTAGAGATGATGTCAAAAAAAGACGTCTTACAAAAAATGAACAGCTTAAATACGCTAAAATTGATAAAACAAGAGATGTAAAGAAATCTTTACTAAGAGTTGATTTTAATAAAACTGGACTGGTTGAACA
>ERZ827117.1339-NODE-1339-length-19143-cov-3.121542_pt1 | contig 19143 bp, 19 predicted proteins | sample MGYA00519920_ERZ827117 | MGnify/ENA primary metagenome ERZ827117 (study PRJEB31778, sample SAMEA3449260) | human gut metagenome | biome: human gut; feature: human-associated habitat; material: faeces | place: United Kingdom | collected 2010/2012 ...
AATGATTGCTGTTTCCATAGAAGTTTCCTCCTGTTATAAAAATTAGTTTTTGTTTATACTTCCTCCGGCGGCGGGCAGGCATTGCCGATGTAAACCATCGTCAACAGGCTGAAAACCAGCGCCTGAACACCACCAGAGAACACATCAAAATAAAGGCTCAGGATGCCGGGAACACCGACCTCCAGGTACGGCACGCCGGTCAAGCTCAAAATGCCCAACATGCCGGTTGCAGTAAAGACGATGCCAAAAATCTTTTTGGTCATCTTTTTGCCTTTGATGCCCAATGCCAGCAAAACGATGCCCAGCACCAGCACCACCGCGCCGACGATAAAGCTTTTACCGACGAGCCCCAGCACCATGGCCGAGCAGGCCGCGAGCGCCGAGTAGAGCAGGCTTGTTAGGACACCGCCGCCTGCAATGTTGCCAAAGTGACGGAATGCCATCGAGACAGGCTGTGCGATTTCAGAAATAATGTTCATGGGGGTCATGACGACGACGGGCTCGGTGAAGCCTTTCAGCCAACCGAGGAAGCCGTTCTGCTTGATGGAGCAGCCCCAGCAGATGAAGCTGGTCATCAGCGCCCAGGTGACCGTGGTGGAAAGATCAGCCGTGGCCGAGCGCAAAATACCCGTCATGCCGATGAGCGTGCCGAACAGCGACGAGAGAAACAGTGCGCCGATGTAAGGCGTCCAGTAGGCATTGTGCTTGCCCATCGTATCCTCGACCATGCCGTACAGCATTGTGACGCCTTTTTCCACCAACACCTGGCGGCGGCCGGGACGCTTTTGCAGGTTGCGCCCCAGCACAATGCCCGCGATACAGAGGATCAGCATGACTACAAACGAGGAAGCTGCTGTCTGCGTGATGGGAATGCCGCCCAGGATCGGAATGGTAAAGTAGATCTTAGGGCCATTCATGGTGCAGTATCACCGCCTTTTTTGTCGTTACGGAAAAACTCCAATACTTTGATCGCCACCTGTGCAAATAAAAGCGGCAGCAGCGCGGCGACCGGGTCACAAACTTTGGCACGAAAAAGTACGATATAAATTACGGCCAGCACCAGCGGACGCACCACGCTGGATGTCTGGATCTCCAGCTGCGCTTTCTGTGGGCTGCCGCCGTTGGCGGCACGATCCAGGGCGTTGGAAACCGTAATGCTCAACGAAAGAAAATTACCGACGGCCAAAAGCCAGCCGAAAAGGGCCCCCAACAGGACCATGCGATCCAACCGGCCCAGCAGTGCGTACACCGCCAGCATCACAGCAATGCAGACCAGCAGCGCGGCGGCTAAACCGCCCACCTGCCGCAATACACCGCGGTTCTTCTGCATGATAGGCTTCACCTCGCAAGCGTAAATTTAGTGGTTGTTAAAAGAGATCGGCGGCGGGGTGCGGGGCGTGTCCTCTTTTCCCTCACGGGCGATGCTTTTTAGGTTGTTATGCAGGCTGCCAACGGAACCAAGCAGCCCCAACAGCAAACCGACCAGCACGATCCAGCCGCCCAGTGCAAAGTGGTTCTTAAGCCAGACGGCCCCCAGCAAAAGCAACACGGGCGGCAGTACTACAGAAAGCCCGAACTGCGTCAGCCAGACGAGGTGCCGGGCAATCTGATACAGGTTTTTCATAACATGCCCCCACCGTAAGCCTTTGTATGCCTTATAATGCCCTTAGTATACACCCAAAGCTTCTATTTTTCAACAGTTATTTTTCACCTGTATGATTCGTTTTTATACATTTTACTCATTTTGGCCGATTTTTGTACAAAACATGCAAAAAGCGCATAACAAGTTATGCAACTTGTCATGCGCTTATAAACTATAAAAATTCAGCTGTCCGTCCGGCGGCAGGTGGATGATGCCCAACTGCAAAAATACCGGGTAAAGGTAGCTGGCCCCGTAGCAGCCGATCTTTTTGGGGCCGGTAATCAGTTCCCCGGCAGTCTCGCGCTCCCGGATGCGTGCCAGTGCGTTGGCGACAGTGGAGATGGTGATGGATTTGCTGCGGCGGTCCACAAACAGCTCGCCGCCGCGTATCTGATAGCAAAACGGCAGCCCCTTTGAGGTGTAAAAGGTCTCCCCTGCGTGGGCTTGCAGCAGGGCCCAGACGTCCTGTACGGTCTGCACGGTCATCTCCCCCTTCGTTATCAAAAGGATAGCACAGCTCTCGACAGGATGCAACAGGAAATAACACAAACCCGCCCCTTATCCCGAAAGATAAGGAAGCGGGTTTGAAAAAATTACTTTTTCTCGCCGAAACGGTACTCGGTGCCGTTTTTCAGGCGTTCAATGTTGGAGCGGTGCAGCCAGATGACCATGGCGGCCATAATGATGCAGCACACTGTGCTGAACACAATGGTGGGCAGGCTGGCGCCGTGGGCAATCAGGTTGATGAGCGTGCCCACGGGGTACAGCGCGGCAATGATGATGCTGCCCAGCGACACGATGTGGGTGATGGCAACTTCAATCAGGAAGATAACCAGCAGCGCAGCACAGACGAGCGGCTCAGTGGCGAGTGCAGCGCCCGCGCCGACCAGAACGCCCTTACCGCCCTTGAAGCCGAAGAAGATCGGGCGGCTGTGGCCGATCATGCAGAAGATCGCGGCCAGATAGGCACCGCAGACAGGGTCCAGCGGGTTCTGCCAGGCTGCGCCCGTGCCGGAAAGGAGGGCATCAAAGATAAAGCGGCCCAGGTTGACGGCAGCCATGCTCTTGCCCACATCGCCGAGGGTGGTAAATACGGCGGGCAGTTTGCCGTAGGTGCGCAGCACATTGGTCATGCCCGCGTTGCCGCTGCCGTGGTTGCGCACATCATCGTTGAACATGACCTTGGAAATCAGCACGCCGAACAGAATGCTGCCCAAAAGGTAGCCGCCCAGCGCCGTCAGCACACAGGCCAGAATAATATTCATTACCATGGATTACACCTTCCCCGCCTTGACCGCGCCATCACCGTGCTCGCGGGTGATCATTTTGATGGGGGTGCCGGTCAGGCCGAACGTTTCGCGGATCTGGTTCTCGAGATAACGCTGGTACGAGAAATGGAACAGAACTTTCTGGTTGACAAAGCAGACGAACGTCGGCGGGCGGGTGGAGATCTGGGTGATATAGAACACTTTCAAGCGCTTGCCCTTGTCAGACGGCGGCTGAACCTTGGCGGTAGCGCGGGCCAGCATTTCATTCAGTGCACCGGTAGGCACGCGGGTGCCGTTCTGGATATCCACAAAGTGGATGGTCTCAAACAGCTTGTCAACGCGTTGGCCGGTCTTGGCGCTGATGAACACGATGGGAGCATAAGACATGAAGCTGAAATCTTCTTCGAGCTTTTTGCGCATCGCGTCCATCGTGTAGCTGTCCTTTTCGACGGCATCCCACTTGTTGACGGCGATGATGCAGGCCTTGCCCTGCTCGTGCGCGTAACCGGCGACCTTGGAGTCCTGCTCGGTAAAGCCGACGGTGGCGTCGATCATGATGACGCATACGCGGCTGCGCTCCACAGCGGCCAGACTGCGCAGGACGCTGTAACGCTCGACACCGCTTTCGACCTTGCCTTTTTTGCGCAGGCCAGCGGTATCGGTAAAGACGAACTTGCCGTATTTGTTCTCGACCATCGTGTCAATAGCGTCGCGGGTGGTGCCGGCCTCGTTGGCAACGATCAGGCGGTTCTCGCCCAGAATGTGATTGATCAGGCTGGATTTGCCCACGTTGGGGCGACCAATAACGGCAACAGTGATGCGGTCGTCGGAATCCTCGTCCTCTTCCTCAAAGTTGAGGTGAGCGCAGACAGCGTCGAGCAGATCGCCGGTGCCGTGGCCGTGTACGCCGGAAACGGGGATCAGCTCACCCAGGCCCAGGCTGTAGAAATCGTACAGTTCCATGGGCGGCTCGCCGACTTTATCACACTTGTTGACGGCCAGCACCACGGGCTTGCCGCTGCGCATCAGCATGCTGGCAACGTCCTGGTCCTGCGGGGTGACACCAGCGGACAACTCCGTTACCATGACGATGCAGTCAGCAGAGTCAATGGCCAGCTGGGCCTGCTCGCGCATATGAGCCAGCAGGCCGTCGTCGATGCGCGGCTCGATACCGCCGGTATCCACCAGCAGGAACTTGTGGCCGCTCCACTCGCAGTCACAGAAAATACGGTCGCGGGTAACGCCGGGGGTGTCTTCCACAATAGCAAGACGCTGGCCGGTCAGTTTATTGAAAATTGTGGATTTGCCCACGTTGGGGCGGCCCACAATGGCTACGATCGGTTTTGCCATATCAGCTTTCCTCCCTCTTCTCTTTCTTCATAAGTTTCATTTTGCGCTTGTGCGAACTCAAATACGCGCGGCAGCACCCGGCACCATCGGTGGGAATGCAGATGGTGCGGCAGCCCAGAGCTTCCCCCAGCTGCGGCAGCGTGATATCATCGAGAAAACGGTCTTTTTCGTCGCGCAGCATTACTTCCGGAACGGCCATCGTGTCGCTGTGCAAATCGTTTTTGCATTGCTTGATGATATCGGTGCCGGTCACAAGGCCTGCCACACTGACATTGCCGCCAAAATAATCGTTGCGGATGGCGTGTACGGTGATTTTCACCTGCGGGTAGCGCTGCATCAGTGCGTTGGCACAGTCCGTGATAAGCGGCGCGGCCAGCGTGCCGGTGACAACATCCAGACTGTGCGGCAGCACAAGACCGCGGTAATTTTCCAGTTCATCTAAAAAGGTATCGTGATATTGCCGCCACATGCCTACGCCGTCTTCCAGCTGGGCAAACTCGTCGTAGAACTCGGCGGGCGGCAGTTCACGCCCGGCGGTCAGATACCATTCGTCGCTGGGATAAACGATACTGCGGTCGTACTCGGCGCGGCATTTGCGACTGAACTCCTCGAGGATATCCAGCGTGGCGGCGGCGCTTTCTTTATCGTACGGCGTCAGCTTGTACAGCTTATCGCGGTAGTCGGTGACACCGGCGGGCACGGCGGCGATGCTGCCCACCTGGGGGCGCAGCGCCAACAGGTCGGTCAGCGTGCGGCGCAATTCGTCGCCGTCGTTAATGCCGCGGCAAAGTACCAGCTGGCAGTTCAGCTCAATGCCGCCTGCCGCCAGCTTGGGCAGGTACTTCAGCACTTCGCCGCCGCGCTTGTTGGCCAGCATCCGCACACGCAGATCCGGGTTGGTGGTGTGTACCGAAACAAAGATCGGACTGATGTGCATCTGGATGATGCGGTCGATCTCGTGATCCGTCAGGTTGGTCAGAGTGATATAGTTGCCGAACAAAAAGGACAGACGTTCGTCGTCGTCTTTAAAGTACAGCGGGGCGCGCATGCCGGGCGGCAGCTGGTCAATAAAGCAGAACATGCAATGGTTGGAACAGCTGTGCTTTTCATCGCCCAGATAGGTCTTGAAGTTGCAGCCTAACGGTTCGTACTCCCCCTTTTGCACATGGATCATGCGGTGCTGCTCATTCTCGCACACTTCCAGCGAGAATGCAGCCGGGGTGGTATAAAACTGGTAGTCCAGCGCGTCGTTAAGGGGGTGGCCGTCAATAGCCAGCAGCGCACACCCCAAAGAAAGGCCCAGCTTTTGCGCGGGCGAATCCTCGTCGATCGCGGTTACATATAAGGGCATGGCGTCGGCCCCCTTTCGTTACAAAATGTGCAATAACAAAAAATGGGGAAGGCATCGCCCTCCCCACGCAAGAGACTTACGCCTCTTTCTTGATGACTTCCTGGCCTTTGTAGTAGCCACACTTGCCGCAAACCTTATGGGGAACCTTCAGTTCGCCACACTGCGGGCACTTCACCAGCGTCGGCGCCTCCAGTTTCCAGACATTAGAACGACGTTTGTCGCGGCGAGCTTGAGAATGCTTTCTCTTAGGTACGATAGCCATAATCGGACACCTCCTTGGTGAAATTCAACTGAGCAGTTGTTTTAGTATGCTAAGCCGGGCATCTACGGGCGCAGCGTCGGCTGCGGGCTTGCAGGTACAACCTGCGGCCTTCTTTTTGCCGCAAATGGGGCATAGACCTTGACAATCAGCGCTGCACAGCAGCACTGCCGGAACCTCGAAGATCAGCTCTTGATAAACCAACTCATCGAGATCAATACAGCCTTGTTCGTTGCAGGGCAGTTCAAAATCCGGGTCCTCTAAATCCCTTGGCAGGATCAGGTAGTCGCGCTCAAAGCAGTAGTCTTGAGTGAGTGGTTCAAGACAACGGGCACACTCGGCATGGATCTGTGCCTTTACACACAATAACAACGCCGCGCCATCGTCGGTGGGCGTTGCCGTAAAGTCACATTCAGCCGGGGAAGCCAGCGTATAACCGCCGAAATCGGACTGCGTGAGGTCTGCCTGAAAATGTGCCTCGTAAGGCTTTCGGGCACCCTCTAGAAAAGCTCGAAGATCAAATTGCATAGTACACCTCAAAAGGTTGCTTAAATAGTATACACAAGTACAAGGGGCTTGTCAACAGCTAAAACACAAAAAATTGTGATTTTTTGTGTTTTTACCAAAAAATCAGGGCGGGAAAAACTTCCCCGCCCTGAAAAACTCGCTTAGGCTGCGGTTATCAGATCACGTACTTCTTCAGATCCTCCGGCAGCGCGGCAGCGTCGGCAGAAACAGTGACGACGACCTCGATGTTGGGGGTGATCTTGTCGATGGCTTCCAGCACCTTGGCGGCAGCGGCCATATCGTGGTCGATGATGCGCAGGATGCCGTCGATGAACAGCTCGGTGATATCGTAGTTACCGGCCAGGACACCAGCAACGAAACCGTACAGCATGTCAGCACCAACAACGCCGTACTCGTCCACGTCAACCAGGCGGGCGGCGTGGTTGATCTCGGTGGTGAGCTTCATGCACTTCTCAATCACAACGATGTTGCCGGAAGTGGTTTTGGTGGCCTTGTCGATCATGTCGATCATGGTTTTGGTCTTGCCGGAGCCTTTGGTTCCAACGATCAGTTTCAGCATAGGGGTACCTCCTTGTATTCGTAAGGCGCCGTGTTGCGGGCGCGTATTCCATCAGTCTTTCAGGCTGGCTTCCAGTTCGGCCTTGCGATCCTCGTAACCGGGCTTGCCAAGCAGGGCGAACATGTTCTTCTTGTAGCTCTCAACGCCGGGCTGGTCAAACGGGTTGACGCTCAGCAGATAGCCGGAGACAGCGCAGGCACGCCAGAAGAAATAGATCAGCTCGCCAACATCATGGGCGGACAGGCTGTCCACCTCGATCAGACCCAGAGGTACGCCGCCGTCGGTATGGGCGAGGATGGTGCCCTCCATGGCCTTGCGGTTGACAACGCTCATGTTTTGGTTGGCCAAGAAGTTCAGGCCGTCGAAGTTGCCCTCGAGCTCGTCGATGAAGAAATCCTCGCGGGTGTTCTTGACATCAACATACGTTTCAAACATGATGCGGCTGCCGTCCTGCAAGAACTGGCCCATCGAGTGCAGGTCGGTGGAGAAGATGCAGGAAGTGGGCATCAGACCCTTCTGATCCTTGCCCTCGCTCTCACCGAACAGCTGCTTGTACCACTCGTTCATCATCGTGAAGTCAGGCTCAAAGCAGGCCAAAGTCTCCACGCTCTTACCCTTGCGGTACAGGATGTTGCGGGTCATAGCATAACGGTAAGCGTCGTTGTCGATGCTGCACTGGCCGAACTTCTTCAGGCCGTCGGCAGCGCCCTGCATCAGCTCGTCGATATCAATACCGGCACAGGCAATGGGCAGCAGGCCGACAGCAGTCAGGACGGAATAGCGGCCGCCGACGTCATCGGGAACAACGAAGGCGGGCCAGCCCTGCTCGGTCGCCAGCTGCTTCAGGGTGCCTTTGGCGCGGTCGGTAGTGGCGTAGATGCGCTTGTTGGCTTCTTCGACACCAACGGAATCTTCCAGCAGCTTGCGCAGCACGCGGAACGCGAGTGCAGTCTCGGTGGTGGTGCCGGACTTGGAAATTACGTTGATCGAGAAACGCTTGCCCTTGGTGAGCTTGATGATATCATTCAGGGCGGTGGGAGAAATCGTGTTGCCGCAGAAGTAGATCTTCGGGCCGTCGGAGGTCTCGTTGTGGTACAGGCCCTTGACGGCCTCTACCACAGCGCGGGCACCGAGGTAAGATCCGCCGATGCCGGCGACCAGCAGCACGTCGGAATCCGAGCGGATCTTCTGCGCAGCCTCTTTGATGCGGGCGAACTCTTCCTTGTCATAAGTAACAGGCAGGTCAAGCCAACCCAAGAAGTCATTGCCAAGACCGGACTTGGTCTCCAGCTGCTTATGGGCCAACTCGACCTGCGGGTAGATTGCCTCATATTCTTCAGGACGGATGAATTTTGCAAGATGCTTGCCATTAAATGCAACAGCCATCTTTCGCTCCCCCTTTGTTTATTTTTATACACCCATGATACCGTTAAACGTCGGTATTGTCAAGCAAAAGCTGGTGCTTTTTTACGACTTTTTCATTTATTTTGCACAAAATCTCCCTCGTAAAGCAGTAAACTGTCGACGAGTCGTCCGAAACAATACCGGAAGCTCAATGCGTCCACACCCTGTGCGGCGGTAACGGGAAAGCGCGCCAGCACTTCCCCGCCGCTGGCAAGCTGCACAGTGCCCAACGGGGTGCCGCTTTCCACAGGGGCCGAAAGCTTCTGCGGCAGTTCCAGCGTGGCGGTCAGCGGTTCGGCGGCGTTTTTGGGCATCAGAAAGCGCTGCGGCGTGCTGTAACAGAGCTCTACCTCACTGGCCGTGCCGTGGCTGACAGCAATCGTTTCAGGGGCGTTCTCAGGCAGCTGCGGGGTGACGTTCTCGTAATTGGCAAAGCCGTAGTCGAGCAGTGCGGTGGCGGCTTCAAACCGCTCCTTGCCCGAGGATGCCCCGAGCACGACGGCAATCAGCCGCAGGCCGTTGCGCTCGGCACTGGCGGAAATGCAGACGCCTGCCTTGCTGGTGGTGCCGGTTTTCAGCCCTGTGATGCCGTTATAGGTCTTGAGCATTTTGTTGGTGTTGACAAGCTGGGTCGCGCCGCTGCGCAGTGTGTCCATCCAGATCGAGCAGTAGTTGCGCACCTCGGCGTGGCGCAGCAAAATTTCACGGCTCATCATCGCAACGTCGCGGGCGGTGGAAAGGTGGCCCTCGGCGTCCAGGCCGCAGGAGTTTTCAAAGTGGGTGTTGGTCAGGCCCAGTTCGGCGGCGCGGGCGTTCATCTGCTGCACAAAGGCGGGCTCGCTGCCGCCCACAAATTCAGCCACGGCCACGGCGGCATCGTTGGCGCTGGAAATGCAGATTGCTTTGAGCATGTCGTCCAGCGTCATCTGTTCGCCGGGTTCTAGCCAGATCTGGCTGCCGCCCATGTGATAGGCATGCTCGCTGACGGGCACGGTGTCGGTCAGCGCAATGCGCCCGGCGGAGAGAGCCTCAAAGGTCAGCAACAGCGTCATTACTTTAGTGATGGACGCAATGGGACGCTGCTGGTCGGCATTTTTCTCATACAATATAGTGCCGGAATCCTCGTCAATTAAAACAGCTGCCGCGCAGGGCACATCCAGTGTATCCGTGCTGGCTGGGCTGATGTGCGGCAGTGCGTCCGCTGCCGCGGCGTAACTGCGCAGCATGGTAAGCAGCACCAACAGCAGGCACAGGACCAGAGTATAGGCAGGTTTTTTCATGGCAGCAACACCCCCGCGGCAGTTCGTTTACCAGATGCTTATGCGCGTAGGTGCGGTTTTAGTATTGCGCTTTAGCGGCTTTTCCTTTATAATAAGAAAGCTATTACAGAAAAACGAGGAACACAGAAACTATGCGGGTTACTTTTTATACCTTGGGCTGCAAGGTGAACCAGAACGAAACAGGTGCCCTGGCGCAGCTGTTTGAGGAAAACGGCTACACGGTCGTCCCCAATGAGGAAGCGGCCGACGTGTATGTTGTCAACAGCTGCACCGTGACCAATTTCGGTGACCAGAAAAGCCGTAAATGGCTGCGCCGCGCCAAACGCGAAAATCCCGGCGCGGTCACGGTACTGACGGGCTGCTACCCGCAAGCTTTCCCCGAGGAAGCAGCAGAAATTCAAGAGGCCGACGTGGTGACGGGCTCCGGCAACCGCCATGCGATTTTGGCGGACGTGACCCGCGTGCTGAACGGCGAAGAAGCGCGCGTGGTCGATATCCGCCCCCACCAAAAGGGTGAAAAGTTCGAAGAACTGCCCATGGATAAATTTGCCGAGCACACCCGCGCTTTTGTAAAGGTAGAGGACGGCTGCAACCGCCAGTGCGCTTACTGCGTTATCCCCCGCGCCCGCGGCCCGGTGCGCAGCCGCGACGAAGCCAGCATCCTGGAAGAACTGCGCCGCCTGGCCGCTGCCGGGTATAAAGAAGTGGTGCTGACGGCCATCAGCCTGCCCAGCTACGGCACCGACAGCGGCACCAGCCTGGTAGAGCTGATCGAGAAAGCTGCCGCAGTCGAGGGCATCGAGCGCATTCGCCTGGGCAGCCTGGATCCCGATATGCTGCACGACGAGGCCATCACCCGGATGGCGGCGGTGAAAAAGCTTTGTCCGCAGTTCCATCTGAGCCTGCAAAGCGGCTGCGACAAAACGCTGCGTGCGATGCGCCGCCCGTACACGACCGCCCAGTTTGCCGAGATCGCCGCCAAACTGCGGGCCGCGTTTGGCGAGGAAAATGTCAGCTTTACCACCGATGTGATCGTCGGCTTCCCCGGTGAGAGCGAGGAAGATTTTGAAGTGAGCATGGCCTTTGTGACGGGCCAGCGCTTTTTGAAGGTACACGTTTTCCCCTATTCCCGCCGCGAGGGTACGCCTGCGTATGATTTCCCGGGCCAGCTGCCGGAACAAGAGAAAGAGGATCGCAGCCGCCGCATGACTGCCGCTGTAGAGGAAGTGCGTGCCGCCGAGGTGGCTGCCATACAGGGCTGCACCGCCAGTGTACTGCTGGAAACGCCACTCTCCGCAACTCTATTTACCGGCTACACCAAACAGTACCTGCCTGTGCTGGTCAGTGCGCCCGGACATAAGACCGGCGACATTGTAAATGTGACGCTGGGGGCATGGGATGGCCGCCGCTGCCGGGCAGAATTGGCAAAATAATAAACAGTGCGCACAAATTTTGCAATACAACCAGATCGAATTTGCGGGAAATTTTAAATTTCCCGCTTTTTTGTTGCCTGCCCTCTTGCCAAAACGTCTGGTTTTTGGTAAAATTTTAACAGGAGCGGCTGCGCCCGCTCAAGAAGGGTGCTCCCCTGTACCCGCGAGCAAAAAAACAGGTGGGATCCCCTTTCGCTATGGAGCATTGAACGGAGCAAAAAAAGGAGCAATCAAACTATGAGAGGCATTTACACCCCCGTAACGGATATCCGTCGCAAGGTGTTCACCGAAGTGGCACGTATGGCTTACAACGCCAACGAGCTGTCTGACTATGCGCAGCTGATGCGTGAGCTGCCCTTTAAGATCATTCCCGGCGAGGAAAAGTCGCTGCGCAGCAGCATCTTCCTGGAGAGAGCCATTGTGTCCGAGCGTATCCGCCTGGCCATGGGCTTCTCCCTGCGCCCGCTGGATGAGAGCGTGCCCGCCACCGAAGGCTTGGAGCACGGCATTATTGCGGATAAATACTACGAGCCGCCGCTGATCAACGTGATCAAGTTCGCCTGCAACGGCTGCCCCGAGAAGATCATTAAAGTGACCGAGATGTGCCAGGGCTGCCTGGCTCATCCCTGCCAGGAAGTCTGCCCCAAGCACGCCATCAGCTTCCGCAACGGCAAGAGCCACATTGACCAGAGCCTGTGCGTCAAGTGCGGCCGCTGCGTCAACAGCTGCCCTTACAGCGCCATCGTCAAGACCGAGCGCCCCTGCGCTGCGGCCTGCGGCATGGGTGCCATCCACTCTGACGAGCATGGCCGTGCCGAGATCGACTACGATAAGTGCGTATCCTGCGGCATGTGCCTGGTCAACTGCCCGTTCGGCGCTATCGTTGATAAGGGCCAGATTTTCCAGCTGATCCAGTCCATCAAGCGCGGCGACGAGGTCATTGCCATCGTGGCCCCCGCTTTCATTAACCAGTTCCCCGGCATGACTCCCTCCAAGCTGAAGGAAGCCATGCGTCAGCTGGGCTTTGCCGATGTGGCCGAGGTTGCCATCGGTGCTGACCTGTGTACCATCGACGAGGCAAAAGACTTCATGGAAGAAGTCCCCGCCAAGATCCCCTTCATGGGCACCTCCTGCTGCCCGGCCTGGAGCGTTATGGCCAAAAAGCTGTTCCCCCAGCAGGCCGAGTGCATCAGCATGGCAATGACCCCGATGGTTCTGACTGCCCGCCTGCTGAAGAAAGAAAAGCCCGAGGCCCGCATCTGCTTCGTCGGCCCCTGCGCCGCAAAGAAGCTGGAGGCCAGCCGCCGTTCTGTTCGCAGTGAGGTCGACTTCGTGCTGACCTTTGAGGAATTGATGGGCTTGTTCGAGGCTAAGGAAGTCGACTTCGCTTCCCTGCCCAACAACCCCGAGGATGCTTTCGACAGCGCCAGTGCTGACGCCCGCGGCTTTGCTGCCTCCGGCGGTGTTGCCCAGGCTGTTGTCAACGCCATCAAGAAGATGGACCCGGACCGCGAGGTCAAGGTGATGAGCGCCCAGGGCCTGGCCGACTGCAAAAAGATGATGATGATGGCCAAGGCTGGCAAGTACAATGGCTACCTGCTGGAAGGCATGGCCTGCCCCGGCGGCTGCATTGCCGGTGCCGGTACGCTGGCTGACCCCGCCAAGAGCGCCATGATGCTGACCAAATACAAGAACGAAGCTACGATGAAAGTTGCGACCGAGACCCCGTATCAGGATTCTCTGGACCTACTGAAATACTAAGCTGACATAAAACGCCCCGCACATGAAACTCGTGTGCGGGGCGTTTTTTGTATATTGACAGGGATTATTTGTGGTATTTCATTCCGGCGTTGATGGTGCAGGCGCGGTATAGCTGCTCGGTCAGGACCAGGCGCGCCAGCTGGTGCGGCAGCGTGATGCGCCCCATGCTGATACGGGCCTGCGCGGTCTTTTTGACACGGTCGTCAAGCCCGTGCGAGGAGCCGATCACAAAGGCGATGTCCCCCGCCCCGCTTCCGGCACGCTCGGCCAACAGGGCGGCCAGATCCTCGCTGGAAATCTGCTTGCCCTCAACACAAAGCGCAACCAGATAGGCACCTTTGCGCACTGAAGCAAGGATAGCGTCGGCTTCTTTTTGCAGGGCTTTGGCAATTTGCTTATCGCTGGCGTTTTTGTCGGCGATCGCGGCTTCCGGCAGTTCGATGATGCGGAAATTGCAAAATCCGCCCAGACGCTTTTGGTACTCGGCTACACCGGCGGCAAAGTAGGCGGCATTCATCTTGCCGATACAGATCAGGTCAATGTTCTGCATGCGGATCCCCCTAAAACTCGATGTACGGGCTGATATCGTTGCGCTCCTGCGCCTGAATCAGCACATCGCGCCCCGGCTGGATACCAGCGGCCAGCAGTACATTGTAAACGGTGGTCAGCGCCAGCTCGGGCGAGTTGTTCGTCTGGCTCAGATGGCACAACGCAAACTTTTTGCAGCCCTCCTGGATAAGATCAAGAATCTCGGCGGCGCAGGCTTTGTTGTCCAGATGGCCGCGGTCGCTGGCGATCCGCTGCTTTAAGTAGTAAGGGTACGGCCCGCCGTGCAGGCTGAACGCATCATAGTTGGCCTCAAGCGCGATAAGGTCGCAGCCCATCAGATTGTCCTGCACCACGGGGGTCAGGACGCCCAGGTCGGTGGCAATGGCCATGTGGCGGCCGTTCGGGGTCTCGATACGGTAGCCGCAGCAGGGTACGTCGTGGCTGGTGGGAAAAGAGCTGACCTTGAACGGCCCAATATCAAACGCATGCCCGCCATCCATGGCGGTGGTCTCAACGGCCGGGGGCAGCGTACTGCGGGAATCCAGTGCATCCAGTGTATCGGCGCTGCTGTATACGGGAATGGGATACTTTTTCAAAAAAGTATCCAGCCCGGCCACGTGGTCAGAATGCTCGTGCGTGATCAGGATACCGGCACAGTCGCTGATGGCAAGATCCAGGCGGCGCAGCGCGGTCAGTGTGGTGCGGCAGCTTTTGCCCATATCCACCAGCAGGTATTCGTTCCCCTCCCGGATCAGACCGCAGTTGCCCGACGAGCCGGAGTACAGGGTGGTAAATAAAGCCATGTGTGTTCCCTCTAGTTCAGTCCAGAAAAAATGGGCCGCAAAAGCGACCCATAAAGGATGTACGGTTACATTGCCCGCGAAATACTGTTGGCGGGGATCTCTACGCGGCGAATGTCCGCGCCGATCTGTTGCAGCTTTTCTACAATATTTTCATAGCCACGCTCAATGTGGATGGTCTCGTCAATCTCGCTGACGCCGTTGGCCGCGAGTGCGGCGACAACCATGGCGGCACCGGCACGCAGGTCGGTGGCGCGCAGCGGCGCGGGACGCAGCTCTTTGATGCCCTCAATGACCGCGACCTGACCGTCCACCTGGATGTTGGCCCCCATGTGGACCAGCTCGTCCACATAGCGGAAGCGGTTCTCCCAGATGCCCTCGGTGACGATGGAAGTGCCGTCGGCCAGCGTCAGCAGTGCGGTCATCAGCGGCTGCATATCGGTTGGGAAACCGGGATGCGGCATCGTCTTGACTTTCAGCGGGTGAAGCGCACCGGTGCGGGTAATGCGCAGTGCGTCGTCATACTCCTGAATCGTGCAGCCTGCGGCCCGCAGCTTGGCAGTGATCGGCTCCAGATGCTTCGGGATGACGTTGTGCAGCGTTACATCGCCCTTGGTGATGGCGGCGGCAACCATGTAGCTGCCAGCCTCGATCTGATCCGGGATGATGGAATAGTTGCAGCCGTGCATTTTTTTGACGCCGTGAATCTTGATAACGTCGGTACCGGCACCGTGTACGTCGGCACCCATCATGTTCAGAAAGTTGGCAAGGTCCACGATGTGCGGCTCACGGGCGACGTTTTCCAGCACGGTCGTGCCCTCGGCCAGCACAGCGGCCAGCATGGCGTTCATTGTAGCGCCGACGGAAACGGTGTCAAAAAAGACATGCGCGCCGACAAGGTGGTCGGCCTTGACATGGATCTGGCCGTATTCCACCGAGTCCTCAGCCCCAAAGGCTGTGAAAGCCTTCAGATGCTGGTCGATGGGACGAGGGCCGAGATTACAGCCGCCGGGCATAGCGACCTGACCCGCCCCAAAGCGGCCCAGCAGCGCGCCCAAAAAGTAGTAGCTGGCCCGCATCTGCCGGGAAAGCTCGTTCGATACCTCGGTGCAGTCAATATGGGTGGTGTCAATCTCGTAGGTGCTGCGGCTGACCATGCGGATGCTGGCGCCCAGCTCACTTAAGATCTGGAGCGAGGCCATCACATCGCTGATGCAGGGCAGGTTTTCAATCAGGCATTTATCGGCGGCTAGAATGGTAGCCGGCAAAATGGCTACGGCAGCATTTTTTGCGCCGCCAATATTTACATCGCCTTGCAGCGGGGTTCCCCCGCGTATCACGAATTTTTCCAAGTGTAGCTCTCCTTTGTGCAGGTGCGGCCTGGCATCCCTCTTGCCAAGGTAAGGCACCCATGCGCACTTTCATACATTATACACTATTTTGTGGCATTTGAAAAGTAGGGCACAAGACATTTGCAAAATATTTGTGAAAAGCTGTTGCAGGCACAAGATGTGCGCTGCAAATTTGTGGATTCTGTCAGAAATCACATGCCGCCGAACAACGTCTGTGCACTGAACAGGACATTGTTATAATACATCTCAAAGTGGCAGTGGTTGCCGGTGGAGTTGCCGGTGGAGCCGACCTCGCCGATCTGGTCCATCTTGCTGACGGCCTGGCCTTGGCTGACCAGAATGCGGGACATGTGGGCATACAGCGTCTTATAGCCGTTGCCGTGGTCGATCTCGACATAGTTGCCGTAGGAGTTATGCCAGCCGGCGGCAATGACGGTGCCGGAGTCCGAAGCGTAAATCGGGGTGCCGTAAGCCGCACAGATATCCGCACCGCGGTGGCCGTTGCCCATCCAACGGCTAACATACTTGTAACCGGGCACGGGCCAGACGAACGAACCGGAGCCGAGCTTGGCGACCATGCCATTTTTCAGCTTGGTGCCGGTGACGGTGATCTGGGAGACAGGCTCCTGCAACACGTTGTACGAGACAGCCTGGCGGTCCGTGACCTGGCCGTCGATCATCGTGATTTCATAGGTGACATCTTCCAGACCGTCCACGCCCTCTTGCAGAACGACGGTCTTGCCGAAATCATACTCTTCCGACTCGGATTTTTCGGTGCTGAACGGGATGGCGACGGTCTCGGTCTCGCGCTGCACGACCTTGACTTGCAGCAGCTCGGCCGAGGAAGCACCCGTCAGCAGTTCGGTCCCCGCCGGGATCTCCTGGTCAAGCGTCAGCAGGTCGGGGTTCATCTGGGCCAGCGAGTCAAAGGTGACACCGGTCGTATCGACCACGCTCTGCACGGTGTCGCCATCCACAGCGGTATAGGTGTGGATACCGGCACCCTCGTTCAATGCTGTGATGACATCACTGTAGGACATGATGGATTCTTGCAGGTAAACACCGTCCAGCAGGCGGATATCGTGTACAAAATCGGTGTGAATGGACGAATCCATGTCGTTTTCAAAGGGGGCCTTGACGCTTTCTAGGTAGGTGCGCAGGTGGTCGCCCTCGGTGGTGACAAAGCGCAGCGAGCCGTCAATGTAGACAGCGGTACCGTCGACGATTTCGTCGCTGGCGGTCTGCAGGATGGCGTTGGCAATTTCGCTTTCGGTCATTGTATCGCCGGAAATTGCCAGGCTGTAGGTGGGCGAAACCTCCCACTGAGTGTCCGGCACGGACGCGCCAGCCTCTTGCAGCATGGTTTTGGCTGTATTGATACGGGACTGCACATCCTCGCGGGCATTTTCAAAAATCTGCTCGCTGGCCACATAGCCGACACTTTCCCCATTGACCTGGACGTTCAGCACAAAGCGCAGGCTCAGGCCGTTGCGGACGATGACGACGAGTGCTGCCGCCGCAACAGCAGGCAGCACGTAGGTGATGGCGTTCCAAAGCAGGGTATAATATTTGCGGATGCCGCTGCAGAAATACGCCTTTTTGGCGGCGCGGATCTGGTCACTGCCCGCGTCGGAAAGCTCCTGCGGCAGCTCGCGGATATGGCGGATACCGGAAGCCAGCCGGGTGAACGGGCTGATGAGATCCTCGCAGAAGGTGATGATGCCCAGAAGGACCGGGCGCAGCACGACCAGCAGCAGGTTGCCAAGGGTCGAGAAGATGCCCTTGACAACCGCGTGGGCTTTGCGGTAGGCGCACACAAAAACGTACTCCACCCAGAAGCCATACATGTACAACAGGTTGCCAATCAGGTTGCTGCGGGAAGTATGCGCCTTGCGAGCGCTGGCGGACGACGGTCCGCGATGATTTTTCTTTTTGCCTTTTTTGTCAATTTGCGCGGAATTCAAAATCTTGCTGCTCCTTTTAGATGACCGAAAAAGGTCGATGCAAAGTTGATTGTGCAGTGTTATCCTTAAAGCTCTTGCAGGTCCCAGCCGCTGAGAAGCCCCTCGCTGCGGGCAAGCGCTGCCATGTCCGGCGGCAACGCACTCTGGATGCGGATGGCCTGCTTGCTGACCGGGTGGGCAAAGCGCAGCACGGCGCAGTGCAGGGCGTGCCGGGGCAGGATACTGTCCGAGCCGCCGTACAGGGTATCCCCCGCCAGCGGATGGCCAATGTAGGCCATGTGCACGCGAATCTGGTGGGTACGGCCCGTGCAAGGCGTGCAGGCAACCAGGCTGTGCCCCGTGCCGACAGCCAGCACGGTATATTTCGTCAGGCTGTATTTGCCGTCCGCCCGCACGCAGCGGCCGATGATGGAATCACCGCGGCGCGCAATGGGGGCTTCGACTTCACCGGGACCCAGCGGCAAGCAGCCCTGCACGATGGCAAGATAGCATTTTTGGGCACTGTCAGCCAGAAGTGGTGCGGCAAAAGCGTTTTGCGCACAAAGGACCAGACCACTGGTGTTTTTGTCGATGCGGTTGACCGGGCGAAATACACCGATCCTGCCCTGCTTCTGCAAATAATACAGCCAGCCATTGGCAAGCGTGCCGTCCGGGTAATTCAAGGTGGGATGTACCGCGATACCGGCGGGCTTTTCCAGCACAGCGGCAAACTCGTCCTCGTACGCAACAGTAAACGGGACAGGCTGCGGCGTAACACTGGTCGGCGGCTCCGGCGGCAGAGCAAAGGTGATCTGCTGGCCGGTATGCACGGGCCGATCGGTATGGAGGGGGGCTCCATCGGCAAAGAAGCCATCGCCATTGTATTTAACGGATTTGATCAGACCGGCGGTGACACCCTGCGTGCGCAGGAAGATCCCCAGCCGTTGACCGTCCGCTGCGGGAGGAACGATATAACGCAGAACGGTCAAAAATAGGCCCTCCCTTGTGGAATACTGCAAAGCATGCGTGCAACTTGTACACTCATACTTTGGTATTATACCACAAAGAAGAGCCGGATGCAAACCCCAATGTCTGGAATAAAAAAGCCGCCCCTGCCCAAGCGGCAGCGGCGGCTTAAAAGAGACTTAATTAGACGGGATGAGACTTGTTCTCGTAGTCAGCATGCAGGGCATCGACACCTTGCAGGCGGGCATTGCGCTTCTCGAAGAACTTGGGCGCGACCTGCGGGAACATAGCATAGGTCAGGACGTCCTCTTCCTGGATGGCGTACTTGGAGGCCTCGGCCTTCAGTTTTTCCATCTCGGGCTCCAGCGTGTCGGCAAAGCGGCAGGTGATGGGCTCCTCGCCCTTCAGGATAAAGTCGCTGAACTCCTTCTTGATGGGAGCGGGAGTTTTGCCGTAATCGCCATGAACCAGGCCCTTGAACTCCTTGGTGACCATCTTGTAGCGCTCACCCATGATGACGTTAAAGACGGCCTGGGTGCCAACGATCTGGCTGGTCGGGGTGACCAGCGGCGGATAACCGGCATCCTCACGCACGCGGGGAATCTCCTCCAGAACATCCTGGAGCTTATCTTCCTTACCGGCGTCCTTCAGCTGCTTGAGCATGTTGGAGAACATGCCGCCCGGCACCTGATACAGCA
>ERZ827117.1353-NODE-1353-length-18931-cov-3.445063_pt1 | contig 18931 bp, 15 predicted proteins | sample MGYA00519920_ERZ827117 | MGnify/ENA primary metagenome ERZ827117 (study PRJEB31778, sample SAMEA3449260) | human gut metagenome | biome: human gut; feature: human-associated habitat; material: faeces | place: United Kingdom | collected 2010/2012 ...
TACGTTGCAGACCTCGGCCAGGCACCAGCGGGCCGGGTGGTCCTTCTGTTGCTCCGGGGTCAGGCCTTTTTTCAGTTCTTCCCAATAGGCCTTGGCGGTGGCGAGGGAGTGGTTGCCGTCGCCGACGGCCAGCACCATGGGCGGCTCACCGGTGGCGCGGGGCCAGCGGGCGGCGAACTTTTTCTCGTCGGCCAGGTCGGCCAGCGCGGCGTTGATCTGGGCGATGAGGGCGGGATCCTCCACAGCCCATCCGCGCAGATGCCCGCCACCGAGCATCAGCTCGCCGTCATACAGCAGGGGCAGTGCGTCCTTGTGGTCGCCGATCGGCTCGATTAGCGTCTTTTTCTCGTCGTCGGCCAGCATCATCACATGGGGCGTTTCCAGAATTGCGCCACGGCGGACCTTCAGGCGCGGCGGGATACGCTCGACCACAGTCTTTTCACTGGGGCGGATGGCGGGCTTGCTGCCGGGGTTGTAGTCGTAGGCTTCAAGGTCGACGGCGCCCACCAGACCCTGGCGGATGGTGCCGTCCATCTGGGTGCGCTCAACATACACAAAGCCATGAACGCTGCGGGTCAGCACCGTTTTGCGGTACTCCTGCATCGTGCGGCGGATGGTCTGCATCCGCTCGGCCTCCTGGGGGGTGCCCAGGTAGGCTTCGGGCAGCACGATATGCAGCGTACTGGGTTTACCGGCAGCCAGGGCTTCGGCGCGCTCCCAGTATTCAGGCTGGGAGGTAAACTGGTCAACGGCGATGCAGGCCCACGGGTCCAGCGCAACGCTGGTGGCAGGCAGCAAAATATCAGCGGGAACAAAGCACGGAACGGACATACGACAATGCACCTCTTCCTTATTTGTTTACAAAACCACAGAATGCCCCACCAGCGCATAGATGGCCAGTGAGAGAACGCCAATGTAGATCATTGAACTGGGCAGGCCCTGGAAGATCGCGGGCACGGCCTTGCTGCGCAGACGGCGGCGGCCCTCCCGCACAATGAACACGATAAACGTGTACCCCAGGCCGCTGCCCAGGCCGAACGCGATGGACTGCGCCAGCGTGTAGTTCTGGTTGGAGCTGATGAGCAGCGTGCCCAGCATGACGGTGCTGCATGTGGCCAGGCTGAGCTGGCTGCGGCAGCTCTGGCGCAGCTTGCGGGGCAGCAGGCTCAACAGCAGCCAGGTAACGGCCATAGCACCGACGCCGCAGGTCAGATAGATGACCGGGCGCAGTGCCGAGATGGGCAGCCACACGGGCAGGTTGGGGCGCAGCCACGGGAAAAACAGGTTGTGCGCAGCCCACCCGAGCGGGGCAGACAGCGTCATGACAAAGATCAGCGGCAAGCAGAAATCCCACACCTGCGCCTTGTGGTCGGGCACCAGTTTCATCAGGCGGGTCACGCCCATGGCGCGGGCCAGGATGACATTCTCGGCAAAGATGGCAAGGCCCATATAGCTGACGAACTGCCACAGGCCTTGGCCCAAGGAGGACGCGAACTCAATGTTTGGCATACAGGCGGCGCACCTCCTCGTGTTTATAATTGGTGTACAGGTTGGCGATGGCGCACCAGACGGCGGCGATGACACCCACCAGCACGAAACCGCCGGAAGGCTGTGCCGCCAACGGCAGCAGCGCCGTATGCATCAGCTGGCTGCCAAAGATGGCACCCGTGGCAAGCAGCTCACGCAGACAGCCCACGATGAGCAGCGCCGCGCACATGCCGATGCCGTTGTTGAAGCCGTGGCGCAGGGCGTCGCCGATGGGTTCCAGCTCGGCAAATTCCATGCGCTTGACGATGGCAGGCTCGACCACGAGCAGCGGCAGATAGATGCCCAGCAGCGAAAGGTCGGCCCCGAACAGGTTGTACAGCAGCACGTATACCGGGATGTAGAGCACCGCCGCCGCGTAGCTGTAGATCAGCGGGCGGAAACGGTTTTTCGTCAGGTGGCAGACCGCGACGGCCAGCACGCGGGTAAAGGTAACGAGCAGCAGACTGGCGACGCAGAGGATGAGAGCGTGGCGGCCATCCAACGCAGCGCCCACGATGGGGGCCATGCCCAGGCCGCGCACCATGACCGGGTTGGACAGCCAGATATGATCGCGGCGGATCTTCTCATTCAGGTCGGCTTCGGCCTCGGCACGGCTGCGGGGCACGGCGTTTTTGCGCGGGGCCGGTTCTGCCGCAGGGGTCTGCGGGCGGGCTGCGGGCTGCTCAGCCGGTTTGGGCTGGGGCTGAGCCGCGGGCAGAACGCGGGTCGCTTCGGGTGCGGGCTCCGCCGGGCGGGGCGGCACGGCGCGCTGCTTGGGCATCGCAATTGTGCGGGTCGCGGTTGGCTCTTCCGGCTTTGCGGGGGTCGGCGCAGACGGTTCCGGGCGCGGGGCGGCAGCCAGGGCCTGCGCGGCGCGGCGGGCCGTGGACTGCGGCTCGTTCCGGTTATCCTTCCGATTTCCAAACCAGGCCGGAGCCGGGCGGGCAGCGGTGCGGTTGACAGCTTCCTGCCGCAAGGCGTCCTGCTGTTCCTCGCCAGGCAGCTCCCCCATCTGCATCTGCTGGCGCAGGGCGGTGCGCTCCTCGGCCGAAAGGCGGGGACGGCTGGTGGGGATAATGCGGTGTTTACGCTCCGGCTGGGCGGCCAGCGTAATAGGCCGCTGCTCCGGCGCGGCGGGCTGGGCAGACCCGGCTGTGGGCGCTGCCGGCGGCGGGGTCTGCATGGCCGAGATGGCCTGCTCGATCTCCGCGCGGGAAGCGCCAGCCTCCGCCATGCGGCGGGCCGTTTCCAGCATTTCTTTGGTAATATGCGGAATGATCAGCGTTTCGGACCGTTCCTCGCCTTTGCGGCGGTCATTCCGGTTTTGTGGATTTGGCAAGACGCTGTTCCTCCTTCTTCATAAAGCGGATACGCTCGGTGCGGTGGCTGATGAGGTCCAGCCATTCGGGAATCGCGCCGACGATCAGCAGCGCAAAGCAGACGGCGCTTTGATACGAGCTGAGTATGCGGAACGCGTAGGTCGCAATGCCCAGTGCTGTGCCGTAGATCAAGCGGCTGCTGGTGCGGTTGGGCATCGTGACCGGCTCACAGATCAGGAAAAACGCGCCAAACAGCGCTGTGCCGGACAGCAGCGTGTATTTTTCCAGATAGATGCGCTGGCGCACATACTCCCACGGCCAGCTGAAAACGGGCAGCTCGTTCAGGTGCGGGAACAGCCAAGGGATGCCGACGACGGCGATCATGAACGGGATGAGCACTGAGGGGCGCACCCGCCCGCGCACGAGCAGGAACAGTCCGCAGGCCAAAATAACCAGTGCCGCGCCGGTGCCGATGCCCGCCGACACATTGCCGGTAAGCAGATTGATGGTACTCGCGCTGGGCAGGCCACCGCTGCGCAGGGTCTCGTTCATGCCCTGCACAAGATTGACGTTGACCTCGCCAAACAGCGGCAGCTGGGTGCCCGCCGCCGGGTAATAATAGACACGCTCCGGCCAGGAAACGCCGGCGATGGCAACGCCCACCGCTGCCGGGTGAAAGGGATAGTGTCCCTCGCCGCCGAAAGCCTCTTTGACGAGCACGGCCGCAATGACGGCGGTAATGACGATGCCGTAGGAAATGCTGGCGGGCATCATCAGCACGATCAGCGCGGCAAAGCATTCGCTGGATGGCTCGTGGGAGCGGTAGCCCTCGCCATGCAGCGGGGCCAGCGCGCAGTCGCACAGGTAGGCTGTCAGCAGCGCCGCCAGCATCAGCAGCACGGGGCGCAGGCCGTAATAATACCAGGCCATGCCGGTCAGGGGCACGGCGCACCACAGCAAGTCGTTATAGTATCCATAGTTCTCGCTGCGTTCGATCGTAGGTTGTTTTGCCATGGGGCTTGGGTTCTCCTTTGGGTTAATGGCTGCCGTGCAGCGTGGTGATGACGGCGGCGGGATCCTTGGCTTTGAACAGGGCGCTGCCGGTCACAAGCCAGTCGGCACCGGCGGCGGCGCACTGGGGGCCGGTCTCGGTGTTGACGCCGCCGTCCACTTCCAGCAGGGTATGCAGGCCGCGGCGGTCACGCTCCGTGCGCAGGGCGTTGAGCTTTTCCAGTGCCGAGGGCATGAATTTCTGCCCGCCGAAGCCGGGCTCCACGCTCATGACCAGCACAAGATCGAGGTCGTCGAGATACGGGTAGACGGCCTGCGCCGGGGTGCCCGGCTTGATGCTGATGCCCACCCGGCAGCCCGTGGCGCGGATGGCGGCGATGGTCTCGGCAACGGCATCGGGCACGGCTTCGAGGTGGAAGGTGATAAGATTTGCGCCCGCCTTGGCGAAATCCGGCGCGTACTTGACGGGGTCACTGATCATCAGGTGGACATCATAGTAAACATCCGGCAGCGCTTTGTGCAGGCAGTCCAGCACCGGGGCGCCAAAGCTGATGTTGGGCACAAAATGGCCGTCCATCACGTCAAAATGCAAAAGGTCTGTCCCCTGCACCAGCAGGCGGCGGCAGTCAGCGGCAAGATCCGCGAAATCAGCAGACAAAATCGAAGCGGCGATCTTCGTCATAATTTATATTCTCCCTGTTTTCAGCGCGCAGGCGCTTTTCCCTCTACGGACTTTGTGCGGTGCGGTTGCAGCGCCCACACAGATAGTCGAGTTTATTATATCCCATTACGGGGCAAAAAGCAAGGCAGCGGCCAGGGGTGCTGCCGGAAAAAACAGCGCCGCACTGCAAAAACACAGCGCGGCGGTTTTGTAACTTTTTATTATTTTGCCAGTTCGGCCTGTACACGGGCCAGGGCGGATTCGATCACGCGGTCCATATCGTAATACTTATACTCGCCCAAGCGGCCGCCGAAGAGGACCTTGCCCTCAGCATCGGCCAGGGCCTTATACTGCTCATACAGCGCGCCGTTCTGCGCATCGTTGACGGGGTAGTACGGCTCGTCGCCGGGTTTCCACTCGGCCGAGTATTCGCGGCTGATGACCGTCTTGGTGCCCGGCTCGGTGGAGCCAAAGACAAAGTGCTTGTGCTCGATGATGCGGGTATAGGGGGTCTCGGCGTCGGTATAGTTGATGACAGCGTTGCCCTGATAATTGGGGGTGTCGAGCGTCTCGGTCTCAAAGCGGACGCTGCGGTATTGCAGCGCGCCGAGCTTGCAGCCGAAGTAGGCGTCGATGGGGCCGGTGTAGACGACCTTATCGGCCAAAGCGTCCAGTGCGGCCTTGTCGGCCAGGTAGTCGGTGTCGAGGCGGACCTCGATGCCGTCGAGCAGGTTAGCCACCAGGGCCGTGTATCCCTCGTTTGGGATGCCCTGATACAAGGCGTTGAAGTAGTTGTTGTCAAAGGTCAGGCGCACGGGCAGGCGCTTGATGATAAAGGCGGGCAGTTCGGTGCAGGGGCGGCCCCACTGCTTTTCGGTGTAGCCCTTGATGAGCTTCTCGTAGATATCGGTGCCGACGAGGTTGATGGCCTGCTCCTCGAGGTTTTTCGGCTCGGCGGTGTAGTGGGCGGCGCGTTGCTCAGCAATTTTGGCCTCGGCCTCGGCGGGGGTAATGACGCCCCACATCTTGGTAAAGGTGTTCATGTTGAACGGCAGGTTGTACAGCTCACCCTTGTAGTTTGCCACTGGGGAGTTGGTGTAGCGGTTGAAGGTGGCAAAGCGGTTGACATAGTCCCACACCTCTTTATTATTGGTGTGGAAGATGTGCGCGCCGTAGCGGTGGACGGCGATGCCCTCGACATCCTCGGTATAGATATTGCCGGCGATGTGGCTGCGCTTATCAATGACCAGGCACCTTTTGCCGGCGGCAGCGGCCTCGTGGGCAAAGACGGATCCGAACAGACCGGCACCGACGATCAGATAATCATACTGCATTTTCAATTCTCCTTTTTTGCGCTGCTGCGCCAATGCTGCACGGTTTGCAGCTGGAACTCAAAGTCGCGGGCATCTTTCGCCAGCTGGCTGGAAAGGATGACGCCGGAGATGAACAGCAGCAGCGCCGCCACCAGCACGAAGCAGCAGACGATCAAGGTCGGGAAGCGGGGCACAAGGCCGGTGTGGAAATACTCGTTGAGCACGGGGATCATAAACCCGATGCCGAACACAGCCAGGATCGCCGCCAGGATGCCAAAGAACAGGAACGGGCGGTAGTTTTTGAAGAGCCGCGCGATGGTGCCCAGCACCTTGAAGCCGTCCGAATAGGTGTTCAGCTTGCTTTCGGACCCCTCGGGGCGGTCGCGGTAGTCAATGACGACATTTTCCACCTGCATGTTGCGCTGCAAGGCGTGGATGGTCATCTCCGTCTCGATCTCAAACCCGCGGGACAGCACCGGGTAGGTTTTGACGAACTGGTAGCTGAACGCACGGTAGCCCGTCATGATATCCTTGATCTTGCCGCCAAACAGGTGGTTGGTGCAAAAGCGCACAAGGTCGTTGCCAAAGTTGTGGAACGGGCGCTTGTTCTGGGTGTAGTAGGTGCTGGACAGGCGGTCGCCCACGACCATATCGGCCTGGCGGTCAGTGACCGCGGCCACCATCTCGGGCGCAGCTTCGGCGGGGTAAGTATCGTCGCCGTCCACCAGCACGTAGGCTTCGGCGTCGATCTCGCGGAACATGCGGCGCATGACATTGCCCTTGCCCTGCTGGTACTCATGCCGGACGACGGCCCCGGCTTTGGCGGCCAGTTCGGCGGTGCCGTCGGTCGAGTTGTTATCGTAGACATAGACGGTGGCTTCGGGCAGGACGCGGCGAAAATCCGTCACCACCTTTTCCACGGTCTTGGATTCGTTGTAGCAGGGGATGAGAACTGCGATCTTATCCATTTGAGATTCTCCAATCTTTACATCCAGAATTGCACCAGACGGGCCACGTCAAAGTACAGCGAAGGATTCAGGCCTTGCAGCCACGGCTGGGTGGCAAAAAGGGTGAAGAAACGATACACCGCGCTCCATGCCACAGCGACAGCCATGGCGACGCGCAGCACCGGCAGCAGGGTGACGGCCAGCGTTTCGCCCGTGGCGGCACGGCGGGCCAGCACGGTCTCGGCCAGCAGCCAGCAGAGCGCCGCGCCCAACAGCAGCACGGGGCTGTAGTCCATCAAGTATCGGTAGAGCACACCGGCCATCTCGCAGTCGACCACCGTAATGATGACCATATCGGCCACAGCCAGCCAGGCAAGCCCGCTGGCACCGGGGCGGCGGCGCAGGCTCTGACGGGTCTGCGGCAGCAACAGCAGACCCAGTGCCCAGGTGAACGGCGTCGCCGCCAGCATGCCGCCCACAAACGGCTCGCTGATGGTGCGCACGATGGCATTGGTGGTGACTTCGGTCTCCTGCAAGAACGGGAAAACGCTTTTCAGGCGCGGCAGGTCGAACAGGCTGGTAAATACCGCCGGGCCGATGCGCACCATGTTAAAGCCGCGCTTGGTCATATCGTTGCCGGTGAGGTTGTAGTTTGCGCCAAAGTCAAAGGGTGAACCGAACCGGGCGTAGTTGTACCACATAAGGCCCGCCGCCACCAGCACGACCGGCAGCAGAAAGGCCACGGCCTCCCCTGCCCCGGCGCGGCTGCGCAGCCGCTTTTGGGGGATGTACCGCTGCCAGAAAATGGGCAGGGCCAGCGCGGCGAACAGTTCCATCTGGGGGCGGCAGCCCGCCACGAGCGCCATGCATAAGCTGCCCAGCGCAAGCTTTGTTACCAGCGCGCCGCGATGCTCCACAGGCGTATTGGCGGCGGAAAGCCAGAGCCAGAGCGCCAGCATGAGCAGCGAAGCGCCGCAGACGATGGCGTACTCATAAATGTAAGGCCGCACAAACAGGTAGTAGAGCTGGCTGCCCAGCACAATGGCCGCAACGCTTAACAGATACGCCGCCGAGGATGTCTGGCTGAACCAGCGGCGCACCGCCTGGTTGACTGCGCCGAAGCTTGCCAGCAGGAACAGCAGCCCCATCACGATCATACAGGGCGGATAGGCCAGGTTCTGGATGCCGGTGATGGCCTCAAACGGCAGCTGGAACAGCAGGCACGGTACAATGCCGAAATAGACGTAGTAACGCCCGTTATAATACGCATGGTCCCACAGGCTGTTGACCTGTGCAGCATCGCGGGCAGTGGAATCATAGGGGTTTTCGAGTGCCAGCAGCGATTCCGGCGGGTCCTGCTCAAGATCCAGGCGGCCGTTGAGCAGGCTGTGCGCCAACGCGCCGTACTGCTCATACACAAAGCTTACCTTGCTCTCGTGGTCCCAGAACGCGACGTTGTAGTTTTCGGTCGCAAGGCCGGTGTTGCCCGGCTCCCAGAACGGCACGGCCACCACAAAGGCGGCCAAAATCGCGGCCAGCACGGCACCGGCGGCACGGTCGCAGACATTGCCCGCCAGCCAGCGGCGGTGCCACAGGCCGCTTTGCGGGCGCAGTGCATAGACGGCCAGCAGCGCCAGAAATACCGCAGCGCACCGCAGCAGCGAGAAGCGCAGCGGGCGCGGCGCGTTGGCCGTGATGCCGGTGAAGGTGACGGCGACCGGGAACTCCGCAAATGCGGTGCTGTAGCCCGAGGCGGTCAGTTCCATCGTGCCGACACTGCCGGTCAGATCCAGGCTGATGGCCTGGCTGCGGGGCGACTGGGGCGCCATCTGCCAGGTGCCGAAGTAGTTCAGGTTGGAGTTTGCTTCGTCGGTGGCGTTGATGCGGAAGTTGAAGAAGCTGTCCCCATGCAGCGGGTCGGTGTCATCATTGGTCAGGCCATCCATGCTCAGGTTATAGATGGGCTGGTCGATGTTCAAAAAGCGCATGTAGGTGTGGCTTTCGTCCAGCGAGATACTCCCCTGCCCCCGGATGACATTGACGTTGGGGTCCAGATAATCCAGCAGCTGGAACGGCTGGTAGCTGTGGGTGTTGAAGTAGGTCATATTGCCCACGAACACCTCGCCGCCCAATGCCGCTGCCAGCAGCAGCGGCACCACGAACCGCAGCCCGCGCCCGCCGAAGCTGCGCAGCCCGGCCACGCAAAAAGATGCCCAGCCGCACAGCGCCGTAATGGCAACCAGACGGAACGCATCGAACCCGGTGGTAAGCCCAGGGCGGTGGTAGGCGCACAGGGCAAATACCCAGGTGGCCAGCCACAGGCCCACGGCCCAGCCAAGATCCTGCTGCCGCACGCGCCGCCGGGCCAGTTTGGCCGGGGCCACCCCCAAAAGCAGGGAGACAACTGCGGTAAGGGCAACGGTTAGAACAAGCATGCGCAGGGTTTCCTTTCCATAAGCAAGGCTGTGCCTTGCAGCAAAGTTTTACTGTTCAGCGTACTTTTTGATTTCTTCCAGCCAGAAGGCGGCGGTTTTATCCCAGCTGTACTTTGCCAGCACTTCCGCTGGCGGGGCCACCGGCTGGGCGGCCAGCGCGTCAAGGTCGACCTCGTAATCATACGGGTCAAAGTAGCGGGCCGTGTCGCCGTACAGCTCCGGCAGGCAGCTGGCTTTTGCCAGGGCGATGGGCGCACCGAGGGCCAGCGCTTCCAGCGGCGGGATGCCGAACCCCTCAAACACCGCCGGGTGCAAAAACAGGCGGCAGTGCTTCATCAGGGCGGCATTTTCGGCATCCGAAACATAACCGGGGTAGAACACGTTGTGGGTGTCTTTCGCCTCGGTATCATCGCCGAACGCGCGCAGGTCCTTGCCGCCTGCGACAACAAAGGTCTTGTCAGGGTTGCGGCGGGCGACCTCGCGGATCCACTTAAAGTTCTTGTGGGCCGCCAGACTGCCCAGCGCGTAATAATACCCACCTTTTTTCAGGCCCGGCATCTTTTCAAAAATGGAATCGTCGGGCTGGACCTTGGCCATGTGCTCCCAGCCGTTGTAGGTCACGCCGATCTTATCCAGCGGAATGCCGAGCTTATCGTGGATGAGCTGGCGCTGGTCATAGCTGACGGTGAACACCTTTTGCGCAAACCATTTGGTAGACAGGCAGTGTACCCAGAATTTGAAGCGGAAAAAGCCGCGGTCGGTATCCATGACGATGGGGCGGATATCGTGCAGCACAACAACGCTGCGGCGGGTCATGAGCATATCGCTGGCAAGGCCGACGAAAAACGCATGCTCACGCCGCAGATAGGCGGGCAGCACGGCCATATTGTAAAAATACTTGACCGCTTTCAGCGGCACCAGCTTGATGTTTTTCAGCTCCGGCAGGTGGATCGGGCGGCCATCGTCGCGGTAGGCGATGCGCACATCCAGGCCGGTACCCTCGATGAGCTTGTCCAGCCGTACGACGGTTTCGTACACATAGCGGGGGATGCCGGTAATATTATCGCACAACACAGTGCCGTTGATGACAATGGGGTTCAAACCTGTTCCTCCTTCTCCCAGTGGGAGCAGTCCAGCAGTTCCTGCTGCCAGTCCGCCATGCGGCGGGTGCAGTAATCTTTGATTTCCTGTTCAAAGCGTTCCTCGCTGAAAGCGCGGCTGTGGGCGCGGATCTCTTCCTTACTATAAGAGACGCCGTCTTTTTCAAAATGCTCGATGCAGGCGGCAAGGCTGTCGGCAGTCTGCTCCGCAAACCAGTAGCCGGTTTTGCCGGGCAGCACCGTCTCGCACGCACCGCCGCGGCCATAAGCCAGCACCGGGGTGCCCGCACTCTGGGCTTCGACGGGGGTGATGCCGAAGTCCTCCTCGCCGGGGAACAAAAACGCCTTGGCGCGCAGGTAGTAGCTGCGCACCTCCTCGTCGGAAAGGCCGCCGCCCTTGAACTCGATGGTAGGCCCGGCCATGGCCTTGAGCTTTTCCATCTCTCCCCCGCCGCCGATGACCACCAGCCGTTTGCCCAGTTTGGTGCAGGCCTGCACGGCCAGATCGACCCGCTTATACCAGGTCAGGCGGCCCACCGTGAGGTAAAAGTCCTCTTTTTCCACAAACGGGGCCTCGTTGATATGGCAGCAGGGGTAGATCACGTCACTGTCACGGCGGTAATATTTTTTGATGCGCTGGGCAATGTAGTGCGAGTTGGCAATGAAATAATCCACGCGGTCGGCCGCGCATTTATCCCACACGCGGATCTTATGCATCTGGCGCTGCATGACCTTGCGCACAAGCCAGTTGGCGTTATCGCGGTAGGTGTAGTAAAAATCCCACACATAGCGGATGGGCGTATGGCAGTAGCAGATGTGCACGGCGTCCGGCCGGGTGATGACGCCTTTAGAACAAGAGGACGAGGACGACAGCACGAGGTCGTACTCAGACAGGTCCAGTTCCTCAAACGCGCGGGGCATCAGGGGCAGCATACCCTTGTAAAGCTTGGTGGCAAACGGAATTTTCTGCACCCAGGTAGTGCGGATGTCGTAGTCTTTAAACCACGCAGGCATGTTGTCTTTATCATACACCAGCGTGTAAATGACGGCGTTGGGGAACGCATGGTGCATGCAGTCGACGACACGGTCGGCCCCCGCATAAGTCACCAGCCAGTCATGTACGATGGCTACTTTCGGTTCCTTTTTGCTCATTTTCCGTCTCCCATCAAGCCCGCCGGGGCAGGCTTACTGCAATTTTTCATCGTTGACCATCTTGCCGCCGAATACCGTGCGGAAGATGATCTTAATGTCAAGCGCTACGGTCCAGTTTTCGATGTACCAGATATCATAGCGGATACGCTCGGCAATATCGGTATCGCCGCGCAGGCCGTGGATCTGGGCCCAGCCGGTGCAGCCGGGGCGCACCTGCTGGCGGACCAGGTAGCGGGGAATTTCCTCTTTAAAATGCTCAACGTGGAAAGGCACCTCGGGGCGGGGGCCGACGAGGGACATATCGCCCTTGAGCACATTGAAGAACTGCGGCAGCTCGTCCAGGCTGAACTTGCGGATAAAGCTGCCGAAGTGGGTCTTGCGGGGGTCGTAGTCCTTGGACCAGCCGGTCTCCTGCTGCACGTTGACCCGCATCGAGCGGAACTTGTACATCATGAACGGCTTTTTGTTCAGACCGATGCGCTCCTGCTTGAAGATGATCGGCCCGGGGCTGGACAGCTTTACGCCGATGGCCGTGACGAGCATGACCGGGCTGGTCAGCACGATCAGCACCAGACTGCCGAGGATATCCATCCCGCGCTTGATGGCCGCGTTGAGGATGTTGTCAAACGGCGTCTGGCGCACGTTGATGAGCTTGCACTCGTCCAGCACGTCAATGGTGGGCCGGGCGGGCAGGTAGTCGCTGTAAAACGGCACCATCGTGATACGGGTGCCGTGCTTATCACAGATGGCAAAGGTATGGGGCAGCTGGTCGACCTCGTCGGCTTCGAGCGCGACGACGACTTCATCGAGCGCGGTGCTTCCCAGCGCTTCGTCCAGCTTATCATAGCCGCCCAGATACGGCACGCCGAAACCGGGTTCCTCAACGCTTGCCAGATAACCGTCCACCACAAAGCCGTAGTAGGGGTTATGCTCAAGCGCGCGCAGGTAGAGCGCGGCCGATTTGCCGCCGCCCACCAGCAGAATATGGCGCAGACCCAGCCCCTTGCGGCGGCGGGCGCGGTCCACCCAGCGGCGGATCATCCGCTTGGCGATCATTGCCGCGGTGGCAAAGCCGTAGAACAGGCCCAGCACCACGCGGGAGTAGTCGTCCAGGTGCATCAGGTAGAGGATAAAGACGAACACCATGATGCCTGCGGCGTTGATCATGGCCATGATGGTGCAGCGCCGGGCCAGCCCGCGCAGGCGCGAGGAGCTGTACACACCGGCCACCCAGTAGGCCAGCACCAGCAAAACGGACGTGGCCGCCCCGGCAATGATGTTGCGCGGGTCGCTGGCGACCTGCAAGGCAGGGCCGGCACCGCCGGGTTCAAAGAACATTACATAGTTAAAACGCACATAGTTGGCCAGCAAAAAGCCGACGAACAGCAGCACCGCATCCAGCAGGCCGCTGAGCATACTTTTGATACGTTGATTTTTTTCCAGCAACGGGGGTGTCCTCCCTTGGACAGAAATTCATATCTAGTCAGTTTACCACATCTTGCGCGTTTTTGCAATCAGCGGTACAGGTCCTGCAAGCGGTCCAGTGTCTTTTTCATCTCAGCGCGCACCTCGGGCGGGCCTGCCACGACCACGCCGGTGCCAAAACCGGCCACCCAGCCAAAGAACTGCGGGCTGACCTGTACTTCGGCCATCATGGTAAAATGTTCGCCGTCCTCGCAGGGGATCAGGGTCGGCCCGGTGCCGAAGCGGTCGATCATCGCCCCGGCAAAGCGGTTTTCGCATTGCAGCGTCACCTTTTTCAGCGGGCCGTTGAACATGCCGAACATCTGCTGCATATAGGCGTTCACGTCAAAGTTGGCGTATTCCTCAGCGCCCTCGCGCGTGGTACCGGGCAGCTGGTGCACGGCCTGCATTTTATCGACGCGGTAGTGTTTCAAACGTCCCTCGGTGTAGGCGATGAGGTAATAGTTGGCGTTCTCCCACACGAGCACCCAGGGGCTTACACGGTAAAGCTGGCCGTCGTGGCGCGGGGTCATCTTTTTCTGCAGGCTCCAGTCGCAATATTTAAACTGCACCTGCTCCCCGGCCGTGATGGCGGCGTGCAGCGCATCGACCGTGTACAAAATCTTCTCGTCGGCGCTCTTGATGCGGCCGCTGACCAGCACCTTACGGTTGAGTTCTTCCTGCCGGTAGCAGGAGGTAAACCGGCCGAGTTTGTCGATCAGCACCTTGGATTTGCGGGCCGTAATGAACTTGCTGGCGTAGACAGCGTCCACCAGCAGTTTCAGTTCGGCCAGTTCAAAGGGCGCGTCGGTCATATAATAGCCGCCGCCCCGGCCACGCTTCTGCATAATTTCATAGGGGAAATCCGGCATTTCGTTCAGCGTGCCCAGGTCGTCATAGACGCTCTTGCGCTCGGCTTCGATGCCCTTTTCCTTTAATTTTTCCACGATCTGCGGCACGCTTAAGGGATGGCGTTCGTCGGTTTCCCGCGCCAGGATCTGCAGCAGTACCAGCAATTTCCGTTTTTGGCCTTCTTTACGCGGCATAGCACATGCTCCTTTAACATAAGAAGATATACAGTCCCATTATACACCCTATAGGGCGTTCAGGCAATAGGGGCAGGGGCAGAATCTGTCCGAACCTGTCTGAAAGGTGCGGTTTCAGCGCTCCAGTTCCGCAAAGAGGGTGCCGAGGTCCGCAAAGAGATCGTGCGGCAGCATGGCGGCCATGCTGCCGCGTTTGGCGCAGCGGTCTCCTGCTGCACCATGCAGCCAGACGGCGGCAACGGCGGCATCCTCGGCCGCACGGCCCTGCCTGAGCCCTGCCGCCAGCAGGCCCGCGAGCAGCCCGGCCAATACATCGCCGCTGCCGCCCTTGGCAAGCCCGGCGTTGCCGGTGGGGTTGCGGTAGACTTCGCCGCCGGGCACGGCGATGAGCGTGCCGCTGCCCTTGAGCACTGCGATGCAGTGATAATTTTCGGCCAGCTGGCGGGCGGCAGCTTCGCGGTCTGCCTGCACCTCCCCTACCGTGGTGTGCAGCAGGCGGGCGGCCTCGCCGGGGTGGGGCGTAATGACGGTTTGTTCCGGCAGCGGGCCTTTGAGCTTGCCTGCTGCCAGCGCGTTGAGGGCATCGGCGTCCAGCACAGCGGCGGACCACGGTGCCTTTTTGCCCAGCAGCGCATTGCAGACCGGCCCAGCGCCTTCGCCCAGGCCCGGGCCTGCCAGCAGTACGGTATTTTTCTCGGCAAACCAGCTGCGCAAAGCGGCGGCGTCCTGCGGGTGGATGCCGCCGTTGGCCGCTGTGCGGCAGCCGCAGGCGCAGCACTCCGGCGTGCGGGATAAGACCATCTGCACTACCGGCTCTACACTGGCGAGGTAGACAAGGCCCGCCCCGGCGCGCAGGGCGCCCTCGGCACACAGAGCCGCAGCCCCCCGGTAGGCCATGCTGCCCGCTGCTGCCAGTACGCTGCCAAAGCTGCCCTTGTTGGTGTCAGCTTCCCGCCGGGGCAGGCGGGCTTTTACCATTTCCCGTGTGATCTCGCGCTGCATCTTGCATCCTCCCTGAAACAAGCTATAATAAGTATATTATAAGTTATTTCAGCAAAAAGCGAAAGGGGAACTTTGTATGGTACCGTCATTGGAAGAAATTTTGCGGGATACCCGCAATCTGGTGTTTTTTGGCGGCGCGGGCGTTTCGACCGAGAGCGGCATCCCGGATTTCCGCTCCGTGGACGGGCTGTACCACCAGAAATTCAAGTACCCGCCCGAGACGATGCTTTCCCACACGTTTTACAGGACCCACACGGCGGAATTTTATGATTTCTACCGTCAAAAGCTCATCGTACACGGGGCCAAGCCCAACGCCGCACACCTGCGGCTTGCAAAGCTTGAGCGCGAGGGCAAGTGCAAGGCCGTGGTCACGCAGAACATCGACGGCTTGCACCAGGCGGCGGGCAGTAAGGTGGTGTACGAGCTGCACGGCTCGACACTGCGTAATTATTGCACGCACTGCGGTAAATTTTACCCCGTCAGCTTTATTGAGGATGCAGCCGGGCAGGGCGACGGCGTGCCCCGCTGCACCGACTGCGGCGGTATCGTAAAGCCGGACGTCGTGCTGTACGAGGAAGGGCTCGACGAAGCCACGATGGAGGGAGCCATCAAGGCGATCTCTGCCGCTGATACGTTGATCGTGGGTGGTACAAGTCTGGCTGTCTACCCGGCAGCAGGGCTTTTGCGGTATTTCCGTGGGGAGACGCTCGTCGTCATCAACAAGCAGCCCACCCCGGCGGACGGGATGGCAAATCTGATCCTGAATATGCCCATCGGCCAGGCGCTGGATGAAAATGCCGCCGTACCACTGTAAAATTTTGGATAAAAGTTGCTTTTTTACGCAAAAGGCATTGCCAAAAGCCCTACAGTTTTGGTATGATAGATAGGTACACTTGCGGTTTATGAGTACTGAAAAGGGGACGGGAATCATGGCAAGCGTTTTAACTGATTTTACCAAGAAGCGTGAATTTCTGGTTTGCATGGATTCGGACGGCTGCGTGATGGACACGGTCAGCATCAAGCACACCATCGTGATGTGCCCCGAGCTGATCCGCGTTTTTGCGCTGGACGATCATGCAGACTTTGTTGCCTCGGCCTGGGAAGAGATCAACCTGCGCAACATCACCCGCGGGCTTTCCCGCTTTGAAAGTGTTGTGCTGGTGTTTGACCGGTTGAAGAACCGCGGCATTGAGGTGCCGGGCAGCGAGGATATTGCCGCCTGGGTCAATACCTCGGCTGAGCTTTCCACCGCCAGCTTGCAGCATGAGCTGCAGCGCACCGGCAGCCTGGCTTTGCGCAAATTGCAGGAGTGGAACAACGCCTGCAACCGCCGCATCCAGGCGTTGGAGCCAACGTTTGAGCCGTTCCCCGGAGTGGAAGAAAGCCTGCGCCAGCTGCACGCCGTGGCCGATCTGGCTGTCGTCAGCGCCGCGAACGAGAGCGCCATTGCCAGCGAGTGGAAGCACTATGGCCTGGCCCGCCATGCCGATGTGATCTTCGGCCAGGAGGTTGGCAGCAAGGCCAATTCCATCGCCACCATGCTGGCCTGCGGGTATGAGAGCCGCAAGGTGCTGATGGTCGGTGACTCGATGGGCGACGCACAGGCTGCCGCCGCGAACGGTGTTTCGTTTGTGCCGATCCTGCCCGGGCATGAGGCCGACAGCTGGCGCCGCTTGCAGGAGGAAGCCCTGCCGAAGCTGCTGCACGGCACCTTCAGCCCCGAATATCAGGCCGAACTGCTGGCTGCCCTGCGCAGCGCTTTACATGGCTGAGCCGCCGATCCTGTCTTATAAGTACTTTTTCACGCCGTCACCCTTGTGACGGCGTTCTTTTTATGCTATACTGATTGTATATATTTGCATTTTTGCCCTTTTGCGGCAGAATGCCCCGAAAAATTCAGGAAAAGGAGCATCGGGTATGGATCTTTTACAGCAGGCCCGAGCCGAGATCGACGCCGTTGACGCCGAAATGGCCGCGTTGTTTGAGCGGCGCATGCAGGCGGTTGCCGACGTGGTACGCTATAAAGCCCAGACCGGCAAGCCGGTATTTGATGCCGTGCGCGAGGCGGATATTATCGCGCGCAACACCGCCCGGCTGCAAAACGAAGAGCTGCGCCCCTATTATAAGGCCTTTTTGCAGGAAGCGATGGCGGTTTCCCGCGCGTACCAGCGCGCCACCTTAGGCCGTGACACCGCCGCCTATCAGGGCGTGGAGGGCGCGTGGAGCCACATTGCGCTGCGGCGGATGTTCCCCTTTGCGCGCGCCACGGCCTTTGCCACCTGGCCCGAAGTATTTGACGCTGTGCAGAACGGCGACGCACAATTTGGCGTGCTGCCGTTTGAAAATTCCAACGCGGGTGATGTTTCCGCCGTGCTGGACCTTTTGTATACCCACCCCGATATCATCGTGACCCACATGCAGGACATGCCCATCCGGCAGGACCTGGTGGGCGTAAAGGGGGCCAGACTCAGCGATGTGCGCACCGTGGTCAGCCACCCGCAGGCACTGGCACAGAGCGGCGTATTTTTGCAGCAGCACGGCTTTGCCACCGAAAGCTGGCTGAACACCGCCGGAGCTGCCAAGCATGTTGCCGAGCTGAATGACCCCGCCACCGCCGCCATTGCCAGCGCCGAGACCGCTGCCCTGTACGGGCTGGAGATCTTGGCCGAGGGCGTCAACATGGACGGCGACAACACGACGCGGTTTATTGTGATCGAGCGCGCTGCCCAGCCGCCGGTGATGACCGGCGAGGGCCAGCGCCTGGCGCTGCTGTTTACGGCCCGCCACAAGCCCGGCCAGCTGGCCGTGGTGCTGGACCAGATCGGCGCGCGCGGCTTTAACATGGAGTGCATCAAGAGCCGCCCGCTGCCCCATGTGCCGTTTGAGTATTATTTTTATGTGCAGCTTGTCTGCCCGCCGGGCAGCGATGCCGCCGCCTGTGACCAGCTGCTTGCCACCCTGACCGGGGCGTGCAGCACCCTGCGCCTGCTGGGTGCCTTTACGCTGGACGGCGTTGACCAACAATAACAAAGTAAGGACGTGCGAAGTATGAAGCTGACTATGCAACTGAAAAGCCGCAGTTATGATATCATCCTGAAAGCGGGCTGCCTTGCCAACCTGCACCAGTTTACGAATGTTGAGAACCGCCGTGTCTTTGTGCTGACGGATTCCGGCGTACCGAAGCAGTATGCCGAGACCGTAGCCGCGCAGTGCCCCCGCGCCGCCATTTATACCATCCCCCAGGGCGAGGGCAGCAAGTGCCTGAAAGTATACGGCCAGGTGCTGCAGGCCATGCTGGAATTCGGCATGGACCGCAAAGACCTGCTGGTGGCCGTGGGCGGCGGTGTTGTGGGCGATCTGGGCGGTTTCTGCGCCGCCAGCTATATGCGTGGCATTGATTTTGTCAATTGCCCCACCACGACGCTGGCCCAGGTGGATTCTTCCATCGGCGGTAAGACCGCCATTGATTTGGGTGAGACAAAAAACATCGTTGGCGCTTTCTGGCAGCCCAAGGTGGTGCTGGTCGATTTTGACACGCTGGCCACCCTGCCCCGCCGCCAGGTGGTGAACGGCCTGGCCGAAGCGCTGAAAACCGGCCTGATCGGCGACCCGCAGCTGTTTGCGCTGTTTGAGACCGAGAAGCCCGAAGAGCACATTGAGCAGATCGTCTACCGCAGCTTAAAGTTCAAGAAAAAGATCGTCGAGCAGGACGAACGCGAGGGCAGCGTGCGCGCCTGCCTGAACTTCGGCCACACCATCGGCCACGGCATTGAGGCCGTGCGCGGGGTGCGCGGCCGCCGCACGACCGGGCTGTACCATGGCGAGTGCGTTGCCCTGGGCATGCTGCCGATGATCGAGGATCCGGCGCTGGTCAAGCGGGTGCGCGCGGTATACCGCACGCTGGGCCTGCCCACCCGCGCGGGTGCCAACAAAGAAAAAGTACTGGCCTACATG
>ERZ827117.1361-NODE-1361-length-18822-cov-3.219268_pt1 | contig 18822 bp, 13 predicted proteins | sample MGYA00519920_ERZ827117 | MGnify/ENA primary metagenome ERZ827117 (study PRJEB31778, sample SAMEA3449260) | human gut metagenome | biome: human gut; feature: human-associated habitat; material: faeces | place: United Kingdom | collected 2010/2012 ...
AGGCTAAAATCCCTGAATTCCGGATCGTCCGGGTTTTCGACTGCGCAGTAATTGCCGATGGAGAAGTCACAGCTGTCCATGTGAATCCGGCCGATCGTATAGCCAATGCCGTCTTTTCCATAATACGCTTCTACTACTTTCTTACGGTTTTCCTCACTCATGCGGGACAGTGCATAGCCTGCGGACTCGGTGAGTGCGGCGCCAAATCCCTCAATTTTCTGATACGTCTTGTCCGGGTACAGGTTGATGACCTGCATTTCCTGATTTTTCGCGTCCGGGATCAGTGCAGTTTCATAGTCTCTTGTTTTGATGCCATCTTCCCCAAAGATGGTTGCGTGTAATGTTACTTTTGCCATAAGTTTTCTTCTCCTTTTCTCTGCTTTTTGCAGATCATTTTATCGCTCCGGATCCTTTTCCAGGCAGTCCGGGTAATAACTGAGTCTTGCGGTTCCGTGTTCGGCATAGAGCATGCCTTCCCGCGGTGCGGTTTTTCCTTCTGCTTCGCCGGACAGAATCTGCTCGGCGGTTTTGATGCAGTCATCGAGAATCGTCTCTGGCTGGCTGAAATAGCCCTGCATGCCGCCGAAACCGATGTGCCCGCTGTAGGATCTCTCATAGCGGGTTTCGTATGTTTTCAGGTGATACAGCCCTTCCAGCGTTTTTCTCACGCTGCAGCCGAGGACAAGAAGATTCTGGTTGCAGGCATCGCCGGAGAACAGGATTTTCGTCGCTTCATCAAGAAAACAGATGCCGCCCGGCGTGTGGCCGGCCACCTCGATGCACTCGACGCGGCGGTTTCCCAGTTCGAAAACATCGCCCTCGTGCAGGGCATGGAATGTCGGCATTTCGAACGGCTGAATTTTGTTGAGATCATACTCATATGCCTGATAGCCGCCGTTTCTTCCAATTTCATCAGCAAAGCCGCGCAGCTGTTCTGCGTTCAGGTTCCGTGTCATAGCAAAATCTGCCTCGCCAAGATAGACATCCGTAAACGCACCGATTCCGCCGACATGATCGAGATGGCCGTGCGTCAGGACAATGTCGTACGGCTTGTCCGTCAAGCTTGCCGCGATGCCTTTCAGATCAGAAAGGCCGCATGCGGTGTCAATCAAAAGCGCACGCTCCTCTCCGACCAGAAAATAACACGCGGACAGACCGAATTCGTTGATGGCGTAGGTGTTTTTCGCAATTTCCATTACCATTGGTTCTTTTATCATAGTTTTGTTCCCTCCCATACATGATGGCTGTTTTCGGAAAAAGCAGGCACCGCACGCATACCCCCACGATATGTTCTGCTCCAGTACCTGCTTTTTGTCCGTCTGTTCTGCCTGCGGCAGAAGTTATATAGTCTTTGCGTTTCCCTTTCGGAAATTCGTTTTATTTCAGGCTTGCTACGTAAGCGTCAAGCTGTTTCTGAGCTGCCTCTTTCATGGTCTCGATTCCTGCTGCTTCCATCTGGGACTGATAATCAGCCAAACCAGATTCTGCATCTGTGTATCCGAGCTCAAGCGGCCACCAGTACTGCTGCTGTACATTGTTGCATGCAGCAAGCTGGGTCTCGAAGGAAGAGGTATCCAGTACAAATCCTGTGAATTTCTCATTTCCCTGTCCAGAAACGATGTGGGACTCAAACTCATCAATGTTAGTCTTATAATCGTCCGGAGTACCGATCGCCTGACGGTTCAGAGCATCACTTCTTGCAGACCACATTGCGCTCGTTCCATAGTTGTCCGTATCCAGAACCTTGAACTGTCCTTCATCGTTCAGCTCATAAGAAGTTCCTTCAATGCCGTAGTAGAATGCATCGTATACTTCCTGATCATTGGTGATCAGATCCCACAGTGCCATTGCTCTCTCCGGATTCTTGGAAGTATTGGAGATTACCATACAGTCCTGCGTATATGGAAGATGTGCAACATCTTTTACCATGTTAGAATAGTGAATATCGTATTCCGGATGAAGAATTGCCTGTCCCACATAGGAATCAATGTTATGGATCTTCAGAGCTGCTTTACCATTCTGAAATTTCGTGCTGTCCGTGTCTGACAGAGCAGATTTTGAATAAAATCCTTTCTCATTCCATCTTGCCATCATTTCCAGGAATTCCGGTGTTTTCTCCAGCTCATAGGAAGTCATAACAGTTGGATTTTCTGCATTTGGATCATACCACAGATAACGGATTCCGTTGAAGGCTGCCAGTCCCTGATTTTCCATATACATGAAGAAGATTTCCGGTGCTGTAGAGTACAGATCGATGCACTCCATTTCCGGATGCGTTTCTTTGATGATATCGCAGTACTCTTCAATATCTTCAAAGGTCTCCATCTTTCCGTCCCATTCGGTTCCCTCTACCAGGTCACCACGATAGATAGGACCATATGAATTGTAGGTAGACAGCAGGGAAGGAACACAATAATAGCTTCCATTTACTGTTGCCTGCTGTTTTGCTTCCTCAGACTGTGCTGCAAAGTTCTTCGGTGCGTAGGTTGGCCAGAGCTCATCAAGGCTCTTGAAGGCACCCTTCTGCGCCAGAGATGCAAAGTTCAGCCAGGATGCACTGTATGCCATATCAAACTCTTCTCCCGAAGAGAACAGCAGCGGATATTTGTTTGCGTACTCCGCCCAGCCGATCCAGTTGATTTTCAAAGAGCAGTTCAGTTTCTCTTTTAAGAGTTTGTTCAGATTCTCGTCGATTGCATCCTGTCCTGCCGGACGGTCACTGATGACATACATGGAAAGCTCCACAAACTCGGATGTGTCAAGCTCACCGCTTGCGGATGATGTAGATCCGCTCTTTGCAGCTCCACCATTGGAAGAGCTGGAATTGTTGCTTCCGCAGCCTGCAAGCAGGCCTCCGGTCATGGCGATTGCCATGGATACAGCAAGTGCTTTTCTTAATTTTTTGTTTTGCATTTCTTTTTCCTCCTTTTTCGTTGCCTTTATCTAATCGTTCCATCAGCCTTTGACGGAACCGATTGTAACACCTTTTACAAAATATTTCTGTATAAACGGGTAAACCAGAATGATCGGGCCGGTTGCCACAACTGCCATGGCCAGCTTCAGGGAGTTGGATGGCATATCCTGCAGCGGAATGTTTGCAGAGCTTGCCATCTGGGACATTGCCTGCGTTTTCTGCATCAGGGCATACAGCATGTACTGCAGCGGATATTTTGTTTCTGTATTCATATACAGCATTGCATTGTACCAGTCATTCCAGTAACCAAGCGCAAGGAACAGACCGATGGTTGCCATTCCGGATTTCAGAAGCGGAAGGATGATGCTGAAAAATGTTTTAAACTCGCCTGCGCCGTCAATCTTCGCAGATTCGATCAGTGCGGTCGGAATTGCGGATACGAAGGTTCTCATGATCAACAGGTAGAAGACATTGAACACACCCGGTAAGATCAGGGCAAGGTAGCTGTCTTTTAAGTGCAGATACTGGATGTAGAAAATATAGGAGCAAACCATACCGCCGTTAAACAGGGTCGTAAAGTAGAAGAAGAAGGACAGAGCATTTCTGTACTTGAAATCTTTACGGCTGATCACGTAAGCGGTCATTGTCGTAAGCAGAAGTCCTACTGCAGTTCCGGCGAGGGTGATAAAAATAGATACCCCGTAAGCACGGACAACGGTCATCGGGCTCTTGAAGATCAGTGCGTAAGCGGCTGTGGTAAATTCTCTTGGGAGAATGCCATAACCCTGAAACCGAATCGCCTGCTCAGATGAAAACGAACCGGAAACCACCATAATAAACGGCAGTAAACATACCAGAGCCATCAGCGCAACAAAGGTGTAACAGATGACATAAAATACTTTTGTAGAAGTACTTTTCTTGATTTTCTGTGATTTTGCAACAGCTTGCATAACTAATTCCTCCTTTTTTCTGTCTTAGAACAGTGCAAGATCTTCTTCTACATGTTTTACGATTGCGTTTACGATCAGAATAGTCGCAAAGCAGATGACGGACTGATAGAAAGATGCTGCCGCTGTCATACCGAGGTTGGAGTTCTGAATCAGGGAACGGAATACATAGGTATCAATAACATCGGTCTTGTTGAAGAGCTGTCCGTTGTTTCCAACGATCTGATAGAACATCTCGAAATCACCACGGAGAATTCGGCCAACCTGCAGAAGAAGCATGGTGATAATGGTCGGAAGAATGCTCGGAAGAGTGATGAAACGGATTCTCTCAAAAATATTTGCACCGTCGATGGAAGCTGCTTCGTGAATCTCAGCATCGACACCGGTAATTGCTGCGATGTAAATAACGGAGTTATATCCACACCATTTCCATGAGTTGAACAGACAGATGATCCATGGCCATATACCGGCTTTGGATGCATCGTACATATTGATCTTCTCCCCTCCAAAGAAGGTTACGATACTGTTCAGGATACCGGTTTCATAGTTGAAGATATTGTAAACAAAAACTCCAACGATAACCCAGGAGATGAAGTACGGTAAGAAAATGATTGACTGTGTCACTTTTTTAAAGATTTTTTTGTTGATCTCAGAAATAAAAATTGCGATCAATACCGCAAGAAGCTGTGAAGTAACCAGGTTTAACAGGTTGTACACAACTGTGTTTCTCGTAATCAGCCATCCGGTTCCGGATGAGAACAGGTATTCGAAGTTTGCAAATCCATTCCATTCACTTCCGAATACGCCAAGATCATATCGATAGTTCTTAAATGCAAGCACCAGTCCGGACATCGGAAGGTACTGCATAATCAATACCAGCAAAAATGCAGGCATCGCCATAACAAAAAGGGCTCTGTTTTTCTTTACTTCTGCTACAAAACTTTTCACATGCTTTCCCATTTGTTGACTTCCTTTCTTTTTCATCGTTCCTGCACTGTATGCAACTGCCGGCCTGTACAAGAGTGCTCCCAAGACCCTCCACGCATCGCTTTGTCTTGGGCTTGTTCTCAACTGATGACCCTATTATACCGAAGGATTTAGCTATTTTGTACCCAACAAAACTTCGATTTCTAGTAATTTCTTATGATTTTTGTGATCTTGCACAGGAAAAATCTTGTTTTTCTTCCTGTTTCTTGTCAATTTGTCAGCGTACTTTCCACATCTCTCCGCTCATTTTCACAATTTTTATGCAAAAAGAAAGAGAGTTTTTCCTCTCTCTTTCTTTTCAGATCTTCTCTTCCGCTTCTGCCATTGTCATAACCGGAATTTTGATCTCAACATGCGTTCCTTTTTCACTTTCCAGATACGTAACACCATACTTTTCACCGAAGCAGAGCTTCAGGCGAAAGTTGATGTTCCGCACACCATAGCCATGCTGTGCTGTCCGGATGTCCTGCTGTGTCTCTTTCTGCATCTCTTTCACATCGACACCGGGTCCGTCATCCTGCACAGAAAAAACAATATCCTGTTCCTCTCTTCTCGCGCAGATCCGGATCTCACAGCTTTCAATATCCGGTTTCTCCGCAATCCCATGGACGATCGCATTTTCCACAAATGGCTGGAGAATAATATTGAGACATGCATAGCTCTTCAGTTCTTCCGGTACATCTACCTCGAGAGAAATGGCGTTATCAAAGTGATAATTTTCGATATTGACATAAACCTCAACATGCTCGACTTCTTCCCCGATGGAAATCAGGCTCTTTCCATGATTCAGACTCAACCGATAGAACCGGGCCAGATTCCACGTCAGCGTTCCGATCTCCTCTGCACCGTAGTCCATGGAAATCCAGTTAATCAGATCCAGCGTATTGTAGAGAAAATGTGGGTTGATCTGCGCCTGCAGTGCCCGTACCTCTGCCATTTTAACTTCCTTACCAAGTTGATAATGCTCCTGCATCAGCCGCTGGACTTCCTGCACCATACCGTTAAAATTGTGATAAATTTCCTCAATTTCATCTTCCTCGGTTGTGATTGGCAGATTTGCGTTCAGATTTCCGCTTTCCAGACCCGTCATTTCCACATTCAGCTTTTTCAGTCTTCCAACGTAGTAACCGGAAAGAAGATATGACATCAATACAATAACGGCAATCATACTTCCAAGCATCAGAGCCGCTGAGAGCCACAGAAACCTGTACTGATCCTCATATTCATTTTCGGGAATTATCAAGATCATCTGCCAGGATGCACCGTCCACATTTTGCCGGGTAATGTAATATTCCTTCTGTCCCTCCTTCTTTTTTTCCATAAAAAGCTCCGCGCCATAGTTTAAAAGTATTCCTTTTTTCTGCATTTTTTGAAGAATACTGCTGTTAGAGCTGGTAATCATCCTGCCGTTTTCACTCATCAGATAAACAAGACCTTCTGATGTGATATTGGCATTTTTCATAATATCCTGGAAATATTTCGCAGAAACACTGATGCTGCAGATACCAAGTTCCTCTTCTTTTTCTTTTTTGGATGCAATCCGGTGATACAGGGTAACCATCTGCGAGGTATCCTGCTGATCCACACCGTCTCTCTCACGACTGATTGCAACGTAATCTTCTCCCGTGTTCAGAGCATACCGCAGATCAACGTAATCGCTGCGTTCCTTAAGCCTTGATACTCCATCGAAATAATATTGATTTCCCGCATACATCACCTCATCCGGCACGTACAGGCAGAAACGATAGATCGAGTTCGAAATCTCGTAGGAATTAAATTCTTTATTCAGCTCATAGTATTCCAGCCACTGCTCCATGTATGGTCTTTCTTCTCCAAAGCCATCCGCTGACAGTGTATTCTGAATTACCCCATTGTCCTCCACCATATTCGCCAGATACGTCATATTCCGCAGATAACTCTCCGTAAAAGAAATCGCCTGGCTTACCGACTGTTCCATTGAGTAATCTGTTTTTTCACGATAATGGCGCACCACCTGCGGATAACATAAAAAGCAGAGTAAAATCTGCACCAGAATCAGCGGAACGGAGAAATACAACATCATTCTCTTATGCATTGACAATTTCTGTAATGGATTTTTCATCGCATCTGCAGGCTCTCCTTATACTCTGTCGGGGTAACCCCCGTCTTCTTTTTAAAGATTTTCGCAAAATAATTGGCATCCTCATAACCCACCATTTCAGATACCTGATAGAATTTCAGCTGCGGATCACGCATTTTCTGTTTCGCATTCTCTACACGCACTTCCAGCAGGTACTGTCCAATTGTAAGCCCCGTTTGTTTTTTAAACACGGTAGAAAGATACGTCGGTGTCAGATAAACAAGCTCAGCGAGTGTTCCAATAGAAAGATCCTGATCTGCATAATGTTCCTGAATATATTCCGTGATACGGCTCACATTATAACGGTTCTCCGTTTTATGCGTATTCGTTTTTCCATTCTGTTTTTCAAAAAGCTGCTCGATTCTGCGTATCATCTCCTCTTTCATTTCCGCAAACGTTTCTGCCTGCATAAAGAAATCGGTTCCTCTCTGTTCCCACGGCTTTTCCAGCATACCGGGATATCGATATTCTGCTGCTTTTTCCAGCATATCACGCATCACACAATAATGGTACCGTATGTCAGAACTCATACACAGATGATGGCTAACCAGTTTTTCATACAATTCTTCCTGAAAAAGGCAGGCACCTTTTTCATTGTTGTCTATAAGGAGTTGATAAAATTCATCCCTCTGTTTCTTGGCGTCATCCATCCACGGCTTCTCTGGCGGAATGTCATCGTAGCAGACACTTTTTCCCCATCCAAGCCACGAAAGAGCTTTTCCCGCTTCCTTTGCCTGACGATAAGACAATAAGATGTCTTTCTGACAGCTGCCTCTTCTTCCATGCGATAAAAAGCAGCCCGAAATCGAACCGTCCTGTGTACAGCTCTTCAACGTCTCAACTAAAATCGGTTCCATTTCTTTCCAACGTTTTTCTTTTTCACTTCCAAGGAGCAAAATCAGACAGAATGGATCAAAAAGTGTCATTGTTATCGAAATCTGATATGGTCGCAGTGCTTCCTTGGCCATTTTTTCAAATTCCGGTAAGAATCCGGCTCCACAGCCTTCACTGTCAAAATGGATCATGACAATGCGAAAATAGGCTCCCTCCGCCTGTTCCAGTGAAACATCGGTATCCACCTCCAAAAGATAGTTTCGAAGTTTCGCGCGTTCGCTTTTTCTGCGCTCTCTCACACGCTGCACTGCTTCCTCGACGTTTTCCGAGAGCAGCTTCACATTAACCGGTTTTTCCACGTATCCGACTGCATGCAAATCGATTGCTGCTTTCAGATATTCTTTATCTGCATAGCCCGTCGAAAAGATAATCTCGATCTCCGGGAATTTTTCTCTTAATTTTCGGCACAGATCCACACCGCTCATGCCCGGCATGCGAATATCCGAAAGAACGATATCCGGCCGGAAATTTTCCGTTTTCGCCAATGCTTCCTCTCCGTTCGCGGCCGCTTCAACTTCCGAAACACCAAGGCGCTGCCACGGAACGTGCTTTAAAAGGCCAGTTCGAATAATCTTTTCATCTTCTACCACAATCAGTTTCATGTTGTGATACCCCTTTGCTTATATCATACTTAAATGTAAAACCTGTTTTTCAGTATAACACAGATTTTGTAGCTTGTGAATCAAAACTGCTGTTTCCTGGCACATTCTAATCTGCATAATCTCAAAAAATTAAGCGTATTTGGCAAATCTTTTCATTCAAGTTTTGCCAAATACGCTTTTTCCATTTCTTTTTTTTGTTCAATCTGCTACTTTCTCGGATGTGCCTTCCGGTACACATCCCGGATCTTATTCACACCAAGGTGGAGATACATCTGCGTCGTCGAAATATCGGCGTGTCCCATCATCTCCTGGACACTCTTTAAGTCCGCACCGTTTTGCAGCAGATGGGTTGCAAACGAATGGCGCAGGGTATGCGGCGTAATATCCGCCGTAATGCCTGCGGATTTCGCATAGGATTTCAGAATTTTCCAGAATCCCTGACGACTCATCGGACCTCCGGAGCAGTTGACAAACAATACATCATCATCCCGTCCATGCATCAGGGCTGCGCGCGCACTCCCCAGATACTGCTCCAACGCCTTTTTCGCCGGTCCGCCGAACGGAACGATCCGCTCCTTTTCATCGCGGCAGGTGATGTAGCCCATCATAAGATTGACATCCTGTGTTTTCAAATGGATCAACTCACTGACACGGATACCGGTCGCATACAGCATTTCCAGCATTGCTTTATCGCGGATACCCTTTGGCGTGTCGGTTTTGGGCTGGCGAAGCAGCAGATCGACCTCTGCGATGGAAAGGATCTCCGGCATTTTCCGCTCAACCCTCGGTGGCTGCAGTGCTTTCGACGGGTCAGATACCATTTTTCCCTCCTGACATGCATATTGGCAAAACATATGAATCGCCGCAATGCTGCGCGAGATCGTTGCCGGGGAGAAGTGTTCCCGCTCCAGATATAATAAATAAGAATTTAAAACCGTTGCATTCATCTGCTCCGGTTTTTCTATTCCGTGCTCCTTCAAAAAAACTGCCAGCTTTCGAAGATCGCGCTGATAGGAGACTTCTGTATTTTTTGACGCTTTCTTTTCCGTCTGTAGATAGTCCGTAAATGACTGTATCGTTTCCTGCATAGCTTTTTTCCTTTTTGCTTTTTTCTCCCTCTCACTGCCCGATAAAGAGTAACAATGCTTTTAATTATATACACGTTTTTTCAAAAATGCAATTCCCTTTTCAGACCGTTTTTACAGGATTTTCGCAAGAAACCACGGATTGACATAACTCTCAAGCAGAATACCCCACAGAAGCAGGATCAGTGCAAAGAAGTAGCGCACGCCGAAGCAAAAATATTCCTTTTTCTGTATGCCGCCGGCAAGGTGATTCGTCTCTGCCATCCGGCTGCACGCAGCAGCCATCAGAAATAACGCGGCAAGGTAGAGGAAAATCTGCGGAAAAAGAGCCAGAAAAAAGAATAAAAGACCTGCCATTCCGTTCTGCAGATAGGCAGCCGAGAGAAAGACGCCACACAGAAAACCATATGCCCAAACGGCAGCAGTGGCAAAATACGCACCGATTGCCGTCAATCCAAAGAGAAGTCCCGCAAATGCCGGTGCTAACCGTACCTTTAGAAGATAGGAAAAGCAGGCCTTTGCGGAAATTTTTCTTCCCAAAAACGCCTCCGCCTGAAAGAGGCGGACGCTATTTCCCTCCTTCATTCCCATGTGGGATGCCGTAAGCAGCAGCAGTACACCGAGGGTCATACCGGCCGCAAACCAGAGGGCAAAAAAACGAATATATGCATTCTCATCCCGTTCTCTCATTTGCTTTTTGCGCCTCCTTATTTTCTGCCTTACTGTCAATGTATTCACGGTTCATAGACGATATACGTAAAAGAAGTGCCTGCTCCGCAGACCCCCATCTGCGAATGGCACTTCTTTCCTCTTATCAGGGTCCCCCAATGTCTCACGCACCGAAATGTCCGTTCATTTCAAACCCTGCTTTTTGTATATCCCCATAAGATATTTTTCACTTCTTTTATTTCACGACAAGATAGGTATCCAGATCATCGAACTGATCAAGGTAGCTGACTGCGCCCTCGTACATATTGGACTGCAGTACGATATTTACCGTGTTATAGATGCAGCGTTTCAGTTCTGCCATCGTCAGAGTTCCATCTGCAAGTTCTTTTTTGATGTTCTCGTGATCCTCCGGCAGACCCGGCATTACCATGTCATTTCCGGCTCTCATGCAGCCCGCTGCCGTACACTCGCCCTGGATCTGTACGTTGGTGGTTGTCCAGTCGGTCATGATAGCTCCTGCAAATCCCCACTCATCTCTCGCTGCTTTCGTGCAGGTATCGTAGCAGTTTGCAGCGTGCACACCATTGATCAGGTTGTAAGATGTCATAATGGACATCGGCTGTGCATCTTTGACTGCGATTTCAAAGCCTTTCAGATAGATCTCACGCAGTGCACGCTCGGACAGGATGGAATCGGAGCCCATACGGTTATCCTCCTGATTGTTGCATGCGAAGTGTTTGATCGTGGTTCCGCAGCCCGGTACCTTCTGTACACCGAGCGTCATAGCAGCCGCCATCATACCGGCAAGCAGCGGATCCTCGGAATAATATTCAAAGTTTCTTCCGCAGAGCGGATTTCTGTGGATGTTCATGCCAGGTGCCAGCCACAGTGTTACGTTGAACAGCTCCATCTCATGGCCGATCATCTCGCCGACTCTCTTGATCAGTTCTACATCCCAGCTCTGTGCCAGAAGTGTTCCAACCGGAATTGCGGTACAGAACTGATAATAGGTTGTTCCGCGTTTTTCCTGCGGTTTGCTGAAGAATCCGCCTTCCAGTGCCGCCAGGAAATCGCTCGCTACGATCTCTCCGTTGTCTACCTGGTATTCTCTCTTCAGACGAAGACCTGCAGGTCCGTCGACCAGAGCAATCGTGGTTACATTCCACGGCTCCTCCGAAGCACACGGGGATGTCTCCGCTGCTGCTCCCGGAACAGAAATTCCTGCGGAGCCAAGCGCGTTGCCCTGTGCTCTTCCCGGATCACCGGTTGCAATGAGTGCCAGCTGATCCACAGAAAGGGATTCCACAATCTTTCCTGCTTTTCCAGGAAGCTCTTCCGGTACCGGCTGGTAATCTACTTTCTCAGTTGGGATCTCAGATGCTTTAAGCTCGATCACGCTCATTCTCTTTTCTTTTACTTCCTTCTGCCATGCAGCCTCTCTTGCCTGAACTTTTTCTGCATCAGGAACAATCTCATTCAATTCCTCTTTCAGCGGGCAGATATTTTCACACGCTGTCATGACTGCTTTCTCGTCCAGCTCCAGCGCGCCGGAGAGAACAGATGTATTCAGATCATTTCCAATCCAGATACCATACATGCCCGGCTCCAGAATCCAGGATGCGCTTTCCTCCTCATAGGAAGTCAGCTGATACAGCGGGAAGGTGATGGTCATGGTCTGGGATTCCTTCGGAGCCAGCAGTTTTGTTTTTCCAAAGCCTGCCAGACGGCGGAACTCTTTCACCAGTTCTCCCTGCGGGCAGGATGCGTAGATCTGTACAACTTCTTTTCCTGCATAAGTATCGCCGGTGTTGGTGACGGTAACAGTCACGCTTACTTTCGGATTCATCATACCGCGGCCGCTTACTTTGATGTCATCGGTTCTGATCTCGAAATCGGTGTAGGACATACCGTAACCGAAGGAGTAACGGACTGGTACTTCAAAGGTATCGAAGTAACGGTATCCAACGAAGATACCCTCTTCGTATTTTTCTTTCATGAGGTCGCCGCTCTTGTAGCTGTAAACCTCTGCACCCGGATAATCATAGTAATCTTTCGCCCAGGTATCTGTCATTTTTCCGGATGGGGTTACATCGCCGCTTACAACATCAGCAAATGCATTTCCGCCTTCCTGGCCTGCCTGTACGTACTGTAAAATAGAGCGGATATTGTCAAATTCTTCTACGAATGCCAGATCCATCAGGCCGCCGGTGTTGATAACAAGAACAACGTTTTTATAGCATCTGGAAACCTGTGCCAGAATAGCTTTCTCTTCTTTGGAGATGAAGTAGTCACCCTCCGTATCAAAACGGTCTTTGTTCTCTCCTGCGATACGTGCCAGAACGAAGAATGCGGTGTCTGCACCGTCGGCTGCTGCTTTCTCTTCATCGATCGGGTTTCCGGATGGCATAAAGAACGGGGTTGCAGAGTAAGCATCAAAGAATTTTGTGTCGTCTCCGTTCAATTTTGTGAAAATCTCATTTTTCCAGTCCAGTCTTGCCTGTACGTAGAGTTTATCGTAATCCTCCAGCCATTCACTGCTTGTTACGTTGTAGCCTGCATTTTTCATGCCCTGGAAAATATTGACGCTGTCACGCTCATTGACATCGCCGGAACCGGTGCCTCCTTTGATGGTGCGGATCGCACCTGCTCCGTAAAGACCTACCTTGCTGCCCTTTGCCAGCGGCAGGAAATGATCTTTGTTTTCCAGAAGGACGAATCCCTCTGCTGCTGCCTCGCGGGCAAGTTTGCGGTGATCTGTTTCACGCTGGGTTACTTCCGGAGATGTAGTTCCGTTAAAGGTTCTTACCTTTGCTTTCATGTCTTTGTTCCTCCCAAACTTTGTTTCGTGCTAATGTCTCCATTATCTTCCCTTTTTCGTGTAACTTCTAGTTCCTTTCTTGTCCTTTCTCTGGTTGATATTGATATTTCGCCCAATTTCTGGTACAATATTCTTATCTTTTTTGATTATAATTGACGTATATTTCTATCACATCCTGGAGGTACTTATGGAATCCTGCTTTTACGAAACAATACACGAAACCGATCTGCTGCACGTCCGTTTTGAGCTGCAGGATGCGCCCGCTTTTGTTTTTCCGGCGCACTGGCACGAATATGTGGAAATTCTCTATCTGATCAGGGGACAGTTTTCCGCGATTGTCCAGGCAACGGAGTATCAGTTAAACGAGGGCGATCTGATTATCATCAACTCCGGCGACCTCCATATGACGCGCTCCAATACCTGTACATATCTTCTGCTGCAGATTTCCGCAAGCCAGATGCGCCAATATCTGCCGAACTTTGATACGATGCGTTTCGACACGATCATTCCCTGCTCGGAACAGCCGGCTCCGCTCCGCGCACTGCTCTCGGAGATGAACGAGATCCGGCAGAATCCTTCCGATTCATATCAGCTTCTCTTTACCTCACGACTGTACGAATTTCTGTACCATCTCTGCCGGTCGTATTCCCACCAGATCCCTTCGGCATCCCTCACGGGTTCACAGCGCGATCTGCAGCGCGTGACACACGTTATGAACTGGGTGAAAGTGCATTACCCGGAACCGTTAAGCCTCGAAACAGCCGCGGATTCCCTGGCGCTCTCGAAGGAGTATTTCTGCCGGCTCTTTAAAAAGTATACCGGACAGACCTTTCTCGAATATCTGAACGATGTGCGCACGATGCACCTGTACGAAGATTTACAGAATTCCGACGAAACGATCACGGTACTGATGGAGAAAAACGGGCTGTCGAATTACAAAATTTTTATGCGGACCTTCAAAAAGCTGTATGGCTCTACACCTCAGAAAATGCGCTCGAACCGGATACGGCACGTATAAATTCTTTTGAAATTTACTGTTCTTATACACACTGAAAAGGCTGTGGAACATGATTGCTCATGTCCACAGCCTCTTTTTGATTTCGTTATTAAATTGTTTCGTAGAAAGTCTTTTATTTCGCGTAATCCGTTACACGGCTCTCGCGGATAACATTGACCTTGATCTGTCCCGGGTATTCCAGTTCAGCTTCGATCTGTTTCGAGATATCCCTTGCGAGCAGTACCATTTCAGAATCGGATACCTGCTCAGGAACAACCATGATGCGGACTTCTCTACCAGCCTGAATAGCAAAAGATTTTTCGACACCCTTGAACGAATTCGTGATGTCTTCCAACTGTTTTAATCTGTTGGTATATGTTTCGAGTGTTTCTCTTCTTGCACCCGGTCTTGCTGCGGAAATTGCATCCGCTGCCTGAACGATACATGCAATCAGAGACTGGGGCTCTACATCCCCGTGATGTGATTCTACTGTGTTGATCACAATCTGAGATTCTTTGTACTTTTTGCAGAGATCTGCACCGATCTGAATGTGAGATCCTTCTACCTCATGGTCGATGGATTTACCGATATCATGAAGCAGTCCGGCACGTTTTGCCATGCGGACATCGCATCCTACCTCTCCTGCGAGGAGACCGGAAAGCTGTGCTACCTCGATCGAATGCTTTAATGCATTCTGTCCGTAGCTGGAACGGAATTTCATTCTTCCAAGGAGACGGATCAGCTCCGGATGAAGTCCGTGTACACCGACTTCCAGTGCGGCTGCCTCGCCTTCCTCGCGAATATTCTGTTCTACTTCTTTGCGGGCCTTTTCTACCATCTCTTCGATGCGAGCCGGATGGATTCTTCCGTCTACGATCAGTTTTTCCAGAGCAATTCTTGCCACCTCACGGCGGATCGGATCGAATGAGGAAAGAACGACTGCTTCCGGTGTATCGTCGATGATCAGGTCAACGCCTGTCATGGTTTCGAGTGTACGGATGTTTCGTCCTTCACGGCCGATGATGCGTCCTTTCATTTCATCGCTCGGAAGCTGTACCACGGAGATGGTACTCTCGGATACGTGATCGACAGCACATTTCTGAATAGCTGTTACCACATACTCTTTTGCCTTACGGCCTGCTTCCTCTTTTGCTCTGCTCTCTAGCTCTTTGTAGAGCTTTGCTGTGTCGATTTTTACTTCGTCTTCCACAGATTTTAACAGATACTCTTTTGCTTCCTCGGAGGTAAAACCGGAAATTCTTTCCAGTTCCTGTACTCCTTTTTCGTGTAGACCGTCTACTTCCTTTTCTTTCTTTCTGACGCTTGCCTCTTTTGCTGCAATTTCGTTTTCACGACGCTCCAATACGTCCGCTTTTTTATCTACAGATTCTTCTTTCGATAAAACGCGCTTCTCATATTTCTGCAGTTCCGCTCTGCGCTCTCGGGTCTCTTTTTCTACTTCATTCTTCGTACGAAGAGACTCCTCCTTCGCCTCCAGGGCTTCCCGTTTCTTAGTTTCGGCAGTTTTCAGTGCTTCATCTATGATGTTTCTCGCCTTTTCTTCCGCTGTGCCAATTTTCTCAGCATCCTGCTTGATTTTATTGTCCACAGCAATTTTCCTGGTAACAGGAACCGCAATAAGCAGCGTGACTACTACAGCAATGAATACCAGCAGAATTGTAATACCTGTACCCATTACCGGAGCACCTCCTTATTTAGTTTTCATTGCACATTTACAACACTACAATTTTATACTGTTTTCACAAATTTGTCAATGTTTTAAAAATATTCATGTAATTTATTGCACATAATTTCGCGGCATGTGGCGGAATCGCCGGGAATATTTAGAATTCTTCGTCAGCGGAATCTTGGTATTCTTCCAGTGCCCGACGGATTTCGGAACTGCCGAATCCCTTCCGCATCAGAAAACCGGCGGCACGGCGGTACTCTTTTTCATCCAGCCGGTGCGGCGTGCCGAGCTTTGCGAAGGCGGCACTTTTTGCAAGTTCATACTCATCGCGGGCATCCTCCTGCTCTTCCAGGACGGATTCCACCAGTTCCCGGTCCACGCCTTTCTGTGCCAGCGCATAGAGGACTGCCTTTTTCCCTTTTTTCGCACCGCTGCCCGCAAGATACTGCTCCACGTATGCGCGGTCGTCGATATAGTGAAAGCTCTCCACGTACGAGACAGCCTCTTCAATGGCGTTCTCGGGATAGCCGTCTTTTCGTAACTTATCTTCCAGCTCTTTTTTCGTCCGCATCTGTCCGAGCAGCAGATACATCGCGCGGTGTTTGGCCCTTTTAGTCAGCACTTCCCCTGCCAGCTTTTCGTAAACCTCATCGGGAAGCTCCTCCTGCTCTTTGATGCGGGAAGCGCGGATTTCCCCGTTATAAAGAACCAGATCCTCTCCGTCATCGAAGAGGATCCGTGATTTCTTTTTATTCAGAGGACGAATCTCTGTCACAAACATTTATTCGTCGTCTCCTTCGGTTTCCGGAACTGCTGCTGTTTCTTCTGTGCCTTCCGGCGCTTCTTCCTTGATCAGGCCGTAAGCCACGCGCACTTTGTGCTCGATCTCATCCATGATTTCCGGATGCTCGCGCAGGTATGCTTTCGCATTTTCGCGTCCCTGGCCGATCTTGTCGCCGCCGTATGCGAACCATGCGCCGCTCTTCTGTACGATGCCGACGGAAGCTGCCAGATCCAGAACGTCTCCTTCTTTGGAGATTCCTTTTCCGAACATGATATCAAATTCTGCCTCGCGGAACGGCGGAGCTACTTTGTTTTTCACGACTTTGATTCTGGTACGGTTTCCGACCATCTCTCCGCCCTGCTTTAAGGCTTCGATTCTTCTGACATCGAGACGGATGGAAGAATAGAATTTCAGTGCACGGCCGCCGGTTGTGGTCTCCGGATTTCCGAACATGACACCGACTTTTTCACGCAGCTGGTTGATAAAGATAACAATACAATTGGATTTGCTGATCGCTGCAGTCAGTTTCCGGAGTGCCTGAGACATCAGACGCGCCTGCAGTCCGACGTGGGAATCTCCCATGTCGCCGTCGATCTCGGCTTTTGGAACGAGGGCTGCAACAGAGTCCACGATGATGATGTCTACCGCACCGGAACGAACCATCGTCTCGGTGATCTCAAGTGCCTGCTCGCCGTTGTCCGGCTGTGAGATGTAGAGGTTTTCAATATCAACACCGATATTTTTGGCATAGGCCGGATCGAGCGCATGCTCTGCATCGATGAAGCCGGCGATTCCGCCGCGTTTCTGTACTTCGGCTACCATGTGGAGCGCTACGGTTGTTTTACCGGAAGACTCCGGTCCATATACCTCGATGATTCTTCCCTTCGGCACACCGCCAAGACCGAGTGCGATATCCAGGCTTAAAGAGCCGGTCGGGATGGTTTCCACGTTCATGTTTGCTGCGGAATCTCCGAGCTTCATGACAGCTCCTTTTCCGTACTGTTTTTCAATCTGTCCAAGTGCGGCATCGAGTGCACGCAGTTTATCTTCGTTATTATTTCCCATACTGAATATTCTCCTTACTATGCGAACGTCCGTTCGCTTCTGTATACATACTATTACAAATCTGCTTTGTTGTCAACTGTTTTTCTTGTGTCTTTTTTCAGCCCCCAAATCCTCTGCACCGGAGCTGCTTCGAATATATCCTTATACACAAGTGTAGCATATTCCACTCTCCTGCCGCAACCCAAAAATACTGCAAAAAAAATCCCGAAACGGCTTTTCTTTCCTCTTCTGCCATTTCGGGATTTTTTTCTTATTTTTCAGAATGCAGACCAGCTTATCCGATCAGCCAGTTGTACATTTCCTCGTACTGTTTTGCGGAATTCGCCCAGGAGAAATCCTGTGCCATTGCGCGGTCGATCATCTTGTTCCACTCGCGTTTTTTGTCGTAATAGATGCGCTCTGCGTACCGCACGGTACCCATCATCTCATGCGCATTGTAGTTTGTGAAGCTGAATCCAGTTCCTGTTCCCTCGTACTCATTGTACGGCTCTACGGTGTCTTTGAGGCCGCCGGTCTCGCGGACGATCGGAAGGGTTCCGTAGCGAAGGCTCATGAGCTGGGAGAGTCCGCATGGCTCAAACAGGGACGGCATCAGGAAGGCATCGCAGGATGCATAGATCTTGTGCGACATTGCATCGGAATAGTAGATGTTTGCCGAAACCTTCTTGTCGTATTTCCATGCGAAGTGGCGGAACATGTTCTCGTAGCGCTCCTCGCCGGTTCCAAGGATCACAAACTGTACGGCATCCTGGCACATCTCATCCATCATATAGCTGATGAGGTCGAAGCCCTTCTGATCGGTCAGACGGGATACGATACCGATCATCATCGTCTTCGGATTGACCTCGAGTCCTAACTCCTCCTGCAGTGCCAGTTTATTTTTCACTTTCTCTTTACGGAAGTTCTTTGCATTGAAATTCTTTGCAATCTGAGCGTCTGTCTCCGGGTTCCACTCATTGTAGTCGAGTCCGTTTACAATACCGCGCAGATCGTTTGCTCTTGCACACATCAGACCGTCGAGTCCTTCGCCATAGAACGGGGTCTGAATCTCCTGCGCGTATGTATTGCTGACGGTGGTGATCGCATCTGCGTAAACCAGACCGCCCTTCAAGTAGCTGGCATCGTGTTTGAACTCCAGCTTATCCGGTGTGAAGTAGTAGTCGGAAAGGCCGGTAATGCTCTGAATCGTCTTGCGGTCCCAGATGCCCTGGAATTTCAGGTTGTGGATCGTCATGACGGTTTTGATTCCCC
>ERZ827117.1383-NODE-1383-length-18576-cov-4.354409_pt1 | contig 18576 bp, 13 predicted proteins | sample MGYA00519920_ERZ827117 | MGnify/ENA primary metagenome ERZ827117 (study PRJEB31778, sample SAMEA3449260) | human gut metagenome | biome: human gut; feature: human-associated habitat; material: faeces | place: United Kingdom | collected 2010/2012 ...
TGTCCATATCAATGATGCGGAGATCATTGGGCTTTACGATCTGAACTGCTTTCATGTGTAAACCTCCCGGGTTTCTCATGTACAGAAATGGCTTGCTTCGGCACGTCTAGCATGCTTGCATGCTGACATGTCAGTTTCAACATCGTCATTGTAGCATGGCGGTTTTGGATTGTCAACACCTGTTTTGCAATTCATCAAAATGACAAAATGCGGCGGAGGGTTTTTGCGCAAAGTATATAAAGGCAGACACAGCGCAGGTTGTAAGGGCGGATATGGAATCCAACTTTACGTCGACGGTTATTGCGCTTTTGCGCCGCCGCAGGGGAGCATCCCCTATGTTCCCGCAAAGTGGGCGGCCCCGGCGGGTTGCGGCGGGCGAGCAATGCTCGCCCCTACACCACCACAATAGTTTGCGGCATTTTATGCTTGCAGTCCCCTGCCGGATGTGCTACAATAGCAATAAGCCATCTGGCATGCTGACATGTCAGTTAGAGAGTAAGGAGCGCATTATGCCCAGCCTGACCCCCAAAACGCAGGACAATTCCATCCGGGAGAATGTCTACCGCGTAATCAAAGAGAATATTGCCGCTTTGCAGCTTGCGCCCGGCACCACGGTAAGCACGCAGGAGCTGGCCGCCAAGCTGCAGGTCAGCCGCACGCCGGTGCGGGAGGCGTTCATCCGCCTGCAAAAAGAGGACCTTGTGGAGATCACGCCGCAGAAAGGCACGATGGTCTCCCGCATTGATCTGGCCCGCGCCGAGAAAGAGCGGTTCATCCGGGAAAGCCTGGAAACAGCCATTCTGCCGTTGTTTTTGCAAAACTGCACCGAGCTGGACCTGCGGGAACTGGAGCTGTTGATCGAGCAGCAGAAAGCCTGTTTTACCGGGCTGAAGCCGCTGGAATTTATCGCGCTGGACAATCGGTTCCATCAGCGCTTTTTTGAGATCGCCGGGCAGGATCTGAGCTGGGACGTGGTGGCTGCCACGAACCCGCATTACAACCGCCTGCGCGTACTGACTGTGCAGAATGCCGCGACCTTTGACGGCGCGGTGCGCCAGCATGAGGTAATGATGGACCAGATCCGCCGCCGGGATATCGACGCCCTGCGCCGCGAATTGACCGACCATGTGCGGAAGATCATTGCGGAGAAGGATGGGTTGGTGCAGCTGTACCCGGATTATTTTGCTGTGCCCCAGCGGGAGATGAGATTGTAATCCTCGTAAGCTTCCCGGGGCGTCAAGGACGCCGTCCCCTGCGTACGAATTATAAAAAACCATAAAACCCAAAAAGGCTCCCCTGGAGGGGAGCTCCCGTGTAAGCGGGTGAGGGGTGGCCCCAAGGCGCGAATCCGCCATCCAGCCACCCTTCAGTCACCTTCGGTGACAGCTCCCCTCCTGGGGAGCCTTTGGGTTCGCGCTGCAAAAACAGCAGGCACCTGCAATCGGTGCCTGCTGTTTTTATTTCAGGATCTCTTTCAACGTTCCCATCAGCTTGGGGCTGCTGCGGCTGTATGGCCGGGGATGATGTGCTCCACCACACCCGCGCCGCATTCCGTGGATATCCGGCCAAGCTGCGCTTCCGGGTCACCAACAGCCTTTTCCCCAGCGTGTCAAAAAACGCCAATTTTGCCATGTAGAGAATGTAGGGGCGAACAGTGTTCGCCCGCCAACCCAACGTAGCAACGCTTTTTCGGGAAAGCTTCTCACATGACAAATGGGCACGGGCGCACACTGTGCGCCCCTACAAGGCACTTTTTCGACAGTCTGGGGGCTTGACGTGGCAACGCATTTCCGGGAAAGCTGCTCAGGCAGGAAACGAGCACGCGCGCACACTGCGCCCCCTACAGAGCACTTTTGCAGCGGGGCGCGCTGTTTTGATGCTATGGATGGCAAATTGTTAACCTTTGGGTAATAGCTATTCGGGCAAATTCGCTGTACTATACTAAGTATAGTGGATTTTTTGTACCCTTTTTGTCTGCTTATACTATTTTTGGGGGAAGCGATAAGGGCGTTTTCCAATAAATTCGGATAGCTTTATTAGGCACAATGACGAATGGAATCCACCTGCCGGATATGTTATAATGTAATATTTTAACCAATATTTGGCAAATCGCATCCTGTTGTACGGCATATTACGGCATCCCGGGGCCTGGCCCTGTTTATTTATAGATGTTCCGCAACAAAGAGAAAGGATTGAATGGAAACTATGCACAGTAAACTTATACGGTTGCAAACCGCCCTGTTGACGCTGGCGCTCCTGTTCACGGTGTTGATTCCTGTCTCTGCCTATGCAGAGGGGGAAGACACCGCGGCACAGGGAACTGCCCACAGTGAAACCGTCAGCGATCCCAACACGTTTAATGCGTGGGTGTATACGCAGGCCTATAACAACGCCACCACCGGCCGTATTTGGGCCGATAAAACGGTGGAGGAAGAACAAATCACCTTCACCGGCGACCTGGCAAACCAGCCCGCCATCGCGGTGCCCAAAGAAGATAAAAAAGCCGATTTCCTGGTCGCGCTGTCTGCGCTGTCCTCCCATGCGTCTACCACTACCACCGATACAAAGCCGCTGGATGTAGTGCTGGTGCTGGATGCCTCCGGCAGTATGGACGATCCCATTGAGAATGGCGGTGACACAAAGCGCATTGAAGCGCTGAGAGATGCTGTCGGAGACTTTATTGACAGCACTGCGGAGAAGAATAAGGAAATCACGGATGAGAATAAGAAAATCCGGCTTTCCATCGTGAAGTTTTCCGGAGAAGAGCGTGCGACTACTGGTAACGATAAATACCGCAAGGGTGGGTACACATACAACTATTCGCAGATTATGCAGGGGCTTACTGTCTGCGAGGACGCAGCTGTTAATACGCTCAAATCCAATGTAAATGCCATAAAACCTGCCGGTGCTACCCGTGCGGATAATGGCATGAAGCGTGCCCAGGCTGCGTTGGAATCTGCGCGCGAAAATGCCAAAAAGGTCGTTATCTTCTTTACGGATGGCTCGCCTAACAATAGCAACGGGTTTGACAATGACATTGCTGCCAAAACGGTTGAAACGGCTAAATCCCTAAAGGATGCAGGTGCCGAGGTTTACACGGTCGGCATCTTTAGCGGTGCGAACCCGAGTGCCGATATCTCCTCTAACAGAACTGCAGACGAAAACAAGTTCATGCACGCAGTCTCCAGCAACTATCCCCAGGCCGCTTACACCAGTAATTGGTGGGGCTATAGCTGGGACTTCGGCACCAAGGCCGCCAATCCAAATTACTATCTGGCGGCTTCCAACGCTGACGGGCTGAACGAGGTCTTTAAAAATATTTTCGAGTCTGTGACTAAGAATCTGGCCGGCCCCACGGAAGTGGTTGGCGATGATCCGACAAATAGCGGCTATGTGACCTTCGATGATCCCCTGGGCGATTATATGGAGGTCAAAAGCTTTGAGGCCGTTGCCTTTGCCGGTGGTGTTTACAAGAACAAAACGAAAAGCACTAATGACAATGTGGATACTTACACCTTTGCAAACGAGTATACCGGCACGGCCAGCAACGCTTACCCCAATACAGCCAATTTGAGCCACATCCTTATCACCGTCACCCATGGCAGCGGCAGTGCCGGCGATACGGTACAGGTCAAGATCCCTGCCAGTATGCTGCCCCTGCGGTATTATCAGGTTACAACTGATAAGGATAACAAGTCTACGCTGGCGGTTACGGATACCCAGCCCATCAGCGTCATCTACTCTGTCGGCCTTAAGACCGATGCGCGCAACCAGATCACGTCCGGCAAGATAACCGATGACACCCTTGCCAACTATGTTGCAGCAAATACCCAAGACGGCAGAGTCAGCTTCTACTCCAACAAATATGACGGCAGCTTAAAAACGGCAGACAAAAATAAAACCATCGGCCAGACCACGGCCACCTTTATCCCGGCAACAAGCAATAGCTTCTACTATCACACCGAGGACACCCTGCTGTATACCAAAGAGGGTGAAGGCAAAGACGCTCAATATAAGCCAGCCAAAGAGGTACTGCCGAAGCAGACCTATTACTATCAGCTGAACTACTTGCATCTTACCCCCGAAAGCAATCATACAGTAACGGTTCCCAAGACCGACTATGTGCCCATTAGCATTGCAACTCAGAAAGAAATCGATAGTTGCATTACTAAAAAAGATGATGGCAATTGGTACATCAAAAAGGACACCAAAAAAGGCAGCTTGCCCGCCGCCATTGACAGCCAGCTGGGCGATAAGTCAGACGAGAACGGTACCGGTACCGTTCTCGGTAACGTGACCGGCACCGCCGAACGCCGCATTGACTTCCAGTGGAACCTTACCACGCACAGAGGTGTGCTGTACCTTGGCAACAACGGCAAGCTGACCATGGACGCCACCGGCAGCGTGAAGGTTACCAAGGCGGTTGAAGCCGCCAAAGGCCTGAACCCGGACACCAACACCGACTTTACGATGAAGTTTGAGTTGACGGGCACCGGGGCGAATGGCGAGTACAGCTACACCGTTACCAATACGGAAGGTGTTGAACAGCCTAAAGGCAGCATCAAGAGCGGCAGAACATTCACCTTGAAAAATGGCGAGACTGCCGAGATTAAAGGCCTGCCCGTAGGCAGCACCTATACCATCACGGAGCCGAAAGGAAATCTGCCCAACGGCTATACCCAGAAGCGCATTGATAACGGCACCGGCACGGTCACGGTCAAGGCCTCGACCGTTACGGTGACCAACACCTATGAACCCGAGGGAATTACGGTAGACCCGAATAACGACAATTATCCTTATCCGTTCACGGCTGAAAAGATTCTGAAGGGCCGCGATTGGCGGAGCAGCGATGCCTTTACCTTCCAGCTGCAGGCTGTCACCCCGGATGCTCCGCTGCCTGAAGGGGCTACTGAATCTAATGACATACGCTATACTGAGTACACGGTGACGGGTAAGACTGGCACCGACGGAACGCCTGTCGGCTTTAACTTCGGAAGTGTCACCTTCAAGAAACCCGGCACTTATGAGTACGACATCACCGAGATTATCCCCACCGAGAAAATTCCCGGCGTTTTGTATGACAGCTCCTTCTACCATGTGACCGTTACCATCGTGGACGATGGCACTGGCAAGCTGATGATGAATCAACCGGCTATTCAGCAAATATTCGGTAATGACATCGCCACAGATGCGCAGATTGCCACGTTTACCAACACCTTTGAAAATGATGAAGAGAAACTCGCTATTCAGGCAACGAAGCTCTACCGGGATAGCGAAGATAAGCCAATGCAGCTGACTGACGGTCAGTTCCACTTCAAGCTCGAAGCCGCAACGGTGAACGAGCAAAACAATGAACTGTCTGGCAACAACGCCCCCATGCCGAGCAACGCGGAAAGCACCGCCAACAATGAGAACGGTGAGATCACCTTTGCAGATATCACCTACACGCTGGAAAAAGACCATGGCAATACCTATTATTACCAGCTTACCGAAGTGCCGGGTGATACTACGGACACTATTACTTACAGCCAAGAAAAGTATCTGATTAAGGTTGAGGTTTCTGCTGACACAACAGACGCAACAACAGACGCAACAGCAAATAAACTGCTGAAAGTCACGCCCACCTACTATAAGTGGATCGACAATAAGTGGAAGGAAGTAAGCGCCAACCAAGTGACCTTCACCAACAAATTTACAGGTACAACCACGGCTCAGCTGGGCGTAAGCAAGAGCATTTCCGGCCGTAACTACTGGAAGGATGGTGAAGCATTCACCTTTGCCCTTGAGGCGCAAGACAATGCCCCGATGCCCGATGCGGGCGGCGCTACCGAAGTAACGGCAACCGCAAGCACTCCGGACCCCGATTTCGGTAAAATCACCTACAAAAAGGCGGGTATTTACACCTATACCATCAAGGAGACGAGTGAAGAAGCCAACGGTATAACCAATGCCCAGGATGTCACCGCCACCGTCACGGTTGTGCTGGATGCCGAAAGCAATAAGCTGCAAGCCACGGTTGTTTACAGCAGCACCGACACCGAAAACAACAAAGCCAAGTTTGTAAACACCTACAAAACAGAGCCGTTCAAGGCCAACGCCAGCACACTGTTCCAGGTGAAAAAGAATCTGGGCCGCGCTTGGAACGACACGGATACCTTCACCTTCACCCTGAGCTGTGTGGGCGATGCCCCCATGCCGGTTCTTAGCAACCGTACCGCTTCCGTCAACAAGGAAAATCAGACCGCCGCCTTCGGCGGAAACGATCCGCTGGTATTCGATACCGCAAACGAGTACGTTTACTTCATCCGCGAGAACCACGGTACCATTGCGGGCATCACCTACGACACCACCGTTTATAAGGTCGTGGTAACGGTCGAGGATGACGGCAAAGGCCAATTGAACGGTACAACCAAGTATTATAAGAGCGACAAGGATGGCAATTTCTCTGAAACTGAAACGGCCGAAACCGAGAACATCGCAACCTTTAACAACACCTATTTGGCCAAGCCCGTTCAGGTTACTCTGACCGCTCGCAAGTCTCTGGACGTTAAAGTCGGCACGCGTGAATTGAAGGCGAACGAATTCTCGTTCGAGTTGCGTGAAAAGCTGGCCGATGGCACGATGTCCAATACCTCCATCACCGCCACAAACGCCGCAGACGGCACGATTAAATTCGCGCCCCTTACTTTTGATGCCGTAGGCGAAAAGACCTACATCATCAGTGAGGTGACTAACGGCAACCTCGGCGGCATCACCTACGATACCAATAAATACGTGGTCTCTTTCTCCATCACCGATAACGGTGATGGCCAGCTTAAAGCCAGCACCCCTGTTTATAAACTGAACGGCGAAGGCGAAGATGTTGGCGGCGCACAGTTTGTAAACACCTACACGGCAACGCCGGGCGATAACGTCAAGTTTACCCCCAATGCCACCAAGGTTTTGACCGGCCGTGCCTTGAAGCCGGGCGAGTTCAGCTTCATTGTTACCGATGATGAAAACAACAACAACGAGGTTTCCGGCGGCACGAACGATGGCAATGGCAACATTACCTTCGGCGAGATTGGCTTCGGCCCGACCCAGGCAGCGTATACCGCACTGCTTGCCGACCTGCCGACCGAGCAGCCTGCCGTGGATGAAAAGCCCGTTGTAGACGAGCAGCCCACTGATGGCGGGCAAACCAGCGAGGACGAGCAGACCAACGAGACTGAGGATCCCAACAAGACTGAGGATCCCAGCAAGACTGAGGATTCCAGCAAGACTGAGGATTCCAGCAAGACTGATGATTCCAGCAAGACTGAGGATTCCAACAAGACTGAGCAGCCCACCGTGACTGAGCAGCCCACCGTGACTGAGCAGCCCACCGGGACCGAGCCGTCCACCGAGGACAAACAGCCCACCGAGGACAAGCAGCCCACCGAGGACGAGCAGTCCACCGAGGACAATCAGCTCGTTGCGCATCACCAGCCCGCTTTGCTTGCACTGACCCCCGATGCCAACAACGACGAGGAAGCCGCGCTGCCCGAGGAAGTGCAAAAACTGCTGACGCATTGGTACACCATCCGTGAGGTCACGCCTACCGATGCCAAGGGCATTACCTACGATTCCACCGTCTATAAGATGTGTGTGGAACTCGAGGACAATGGTCAAGGTGTCTTGACTATTAAGGGCGAGCCTACCTATTATACGTTCAAAGAAAACGAGTGGGTGCCTATTGATGGTACGCCGACTTTCCACAACAGCTATACCGCAGCAGATTCCGATGAAGTAACCGTTACCCTGCAAAAGAACCTGACCGGCCGTGCTCTGAACGCAGGCGAATTCACCTTTAAGCTGACTTGCCCGGAGGACAAAGCGCACGATGGCCTGACCGCCACCAACGATGCCAGCGGCATGGTGACCTTTAAGCTGACCTATAAGGATCCTAACACCGACCAGAGTGATGAAGAAACCACCACTTACACCTACACGGTTTCGGAGGTCAATGGCAGCGCCGAGGGCGTAACCTATGATAACCAGACCTACACCTTTACAGTTAAGGTGCAGGACAATGGCAGCGGCAAGATGCAGGCAGAGCTTAAGGAAGTGCCCGCGAGCATGACCTTTACGAATACCTACACGCCGAAGGCCACGCCTACGCCTACGCCCACCCCCGCAGCCACACCCAGCCCGAAGCCCTCTGCTACGCCCGCACCTACCGCAACCCCGGAGCCTGTTGCTACCGCAACACCGGCCCCGATGGCGTATATCCCGCAGACGGCGGACGCATTCCCGCTGACGCTGCTGATCGCGATTCTGGCTATCAGTGGCGGCGCGCTTGTCCTGCTGATCGTAGGCAAAAAGCGCGGCAAAAAGTAATTCCCGCATAGTTTCCTAAATAGCAGCCCCCCTCCCACACCGCCAGCAACAGCGGTATGCGGAGGGGGTCTGCTTTTATCTGTTAAGCACAATACCTCTCGGCTCAGTCATCTTCATCCTGCGCTTTCTGTATTTTGATTTCGATAAAAGACACCTCCCGTAAACAAAAGCGCCGCTATGCGATCTGCACAGCGGCGTTCTTCCTTATAAATATTTCGTATAATTTTGTGTTCCGTGGAAGATTCTGTAAATTTCCACGGTATTTCTTAATTCATCAATTTTGAAGAGAGCTACATATCTTCCAATCAAGAACTTCCTGTATTCTCTCCGCCGAAGCACCTCGTCGCGGGAGTACCCATACATTGTAGGAGTCTCTTCCAAACGAAGCAGCACTTCACCAAAATCTTTTACAAACGAGCGAATTGCCTGCTGAGAATCGAACTGTCTCTCGAAGTATCGCAGGATTTCTTGGTAATCATCCTCAGCTGCTGGCAGCAAAATGACATTATAACTCATACCTCTTGCTCGTTTCTTTCAGAATATCAGCAAGCGGCCGCCCCATTCCCGCTTCGTGCTGTGCTTCAGCCGTTGCCAGCTTTGCGTATACATCATTCATGATTTGTTGGTGCTCATAGGCTTCCATGCTCATGATAACCATATCGCCATAACCGTTTTTGGTTACAAAGATAGGTTCTGCTGTTTCATGACAGCGTTGGGAAATTGCGTTGGTGTTCTTTAAATCACGAATCGGAATAATTTCAGGCATAGTCTCAGCTCCTTTCGTGGCTCTATTATACCACAAAAAAGCCGCACCTGCAACTCACGATCCCATAATTTCTTTCACGATGCGGTCACAGCCCTTGATGGCTCCCACCAGCACCAGCAGATCAAAGGCCAACTCGCCAACATAGATCCATACCGCTGTCACAACGGATACATTGGTATCCACGGCGGGCGGGCTGGACGAGGTGGCGGAAAAAATAATCATTTACCGTAAAAGCATGCTGGGCGCACTACGGCACAAAGCCCCTGCCGCAGTGCTGCGGCAGGGGTTTTGTGTAATATGAGGAATGCTGTGTAACTCAGCAAGGGAATGGCTTATTCGTTGTCGTCCTTGTCGGCTGGTTTGCTCCACTCTTTAAAGGACGGAACTTTCGGGTAAGCTTTCAGTTGCTTTTTGATTTTGCGGACGGCAATGCTGTAGGGGTTCAGGGCGCCGGACAGGTACAGCCCTGCGGCAAAGATGAAGAATACGCTGGCAATCAGCATAAACGCACGCTGCCCCATATTGGCGGCCAGCAAAAAGGTGACCATTGCGCCGATCACCATCATTTCTGCGGTGGCGTTGCCCTTGCGGCGCTGCTCTTTCGGTGTCAGGCGCACATCCTCCAAGGCCATCAGCCAGTTCATCTGCTCGTCTGTGATGTTCAGTTCGGATTTATAACGGTGCAGATTGCGGCGGGTCTCGGTATCAGCGTTCTTGTAGGTCTCACTCTTGTGGTAATCCTGTGCCGTGGGGGTCTGTTTCTTTGCCATTTGGTTATCCTTTCCGTTTTGCGGGGGCCGGCAGCTGCAAAAGCACCAGCGCGGCGATCTCGCACACAATGCCGGCTACGCCGAATCCATCCATCTTCTGCCCGAACAATACCAGCCCGAACAGCGCGGCGGCCACAGGCTCAAAGGTGGCGGCAATGGACGCACGGCTGGCGGGGATGGTTTTCAGTGCGGCAGTGTACAGCCACTGCGCCGCCAAAGAGCACACCAACCCCAACCCGAGGTTGGCGGCCAGCGCACCGGGCGTTGTCAGGATATAGGCAACGCCCGGCAGCTCACCTGGGGCGGCAGTAAACACAAGGCTTGCCGCTGCACTGAAAAGGAACATGTAAAACAGATTTGTCATCGGGCTGTACTTTTTCAGCTTGGTGGCCAGCAGAATATTCTGCAGCGTGTAGCACAGCGCGGCACCAAGGCCGTAGGCCACACCGCCCACATCCAGCGTCACGCCGCCTGCCACGCCGCTGACTAACGCACAGCCCAGCAGGCTGAGCACAAGGCACAGCCCCTTGCCGGGGGTGAACTTTTCATGCAGGAACACGACGCTGAACAGCATGACAAGGGATGGCATAAGGTAGATGAGCACGGCAGCCGTGCCCATACCCACAAGCTGGATGGAGTAGGTGTAGAACAGGCCGAACATAAACAGCCCCAGTGCGCCTGCCGGGACGAACCAGACAAGGTCCCGCAGGTCGATCTTCAGTGCCGCGGGGTTTTTCGCCGCCAGCCAGATGCCTGTCAGAATGGCCATCGAGGCCATACGCACGAGGGTCATTTGGGTGCCGTTGACGCCGTAGGCCGTCAGGATATTGATAAAGATTCCGTTTGCGCCCCAGCAGGCCGCTGCCAGCAGCACCATCAGCACTGCTGCTGTTTCCTTTTGTTTCACAGTCCGTACTCCATTGTAATCGGATATTTTGCTTTTGTCAAAAAGCTTCCTTAGCCAAGGTCCTCGCCGTTAGAGGCGGTGACCTTCTTGTACCAGTAGTAGCTGTCCTTCAGGCTGCGCTTGCCGGTGCCGTTGAACTGGTTGTCGTAGTCGACATAGATGAAGCCATAGCGCTTCTCGATCTCGCTGGAGGAGCAGGAGATGATGTCGATGGGGCCCCACGGATAGTAACCGCGCACGTCAACGCCGTCCTTGACCGACTCGATGACCTGCTCAACATGCTTGCGCAGATAGTCGATACGATACGGGTCGTGAATGGAGCCGTCGGCCTCGACTTTATCGTAGGCGCCAAAGCCGTTCTCGGTGATGTAGAGGGGCTTCTGGTAGCGGTCCCAGTACTCGTTCAGCGCAATGCGCAGGCCGAGGGGGTCAATGCTCCAGCCCCAGTCGCTGGCCGGAATGTCGGGGTTCGGCACCTGACCCAACTCGGTGTGCAGGTACGGCTCCTCGCCGGACAGGCGGCTGTAGTAGTAGCTCAGCGATACAAAATCGACTGTGCCCTCTTTCAGAGCCTCCTCGTCGCCGGGGTAGAAGTTGATATGAATGTTGTGCTCATCGTAATAGCGCAGGGCGTAACCGGGGTAGTAGCCGCGGACCATGATGTCGCCGTACAGATATTCCATCTGGTTGTGGCGCATATTCCAGTACACATCCTCGGGGCGATGGCTGATGGGATAGGTCAGGTTGGAGCAGAACATCATGCCGATCTCGTTGGCGGGGTCGATCTCATGGGCAATCTTGGTAGCCTTGGCGCAGGCGACCATCTCATTGTGGACGCCCTGATACTTGGCCTCCAGCAGGTTATCGACCTTGTCGCTGGCAATACCCAGATGGTTGAAGCTCTCGTGGACGATGAGGTTGATCTGGTTGACGAGGATCCACTTGTGGACCTTGCCCTTGTAGCGCTTGAACAGCACCTCGCAGTACTTCACAAAGAAGTCCACGAGCTCGCGGCTGGCCCAGCCGTTGTATTTCAGGGCCAGATTCAGCGGCATCTCATAGTGGCTGACCGTGATCAGCGGTTCCATGCCGTTGGCAATGATCGTGTCGATGAGGTCATCGTAGAACTTCAGGCCCTCCTCGTTGGGCGTGGCATCATCGCCGTTGGGGAAGATACGGGCCCAGTTGATGGAGGTGCGCAGGCTGTTCATGCCGGTGCCTGCCAGCAGCTTGATGTCCTCCTTGTAGGTGTGGTAGAAGTCGATACCGCGGCGTTTGGGGTAGAACTTGTCGTCCTCCTCCATGGCGCGCTTGACGTATGCGGTGTCGATCTCCATGTTGTAGCGCTCTTCCGGCGGGATGTCATACTGGCTGCGGTTGATGTCTGCCAGGCACCAGCCCTTGCCGCCCTCTTTCCATGCGCCCTCCATCTGGTTGGCGGCCAGTGCGCCGCCCCAGAGGAAGTCTTTCGGCATACCGTTGTATTTGCTCATCTTTTCCATTTCAGATTCTCCTTGTCAGAAATCAGCCCTGCACCTTAGCCTCAAGGTCGGCAAGACGCTTTTCATAGTTTTTGGCGATCTTCAGCATACTCTTGGTCATGTTGATCTCGACCTGGATCGTCATGAGGGTATCCTGTGCGTGAGCAAACAGGACATAGTAGCCCATCTTCTCATCACCGCCGCGAATGTCGCCCTGGATCATCTCGGTCTGAACATTGTGGGCCTCGGCCTGCAGCTTGTCAGCCTCTTTCAGCTCAGCCTTGGCCTCGTCCAGCTCACCCTTGGCAATGTGGTCCATAGCCTTGCTGGCGTGCAGACGGGCATCACCGGAGCCCATGATGATATCCATGGCTTTGCCCATAACATATTCGTCTTTTTCCTCTTGGGTCATACCCGTCATCGGGCTCTTTTCCTCTTCCATAAAAGCTGCTCCTTTGTATTCGTAATGGTTAAATCGTATGACTTATAGGATGTTGTGTGACTGCGCCCTGATGAAAATACCGCCCGGTCGAGTAGAGCCGGCCGGACGGTATTTTTTCATAATTTCAACTTACAGATCAAGCGGCACCTGTAAGCGTTTTGCGGCTATCAGGCCTTGATGGCGGCAGTCTCTTCCTTGACCTTCTGGTCGTCATAGGCCTTCACGAACGGGAACCAGATGACGGCAGAGAGAACAAAGGTCAGGATGGCGAAGATCACGCCGGTGATGCTGCCCTGCGTAGCGATAAAGGTGCTGATGGGGTACGGGCAGTACCACAGGTCGAACTGGATGCGCGGGATGGGGGCAAACGGGATGACCTTCGTGAAGATGTAGGTCACGATGGGAAGGATGATGCCCTGAAGCCACATAGGCAGCATCAGCAGGGGGTTCCAGGCGATGGCACCGAAGATGATGGGCTCGTTGATGTTGAAGATGCCGGGCACGACGCAGGCGCGGCCAAGGGCCTTCAACTCGCTGGACTTGCAGATGGTCATCATCAGCAGGCAGAGGGACAGCGTGCAGCCGACACCGCCGATCCACAGGTAAGTGCAGAACATAAAGGTCTCGGTAAAGATGCCCAGATTCTGGTAGGTGGCAATACCGGCAGCGACCAGCTCAAGGTTGGCGGTGATAACAGCCAGCTTGACAGGCTCATCAACAGGGGTAAGCACCCAAGTGGAGATACCCATGGAGTAGATGAAGCACTTCAGGAAGCAGAAGAACACGAAGCCGACAGGAGAGGTCAAAGCACTCTGCAGCGGCATAAAGACGGCCTGCACAGCACCGGCAACATCGACACCGGCGACCTGAACGATCAGCCAGCCGCCCGCGATCAGAAGCATGATGGGCAGCAGGGAGTCAAACCACTGACGAACGAAGTCGGGAATGACGGAATCCTCTTTGAAGAAGGAGAACTTGGCGAACGCACCAAAGACCAGACCAACGATAATGCCGGTGAAGATGGCGACGAACATACCGTTGGCGCCGTACAGGGAGTGGCCCTGGCCCATTTCCTCAGCAGACTGCGGGTCGATGCAGATCATAAAGAGCATCATGCCCGTGAAGCCCGCGAGGATGCGCTGCTTACGGAAGCGCTTTTTCTCGCAGTAGTTAAAGGGGATCAGGAAGGAGGCCATCAGGCCGATCTTGCTCATCGTCCAGCCGAAGGGAGTCCAGAAGCTGGGCAGAGCGGGAATGTAGTCGTTCAGGATGGTGCCGACGCAGAAGATAGAGCCTGCCAGAATGAAGGGCAGCAGCTGCATCATCGAGTCCTTGATGACCACGATCCAAGTCAGGTTCGTGATCTTTTGCAGTTTCGGCGCGAAAGAATTTTCGAGCCATTTAATGAGTTTATCCATTGGTTTCCTCCTCGTTTATGCTGCCGACCATCGGCAGCCCTATTATGTGCAGGGCCGCTTCCCTGCTTGGTACCGTAGAGTATCAGGCCTCGCCGAACATGCCAAGGATCTGATCCAGCGCAGCATCGCCGTTCAGGCGTGCGTAGGCAGCCTGCTCAATGACGCCGACCTTGACATCATAACCCTCGCAGATCTCCTCCATATCGGGCAGAGTAGAGGCGAGGTGAGGTCCGATCATCAGGCAGTCGATCTCATCGACATAATCCTCAACAGTGGACTCGCTGCGTGCATTGACGGTGATGGACAGGCCGCGGGCTGCGGCAGCCTTGCGGATGTTGGCAGCCATAAAGCCGGAAGATGCGCCGGAACCGCAGACGAGCAGAACATTGTGCTTTTTCATAAGTTGTTTACCTCTTTCGTGTTAAATTCCTCATATTTTTGCGGGTCTTCATACTCAGGACCCTTTCTGTGTTTTCAGCATACTGCAATTTTTTGCACAGTGCAACCCCGACTTTTGCACACCGTTGGTGCAATCCGTCGATGTGCAAAAAAATTGCACATCAAACTTGTGCACCCTGCTTAAAAAAGCAGCTTTTACAGATTTTTGCAACCGGAAAAGCATGCTTTTTAGCATTTTGTACAGCTTTTTGCAGACCCCCTGTGAAAATTGCCACTTTTCTTTTTAGGCCGGGGTGGGGTATACTATAGATATAACGTAAGGTGAGGTGTCCCCTACCCTGCAATATGGCAGTTACGGCAGCGCCCGCCCAGAGGGGACAAGCCGATCTTCTACCACTTATTCAACGAAAGGATCCACCGTTCATGGCTAGCAAGCAGAACCAGCTCGTGCAGACATTGCTGGATCAGAACCAGCAGCTCAATGCCACCCAGCTTGCCAATTCGCTGGGGGTATCGGTGCGCACGGTACATAACTATATCAATGCAGTCAATGCGCAATACCCGGATGCCATCGTATCGACGCCGACAGGGTACCGCATTGCGCCCGCTATGGCGCAGCAGATGCTGCACCAAAGCCCGAACGACATCCCCCAGAACGCGCAGGACCGCTGCACCTACATCCTGAACCGCCTTGTACAGAAGGGCGGCAGCCTGAACCTGTACGACCTGTGCGATGAAATTTATATCAGCGCAACAACCTTCCACGGCCTGATGGGCAAGATGCGCCGCCTGACACGGGAGTACGACCTGAGCCTTGCCGTCAGCGGTGACGCCGTAACACTGACGGGCAGCGAGCGCAACAAGCGCCGCCTGCTCAGCGGACTTTTGTACCATGAATCCGCCAGCGCGTTTACAAGCACGGACTCCCTGCAGGCTGCATTTCCCAGCATTGACATTGAGAAAATACGCGCGGATGTCATGGATGTGCTGAACGAAAACCACTACTTCATCAATGACTATTCCCTTCTGAATCTGCTTTTGCACATTGCCATCGCCATAAACCGTGTACAGAACGGCTGCGTTTACACGGAAACCCCAAGTACTATGCACCCACTGGACCCGCAGAATGAAAGGCTTGCGCAGGAATTGACCGAGAGGCTGGCCCGCAATTTCAACATCCGCTTCTCCGCAGCCGAACAATATGAAATGGCGCTGCTGCTCGTCTCCCGTACCTCGATGCTGGACTATGCGGCCATCACGCCCGACAACATTGCTGACTATATCGGCAGCGACTGCACCGACCTTGTGCACCAACTCATCAACACCGTAAAGGATTTTTACGACATCAATCTGGACGAGCCGGAATTTTTCATCCGCTTTGCGCTGCACACCCACAACCTGTTGGTGCGCGCGCAGAACAGGAGCTTCTGCAAGAATCCGCTGGTCAGTGAGATACGCCAGAGCTGCCCGCTGATTTACGATGTGTCTGTGCAGCTTTCGGGCATCATCCGCGAAAAAACAGGCATCACGCTCGATGAGGATGAGATCGCCTACATCGCGCTGCATCTGGGCGGTGCGCTGGAAACGCAGAAGGAACTGGCAAACCGCGTGCCCGCCGTGCTGTACTGCCCCAGCTACTACAATATGGACAGCAGCCTGGCGGACCGCATCAGCCGCCGCATGGAGGGTAAAATTCTGCTTACCAATGTCTTTACAAAAGAGAGCCTTCTTGACCAGCTTACCGGCAGCGCGCTGGTCATCTCTACCGTTCGGCCCCACAGGGTATTGGATATGCCGCTTGTGCTTATCTCGCCTTTTTTGACAAACTCCGACATTATGGCGCTGAATCGCAAGGTGGAGGAGATCAACACGCAGGCGCGGCGTGAAGCCTTCCGCCGCAGCTTGTCGGCTATCCTGACCCCGGAGCTGTTCGAAACAGGCTCCCATTGGACCACGCGGGAGGAAGTGGTCCATCACATGTGCAGCCGCCTGCTGGCGCTGGGCTGCACGACCCCGGCGTTCGAAACCGCCGTCATGGAACGGGAGAGCATCTCGTCCACGGCGTTCGGTCAGTTTGCGATCCCCCACACGCTGAAAATGTGCAGCCCGCGCACCTGTATGGCCGTATATGTCAGCCGTACCCCCATCCGCTGGGACGACACGGCCGTCAGCCTTGTGATCATGCTGAGCTTCAACCCCAATGACCGCAAAATTTTTTACGATATTTTTGAGCCTTTGTCCATGATCTTGCTGGACAGCAACAATTTGAAGGGTGCCCTTCTGTGCAAAGATTACACCGCCTTTATTGATTTTTTGGTGGAGCATATGGAATGATTTTGCCGCGCAGCCATCACATGGCACGGCATTGACCAATCGGGAAAGGAAAGACCTTGGGATGATACAGTTTCACACCTTAGTTGCCAGTGATCTGGACGGCACCCTGCTGCCGGAGGGACAGACCGAGCTGCCCTGCGCCGTATTTGACGAGATACGCCGCCTGCATGACTGCGGGGTATTGTTCTGCGCTGCGAGCGGCCGCCCCCTTGACGCTCTGCGGGAGCTGTTCGCCCCTGTGGCGGACGAAATCGCCTATATGTCCGAGAATGCTGCCTATGTCTGCTATGGCCGCGAGCTGCTGCATACCATACCCATGCCGCGGGAGCTTTGCGCCGAGCTGGTCGCCTATTTGGGAACGCGCACGGACTGTGTTTCCCGCGCCTGCACCACGACAGGCCGCTACTATTTTGTACCAACCGCTGCCGCCCAGGCGAATCTGGACGCGGTGGGCGTTGAGTTTGGGAACTGCCGTATCGTGAAGGATTTCAGCGAGGTAAAAGGAGATGTGACCCAGATTTCCGCCATCTCCGCAGGGGATATGAACATCCCGGCCAAGGAAATCCTGCCCCTCTGGCAAGACCGCATCGGTGCCGCCATCACGGGCGAGCACTGGCTGGATTTCACCGCAGCTGGCAAGGATATGGGACTGCATTTGCTGTGCACACATTTCGGTATCCCGCAGGAAAACACATACGCCTTCGGTGACAGCTACAACGATGCCCCCATGCTCCGTGCCGCGGCGCACCCGTATCTGATGAACATTGCACCCACCGATTTAAAGGCAGAGTTTGCCACGCAGATCGATGATGTGACGGCTGTGCTGAAAACGCTGGGATACTAAATCAGATCGTCAAAAAATTGCATTCTTATCGGTTTCTAAAGTTCAATGCTGCCACAAAACAGCCGAACGCTCCAATTTGATGACAGAAGCCGTATACCGGGATAAAAAAAGAGCACCTCTTAGAATTCTCTAAGAAGTGCTCTAATGGTTTATGCAAACCCAGTTCGTATTTCTACTGACATTCATCACGCTTCGTGACGAATCGTGATTATCCACAAATTTGCTGTCAAAATGATGTCAAAAAAGGGGTGACACAGCCATTTTTACATATTTCACATTTTACGTTTGACGTATTAGCGAAATATTTTCGATAAATTACTGGTCGATGGGCTTCATCGTGGGGAAGAGCAGCACGTCGCGGATGGAGGCGCTGTCGGTGAGGAGCATGACCAGGCGGTCAACGCCGAAGCCGAGGCCGCCCGTGGGGGGCAGGCCGTACTCGAGGGCGGTGACGTAGTCGTAGTCGACCTGGGCCTTGCAGTTGGGCTCGATGGCCTTGCGCTCGGCGACCTGGCGCTCGAAGCGGGCTTTCTGGTCGATGGGGTCGTTCAGCTCACTGAACGCGTTGCCGTACTCGGTGCAGTCGATGAAATACTCGAAACGCTCGGTGAAGGCCGGGTCGTTGGGCTTGCGCTTGGCCAGCGGGCTGATCTCGACGGGGTAGTCGTAGATGAAGGTCGGCTGGATGAGCTTGTCCTCGACAAAGGCGTCGAAGAACTCGGCCAAAATCGCACCCTTGGTCGGGACCTCGGGCAGCTCGACGTGGTGCTCCTTCGCAGCGGCGATGGCATCCTCGTCGGTTTTCCAGTCGTTGAAGTCAACGCCGGAATACTTCTTGACGGCCTCGATCATGGTCA
>ERZ827117.1388-NODE-1388-length-18527-cov-5.517757_pt1 | contig 18527 bp, 15 predicted proteins | sample MGYA00519920_ERZ827117 | MGnify/ENA primary metagenome ERZ827117 (study PRJEB31778, sample SAMEA3449260) | human gut metagenome | biome: human gut; feature: human-associated habitat; material: faeces | place: United Kingdom | collected 2010/2012 ...
GCGATAGTAGTATATGCAAGAGCATATTCATATACAAGAAATTATAACTTCTCTTTGCTTGACTGAGCTTGTCTTTTGTATTCTGTTTGATTTGATGTGCGGGCAATCCGTTCGGTGTCAGTTGGTTTTTGGGAAATTTGCCGAGGCTGCTTATTGTTTTGCTATGCTTGATTTTGAACACTATTCTCTGACGAAGGCGAAGGTGCTTTGTCAAATGTTCTGAGTATTTCTTCAATTTCTTTTTCTTGTTCGTCCATTTGATTTCTCCTTGTTCGATTTCTTTCCGAAAATCGGCAAAGCGCTTTTTTTGCCGCCTTTCGGAAAGGGACTTCCGAAGAAATCCTTTTCGTAAGGAAAAGGCGACAGCGGAAGCTCCGCTACCGCCATCCTTAAATGGTTAGCTATCTGTTATTTCTTTGTTGTAACAGTCTTAGTTTTTGACCAGCCTGAATAAATCCTTATGGATTTGCCGTTAATCTTAACTGTCTTATAGGTGCAAACTCTTACATAATATTTTTTCTTTGCCTTAAGCTTTTTAACGGTAGTCTTTGTAGTCTTCTGCTTCTTGATTGTTACGGTTTTCTTGTTCTTCTTGAATTTCTTATTGGTTGCGACTTGAACTTGATAGCCTGTTGTCTGTGTAGCCTGCTTCTTCCACTTTACTGTAAACTTCTTTGAACCTGCTTTAAGTGAGGAAATACTTGTTGCCTTTGGCTTGATTGTGAAATAAAGCGTCTTTGTTCCGCTGTATTTACCCTTAAAGGTAATCTTTACTGCGTACTTGCCAACATACTTTCTGCCTTTTGCATAAGACACAGTATAGTCAGTATTCTTAACAAGTGTCTTTCCTGTTCTGTCCTTAACAATAACCTTAGGTGTTCTAACCTTTCCGTTATATGTTAATGATGTTGCTTTAAGCTTTATGCTTGATGCCTTTGGAATTACTGTCGTTGAAAGAGTTTTCTTACATACCGAACAGTAATTTACTATCTTGCCGTTTGCTGTCGGGGTTGCCTTTGTTACGGTTTGCTTTGTGGTGTGGGCAATCTTAGCAATATTGCCCCAAGATGCAAGGTCGGTTATTTCCTTTGTACCGAGTACATCTTCATAGAACTTGCCACAACCTTCGCACTTGTAGTATGCTTCCTTACCGCCCTCTGTGCAGGTGGCAGCTTTCGCAGCAACCAAAGTCAGATTGTGAGTGTGCGGTACAGTTTTGTAATATCCGCAGGTGTCGCAAACATTGTCAGAACCGTAATCGTGAGCCGCTTCGTCCTTTTTGTCGTGGCAACGAGAACATTCATGCCAGTGGTTAGTATCATCAGACTTCCATTCTGTGCCTGCGGTATGTCCGGGAGCCGGAATCTTCACACTGGTTTTATCGGTAATTTCTACCGATCCTGTTGCATCTGCGAACCACTTGTCACAGCCATCGCAGGTGTAGTATGCGGAATTGCCCGCAGTAGTGCAGGTGGCAGCTTTCGCAGCAACCAAAGTCAGATTGTGAGTGTGTTCTTCGTTTTTATTTTTGTAATAATATGTAACAACCGTTCCGTCCGAAACAATAGGCTTATTCAAGCCGTCAACCTTTATAAATTCATAATCATAAAGTGTTTTTGCCGGTGTTAAATCAAGCTTTGTGCCGTATGGCACGGTAAATGTTCCGCCGGCAGTGTTTGGAATTTCAGAGCCGTCCTCAAATTTATACTGAATTGAAACGGTTGTGTAGCGCTGTGTTTCCGTATTGTCGTCTGCAAGCACATTTCCGTTTTCATCGAGCACCTGAAATGCCACGGTATCGCCGCTCTTAAGCTGTGCATCAGACGGAATTTGATAAATAAGCGAGCAACTCTTTAAGCCTGAATTAAAGTCGCTTTTGATGTGATCCAAAGCACCGAGCGGCCAGAAATTTGCCTTATCATTCCAAACAGGAATGTCAAAGGTTTGTACTGTTTGAAGCGGATTCCCCGATGAATCGGTCGCAACGCTTCCGTCGGAGTGCTTAATCCACATTTTGAATTTTAATTGTCGTGCATTTTTATCTGAAATGTTTTGAATAACAGTTCTAAGCTCGATTTTTTTACCGTTCATATTAGTATTAAATCTGCTTTTGCTGTTGCCGCTCAAAAGTCGGTCATTGCGATTATATGTGTAATTATAATATGAACTTGTTTCAAGGTCGGTAAAATCAGACGGCTTTGAATAAGCGCCCGTATATTCCTTAACCTCGGGAGTTGCAACATAAAGGTCTACATCCTTAACAAGCTGAGACATTCGCTTGAAGCCCTGCAAACGGCAAACCTCACAGAATTGATAGTTTGTGTCTCTCATTATGCACTCATAACTTGAAACAAGCATTTTTGAGCCGTAAGCATTGCGGCAGGTATATGTGTTTCTAAAACCTAAAAGCTGTCGCCATTTTATCTTTTCCGGGTCTTCAACCGAGGAAAGATTGAGTGATTTAAGTTCCTTATCGTCAAGCAAATATCCGTTACTGTATTCATCACCGAGACCGAGCAAACCGTGTCCAAACTCGTGTGCAAAAGTTTTTGACGCACGATAACTGTCTGATGGCGAAATGAAATAATGGAAGCCGTATTCACGGTTATTATAAGCACCGCCGAAATCTGATTTTGTGTTTACAACCATAGCGAACTGAGCAATATAATCGTGAACATAATAATAAGGCTCATATTCCGAACCGGACGGAATTGTGTTTGGATCACACTTTTTTTTGATATGAGCATCGTGAATTTTCTCGATAAATTCAGGACCGATACATCTCTCAAAAATATGATTTTTCCACTGACTTCCGTGGAGATTATTAGAAATAACAGGCGAATTATATTTGTCGACTATAACATCAAAGAAGGTGCTTCCACCATTGTCAAAAGTCGATTCGGAAGCTGTGCAAAGAGCGTAAACATTGAATCTGTCGGCATAACTGCGATACGGTTCATATTTCATAGCGTCCTGCCAAAGTCGTTTGACATCATTGATGAATTTGCCCTGCTGACTTTTTGTGTATCCCTCGCCGCAAACGACAACAACCATATTTTCCGTGTCGCTGCGTGTTTTTTGGATGGTATAAACAGGGATGGTAGGATTAGAATATTTTCCGTCATTTGAATACCACGGGCCGAGGGTGAGCTGAATGCTTTGCTCGGTGCTGACATTCCAATCGGGATTTGCGTCCTCGGCAGGTTCCGAAATTGTATAATCATCCTCTTGCTTATTTGGAGCAGAGCCGATATAAGGACTGCTTTGTGAGCCGCTGCCGGAAGTTATAACAAAATATTCGGAATCGAGATAAAATGCAGGTCTTACGCCCAAATCGGAATACCACGGAGCATAACGACCGACCTGACCCGATGAACTGATATAACGCATATCGTGATTGCAATCGGTAACAGGAGTGCGAAGCCAATAAGGCCAAGCCATACCGTCATTATTATACGCAACATAATAACCTTTGAGATTTTTCCACACGGCATTAGCCTGCTTTACATCAAGAAGAAAAACCTTTTCGGTTGTAGTTTCAAAATATGAACTGTCGTAGTTTGCCACCGCTTCCGAAATATCGGTGTAGTATAACAAATCCGAATTTGCGTCTCCATCAACTATGCCCTTGTTGTATTCGGGATGAGAAACGAGAGAACGCTGGGTAACGGTTTTCATTGCCGCAATTTCAGATTTTGAAAAAGCGTTGAGAAAACCCGCTTTTTCGTTGTACGCTCCCACACCGCTTACATATCCGTCTTTCGGAGGGTTGCCACAAAGCCAATCGACTTTGCCTTCAGCTGCGGTCGAATTTAACCAAGAACGCATATTGCTGTCTTTCCAATAGTTAGAACCGTAATCATCACGCTTATAGCTTCTGCTGTGTGATTTTGAATTGCTGTTGTCATTTGTTTTGGCATCATATGCAAGGGTGTCAACAATTTTGTCTGCAAGCATAAGCGGTCCGTTATTGTCAATGCTTACACATCGCCAAAGAATTGAGGCATTGTTATACGCGCCCATTTTAACATAGTCGCCAACTTTAATATCGGGCTTTGATGCCGCCTGAATGGTCATCGGCAAAACGGAAATTGCCATGCACAATGCCAAGAATATTGCGGTTATTTTTTTCGTCATTAAGGAACCTCCTTTATAAGCTATATATTTGCTTTTATTATATTGTAAGGTGTTATATGGGTCAATGAAAATCCAATTAAATTTTTGTTAATTTTACAGCCGACACATTTAATATTACACGAAGAAGAAAATCTTATTAAATAGGTTCTATACTTTACTTGGGGGTAAGGTATAGTTCCTTTTTTATCTTTTGTGATATTTCTACAAAAAAGTAGGCATAGATAAAATAATCTCTTATAATAGAATCACCACAAAACCACAAAGGAGATTATTACTATGCCTAACAATGATTATATTTCAAATATACTGGAAATAAAAGACCTTTTTATCACAAATATCGATTATACATCAAAAGAAAACCATATTTACTTCATGTTAAAGCGTAAAGACTGTGTCTGTCCTCACTGTAAAGCCATAACCAACAAAGTTCATGACTACAGGACTTCCATTATTAAAGACAGCCCCATTATGGGAAAAAGTACTTTCCTTCATTATAGAAAACGGCGATACCACTGTGATTCATGTGACAGACATTTTACGGAACCTTTTTCGCTTCTTCCTAAGAACTGTCGCCTTACCACCCGTTTATGTTTTGAAGCAATACACTTGCTAAAGAGTTCTCTTAATGTTTCAAATGTCGCCTCTCAGCTGGGGATATCCGTTTCCTCTATTTTCAGGCGGCTCAAAGACATCAAACATCAGAAACCGAAAACGCTTCCTTTAGTACTTTCAATCGACGAGTTTAAGGAAAATTCGGGTGGAAATAAATATCATTCCATTCTGACAGCACCAAAAGAGCATAAAGTTTTTGACATTCTTCCTTCCAGAACCCAATACAGGCTTGAAGAATACTTAAGAGACTTTCCCAACCGTAAGGATGTTCGTTACTTTGTTATGGATATGTACAAGGTTTATAAGGATATTGCACAGAGGTTGTTGCCTAACGCAACCATTGTTATTGATAAATTTCATGTGGTTAAACAGGTAACCGGTGCTACCGAAAGAGTACGAATTAGAATTCAAAAACAGATGCATCCTTCAAAGAGAAAATATTTCAAACGAAGCCGTAAATTAATTCTCGCCCATAAGGATAAGTTAAATGAAGAAAATCTTGAGGCTCTTGAAGTAATGTTACAACAATCAAACGATCTAGCTCAGGCTTATTATTTAAAAGAACTTTTTTATGACTTTATGAACTCTAAAAGCAGTACTGAAGCCAAACCCAAACTTCGTAAATTTATTAATGCTGCCTCTGTCAGTGAACTGGATGAATTCAATTCAGTACTTATTACACTTGCCAATTGGGCGAAATACATACTCAACAGTTTTGATTGCCCATATACAAACGGATATACAGAAGGAATGAATAATAAGATTAAAGTAATTAAGCGAAATGCTTATGGATATAGGAATTTTGAAAATTTCAGAAACAGAATAATGTTATCATGTGATACTATATAAAAATCGTGTGTGATTACAAATCACACACGATATATATAAGGGATTACCCCCATGCTTGACAAAGAGCCATAAAAAGAAGAACACCCTCTCGCCCATGTAAACATGGCTCGTGGGTGTTCTTCTTTTTTTTTTCACGGCTTTAGCCTGACTATTTCATCTGTTTTGCTACTTCAGCTGCAAAATCTTCTTCTTTCTTTTCGATACCTTCGCCTGTTTCAAATCTGATGAAGCTCTTAAGTGCAACTGGAGCACCAACTTCTTTTGAAACTTCTGCTAAGTATGCTTTTACTGTCTGCTTTCCATCTGCAGCCATAACGTATGTCTGATCAAGAAGACATACTTCTTTTAACTGCTTAGAAATACGTCCTTCAACTAAACCGTTGAAGATCTTGTTAGCACAGATTTCTTCCTTCTTGCTCATTGAAATAGCTGCTAATGAAGCAATAGCTTCTTTTGAAAGGAAGTTGAATAAGTACTTGTCGTTCTGTTTTTCTTCTAAGATTGCTTTGTCTTCAGCGCTTAATGCATCTGTGCTTAATGCTTCAGCAAAGATATCTTTCTGAATTGGCTTTGGAAGTGATGCTACATCATTTAAAGCACTATCAATTGTGATTTCTCTCATCTTAGCAAGTTCATCATCTGAGATGTCTTCTCTGCTAATATACTGTGGACTCATAGCTGCGATCTGCATAGCGATAGTCTTCATTGATGCTTCAACAGTTTCGTTAGCCTGTGCATCAGCTTCTACTAATACACCAATCTTTCCACCAGCGTGGATGTATGATACAACAACACCGTCAGATACGATTTTCTTAAATCTTCTGATGTTCATGTTTTCACCAATAACAGCAATCTGTGATGTTAATTCGTCTTTTACAGTCTTTGATGTGTCAAGAGCCCATGGTTCAGCGTATAAAGCTTCAACGTCAGCTGCATCTGAGTTAACGATCTGCTTAACTACGTTAGCTACGAATGTCTGGAACTTTTCGTTTTTAGCTACGAAGTCAGTTTCTGAGTTTACTTCTACGATTGCTGCTTTTCCATCTTCAACTAATGTTGCAACAACACCTTCAGCTGCGATTCTACCTGATTTCTTTACTGCAGTAGCTTCGCCTTTCTTTCTTAATACTTCGATAGCTGCTTCCTGATTACCATCAGTTTCAACTAAAGCTTTCTTACAAGCCATAATTCCAGCGCCTGTTAATTCTCTTAACTCTTTTACCATTGCTGCTGTAATATCCATTACTATATCCTCCTATTTAGAAAAAATTTAATTATTCTGCTTCTGTTTCAGCTACTTCTTCAGCTACCATTTCTTCACCCTGGTTAGCTTCGATAACAGCATCTGCCATCTTAGCAACGATGAGTTTAACAGCTCTGATAGCATCGTCATTACCTGGAATAACGTAATCTAATTCTTCAGGATCGCAGTTTGTATCAGCGATACCGATTAATTTGATTCCAAGTGCATGAGCTTCCTGAATACAAATTCTTTCCTTCTTAGGATCTACTACGAAAATAGCGTCTGGGATTCTCTTCATATCCTTGATACCGCCAAGGTTCTTTTCAAGCTTATCCCATTCTTTCTTAATTTCGATAACTTCTTTCTTAGGAAGAACATCAAATGTTCCATCTTCTGCCATCTGTTCGATGTCTTTTAATCTCTTAATTCTTGACTGAATTGTCTTGAAGTTAGTAAGCATTCCGCCTAACCATCTTTCATTTACATAGTACATTCCACAACGTTCAGCTTCTGTCTTAACAGCTTCCTGAGCCTGTTTCTTTGTACCAACAAAAAGAATTGTACCACCATCAGCTGCGATATCAGCCATAGCCTTATAAGCTTCATCAACTTTACCTACTGACTTCTGTAAATCGATAATGTAGATACCATTTCTTTCTGTGTAAATGTATGGAGCCATCTTAGGGTTCCATCTTCTTGTCTGATGTCCGAAATGAACACCTGCTTCTAATAACTGTTTCATTGAAATAACGCTCATTTTTTTACCTCCATTTGGTTTTAATCTTCCGTCTGAATCCAATTCATCGGACAACCCCGAGCATGGGCACCGGTCCGATTTCATCAAACGTGTTTACTCTAACTTAGACATCTTATCATAAGTCATTTTATAATTCAAGCACTTTTTATTTACAAAAAACTGCCTTACTCACTATGTTTTCTCCACCATACTCATTTTTATATCTGTCTATTATTTCAGGTTCTCCCCAAAAATGCATAGGATAAATTTCATTTGCTCCAACATTTTTTATAAAATAGTCCATTCCCATATAATAGGCTTCTTCCTGTCTTGGATCAAGCGGTACGAAAGCAATATCTATCTTTCTTCCCTTCATGCTATCAATCTCTCTTTTAAAATTAACTTCCATATTTCGGTTCCAGGATTTTGGTTCTCCTTCCCAGTGCCACCAGTTCAAATCACCTGCATGATATATTGTTCCATCTTTTTCACTTACTATAAAAGCCACGCCCTCATCTGTTGATTTCAATGTTTCAACAACTATATCATCTATCTTGTATTTTTCATGAGCCTGAACTCTTATTATATTAAGTTGCTCAGTCATTTTTGATAATATAGCATTTTTCTTTATTTTCTTAACAACATCGTAAGATAAAATATATGTTACATTATCATGCTTAGTTGCTATATCAAATATTATTTTACTAAAATGATCATCATGAATATGGCTTACCATTACGTAAATTTTCTTGTCCGATTTTATGGCTTTATCTATGTTTCCACCAATATAGTCAAACAAATATATATAATTTCTGCTTTCAACCATAAAACCACTATGTTTTAAATACGTAACCTTCATTCATTTACCTCTATTTTGCTGGAACAATTTCTAACCAATATCCATCAGGGTCTTCAATAAAATAAATTCCCATTTCTTTATTTTCAAAACAAATGCATTCCATTTCTTCATGAAGTTTATGAGCTGCTTCCATATCATCTGTTTCAAATGCAAGATGGAATTCACAATCTCCAAGATTATAATTTCCTTCCCACTCTTTTAACCATGTTAATTCCAATTCAAAATCTGCTTCTTCGTTTGACATATAGACAATTATATATGAGCCGTCTTTTGCTTCTTTTCTGCGTGATTCTTTTAATCCTAAAGCTTTTGAATAAAATTCCATTGATTTATCTAAGTCAACTACATTGTAGTTTTCATGAACCATTTTAAATTTCATCTATTTTACTTCCTCTTTTTTCTTCAAATCTGTAACATATCCACATGTCGCGTCTGCGCATACTAACTTGTTTCCTTTTTCAAGCATATATCCACCGCACTCAGGACATTTTTCTGTAGAAGGTTTCTGCCATGACATAAAATCACATTCAGGATTGTCGATACATCCATAGTATCTTCTTCCCTTCTGTGTTTTTTTAAGAATAATTTCCTTTCCACATTTAGGACAAGGGATTCCTGTCTTTTCAAGATATGGTTTTGTATTTCTACACTCTGGAAATCCCGGACATGCAAGGAACTTACCGTGCGGTCCGTATTTGATAACCATTCTTCTTCCACATTCTTCGCATATTTCATCTGATTCTTCATCAGCAATTGTAATCTTTTCTAATTTCTTTTCAGCACTCTTTACAGCGGCATCTAAATCAGGATAGAAGTTTCTTATAACTGTCTTCCATTCTACTTTTCCTTCTTCCACCATATCTAAAAGTGATTCAACATTTGCAGTAAAGTTCAAATCTACAATTGCGCTAAATGCTGTCTTCATTACATTGTTAACCGCTTCTCCAAGTTCTGTTACATAAAGATTCTTCTTTTCCTTTGTAACATATCTTCTTGCAATAATTGTTGTAATTGTTGGAGCATAAGTACTTGGACGTCCAATTCCCTGTTCTTCTAATGCCTTAACAAGTACAGCTTCTGTAAAATGAGCAGGTGGCTGTGTAAAATGTTGATTTTCATTAAATTCAACTAATGACAATTCTGATTCTTTTGTAAGTTTTGCAATTACATTATCCGTTGTTACTTTTTCGCTGTCACTATCTGTATAAACCTGCATAAATCCCTGGAAGTTAAGCTTTGAAGTTGAAGCATTAAAAATGTATTTGTCTGCTGCAACTTTTACTGATGTAGTCTCATATACGGCACTTGCCATTCTACTTGCTACAAATCTCTTCCATATTAACTGATACAATCTGAATAAGTCTCTGCTAAGCTGTTCTTTAACCTCAGCAGGTGTAATATTTACATCTGTAGGTCTTATTGCCTCATGAGCATCCTGTATCTTTTTATTAGATTTACTTGTATTAACTTCTTTTGTTATATTTTCAGCACCATATGTCTTGTCTATAAATTCTCTAACCTGAGTTTCTGCTGTATCTGAAATTCTTGTAGAATCAGTACGAAGGTAAGTAATCAAACCTATTGTTCCTCTTCCCTTAATATCCACACCTTCATACAACTGCTGTGCAAGTCTCATGGTTTTTTGAGTTGAAAAATTCAAAGTTTTTGAAGCTTCCTGCTGCAATGTACTTGTTATGAACGGAACCGGACTCTTTCTTGAACGGCTTCCCTTCTTTACATCCTTTACTGTAAATTCAGCATTCTGCAATTCTTTCACAATACCATCAAGCTGTTCTTTTCCGCTAATTTCCATCTTTCCATTTCTATCTCCGTAAAATTCAACTGTTAATGGTTTCTTTTCACCTTTTACATTTAAAGTTGCATTCATATCCCAATATTCTTTAGGTATAAATGAATTTATTTCTTCTTCTCTGTCACATAACATTCGAAGTGCAACAGACTGAACTCTACCTGCACTTAATCCTCTTTTTATCTTAGCCCATAATAGCGGACTAATCATGTATCCTACCATTCTGTCTAAAACTCTTCTTGCCTGCTGTGCGTCAACACGATTCATATCAATATCTCGAGGCTGTTTTAAAGATGCCTTTACTGCCGGCTTTGTAATTTCATTAAATGTTATTCTTGCTGTTTTTTTCATGTCAAGTTTCAATGCTGTTGCCAAATGCCATGAAATTGCCTCTCCTTCACGGTCAGGGTCAGTTGCAAGATATACTTTATCTGCTTTTTTAACCTGTCTTCTTAATTCTGCAAGTTTTCCACCTTTACCTCTGATGGTTATATATTTTGGTTCATAATCGTGTTCGATATCTATTCCGAGCGTACTTTTAGGTAAGTCTCTAATATGACCATTTGAAGCTACTACTTCATAATTAGCTCCTAAAAATTTTTTAATTGTTTTAACTTTCGCCGGTGATTCCACTATAACTAAATACTTCGCCATAATTACCCCTTTATATTTTTATTTATGTCACACTACAACCCTTGCATAATAATTTTCCATTGGTTGTTCTACCATTCCATCTAGTTGTAACTGTAACAATATTTCTGATAAACGTTCATATTCAATGCCGGTTTTCTCTATCAATTCTGAGATGTTAATCGGCTGTAAACCTAACTCAATATACACCAAGGAAAAATCTTTTTCAAGTAAATTTTCTTGGGACGTTATTTTTGAAGCCCTATTTTTTTCTTCTATATGCAATTCTTCAAGTATATCTTTTGCCGATGTTAATACCCCTGCACCAACCTTTAAAAGCCTATTACAACCGCCACTTAAAGCGTCTCCAACTCTCCCCGGAAGTGCGTAAATATCTTTGCCCTGTTCTAATGCCCATTCCACAGTTATTAGCGAACCGCTTTTTTCTTTTGCCTCGATTACTGCTACTATATCCGCCAATCCACTTATTATTCTGTTTCTCTGCGGAAAATGCCAATTAAGAGGTTTGCTTCCCGGTGGATATTCTGAAATTATCCCACCATATTCTATAATATTTTCATAAAGTTCAATATTTTCTATCGGATACACAATATCAACTCCACATCCAACAATTGCAAAAGTTTTTTCTCCTCCTTCAATTGCTCCTAATTGACTGTATGTATCAATTCCTCTTGCCATTCCACTAATTATCTGCACTCCATTTTCACTCAGTTCTTTAGCTATACTTTTCGCCATATTTCTTCCATAATTACTGCACGCTCTTGCCCCAACCATTGCAACTGATTTTTTATCATTATCAGGTAGACTCCCTTTGTAAAAAAGGAAATATGGCTTATGGTCAAATATCCTTAATTTATCTGGAAATTCGTCGTCTTTAATTGTGACAAATTTTATATTATTCTTCTCTAATTCATCATAAAATCTGTTTTTGTCAAATTCAGTCTTTGCCTTAAGAATTGTCTCAACATCTTTCTTTGTAATATCTGTCATATTTAGTAATTTTTTCTCACTTGAATGATACAATTCTTCTATTCCATTTACACCTTTTAACAGTCTGTTTAACTTCGTATATTGTATATCTTTTACAGTTGAAATCCATGCAAAATAATCTCTTTCTTCCATATATATAGTATCCCCCTTTTTACTTCATCCAAGCCGGAGTTCTAAATGTCAAAGCCTTTGATATATCGCCCTTTGAAACATTTTTTCTCTCGTCCAAATCTGCTATCGTTCTTGCTACTTTTAATACCTTTCCATACGCCCTCATGCTCAATTTAAATTTATTAAAAATCTGTTCCATAAGTTCTTCTTCAGGCTTATTTAATTTACAAAATTCTTTAATATTTCTGCCATCTAACTGTCCATTGTAAGACACTGTTTCATTCTTATATCTTTCCCTTTGAATTTGTGCTGCTGCAATAACCCTTTCTTTCATCTTTTCTGAAGTTTTTTCACTTTTTTTAATATCCTTATACTCTACTCTGTTTAAATACACACATAAATCAAATCTATCTAATATAGGTCCACTTATTTTTGACAAATACTTATTAACCTCCCTTTGTGTACAGCTACATCTGTTTCTATCAGGATAATATCCACACTTACACGGATTCATTGATGCTATAAGTATCACATCTGCAGGAAATTCATAGCTTCCACTATTTCTTGAAAGCACAATTTTTTTGTCCTCTAATGGTTGCCTTAATGCTTCAATAACATTTCTCGAAAATTCAGGAAATTCGTCTAAATATAATACTCCACCATGAGCAAGGGTAACCTGTCCTACTTTTGGTTTCATTCCGCCGCCCGTCATTCCCGTTACCGTTGTAGTATGATGCGGACTGCAAAATGGTCTTTTATCCACTAGTCTTCCATCTAATTTCCCTGCTATACTATGAATCTTTGATATTTGTATTCTCTCTTCAAATGTCATATCAGGAAGTATTGTAGGAATAGTCCTTGCTATTACAGTTTTTCCGGCGCCCGGTGGTCCAACCATAAGCATATTGTGTCTTCCTGCTGCTGCAATCATCGCTCCTATTTTTCCCTGCTCCTGTCCACAAATGTCTGCAAAATCATAACTTTCCTCTATTTCTTCCTGAATCTTCTTTTCTTCAAAATTAGCTTTCTGCCTTAATATTTCCTCTCTCAATTCATCAGGATTCATATCTAACACATACACTAATTCTGCAAGATTTTTCACTCCTATTATCTCTATCCCTTCAATGGCTACACACTCTCCATAATTTTCTTCAGGAATGATGCATACTTTAATTTTCCTTGAAACTGCCATTAAAACCATAGGTAATATTCCATTAACCTTTATCACATCTCCATTTAAACTTAATTCTCCCGCAATCATAAATTTACTGACATCCTGTTTTACTATATCAAGTGCTTTAAGAATCGACGCAGATATTGGCAAATCAAAATAAGTTCCTGATTTTCTTATATCCGCAGGAGCCAAATTTATCGTTATTCTTCTTGGCGGAATCATAAATCCCGAATTCTTTATTGCGGTTCTTACCCTCTCTCTTGACTCTTTTATTTCTGACGATAAAAGGCCTACCATATCAAATGATGGCAAGCCACTACATACATCTGTTTCAACACAAATCGGTAAAACTTCCGTTCCCGTAATTGCACAACAATTAACTTTACTAACCATATACCCTCCAAACATTCCGTTATTATTTAGGTTATAAGTTATCACATTTTATATGAATAGTCAATTGCCGATTTTATTTTTTCTAATGCTCTCTTTTCAATACGACTTACATAGCTCCTTGAAATGTTTAAATCCTTACCAATTATTTTCTGCGTCTCGCTCTCCCTCCCGTTCATTCCATACCGCCGCTCTATTATTTCTCTTTCTCGTTTGGTCAGTTTATTTTCTACAATATCCCTAATCATTTCTACATTTTCCTGTCTTTCCATATTACTTATTACGTCCTCATTATCTGACTCAACAACATCTATAAGACATATTGTATTTCCTTCTTTATCTGTTCCTATTGGTTCATTTAGCGATACGTCCCTGCTTCTTTTTTTCTCATTTCTAAACATCATTAGCATTTCATTTTCAATGCATTTTGCCGCATAGGTTCCTAAACGGTTTCCCTTATTTATATCATATGAATTTATTGCCTTTATAAGGCCTATTATTCCAATGGAAATTAAATCTTCATTATCTCTCTCACCCGAATATTTTTTTGCTACATGTGCAACAAGGCGTAAATTACTCTCTATTAATATATCCTTCGCCAGCTTATCTCCCTGTGCATATCTTTCCAGATATTTTTTCTCTTCCTTTGGTGTCAAAGGCTCTTTAAATGTCTTCAAAAAAGGCACCTCGTCACATGCTTTATACATTTTATGCACAAATCATATAACGGGTGCCTGTCATTTCTTATTTATTTTACGCAGTTACAACATCTTTTTTTCTAAGAATATCTCCAAGTTCTAAATCAATTCCTAAATCAATAAATAATTTTTGTTGTGGATGTGGACAACTTTCCATTTCATTTCCTTCTTCATCCTGAATTGAAATAACTTTAACTTCAATGTCCCTTCCATCCTTTTTCATAACCTCGATTGTATCTCCAACACAGAATTTATTTTTTTGAGTTATTGTATATTTATGTTCTCCAACTTTTTCACCAACAAGTCCTAAATAAACATAATTTCTTTCATATACATTTTTATCATATATCTGCGTTGTCTCGTCCGGTTTTCCAAAGAAAAATCCGGTTGTATACTGTCTGAATGTACACTGTGAAATTAACTCCCTGTACTTATCAAGGTTTGCATAATACTTATCAGGGCTTTCTAAATAATCATCGATTGCCATTCTGTATGTTCTTGCAACTGTTCCAACATAAAGTGCTGTTTTCATTCTTCCTTCAATTTTAAAGCTGTCAATCCCGGCATCTATAAGTTCAGGAATATGCTCTATCATACACAAATCCTTTGAGTTAAAAATATATGTTCCACGTTCATTTTCATAAACAGGCATATACTGTCCCTGTCTTGATTCTTCCATAACGGCATATTTCCATCTGCACGGATGAGTACATGCGCCTTTATTTGCATCACGCCCTGCCATAAAACTTGATAAAAGACATCTTCCTGAATAAGAAATACACATTGCGCCATGAACAAATGTTTCGATTTCCATGTCATCAGGAATATGTTCTCTTATTTCTTTTATTTCCTTCATTGATAATTCTCTTGCAGTTACAACTCTCTTAGCTCCAAGATTGTACCAGAAATTATATGTTCCATAATTTGTATTATTAGCCTGAGTGCTGATATGAATTTCAGTATCCGGAAGCATTTCTTTGGCAATTGTAAATATTGCAGGGTCAGCGATTATAAGTGCATCCATATTTACTGTTTTTAAATCTTCAAAATAAGCTCTTACAGGCTCTAAATCTGCATTGTGGGCAAGTATATTTGCAGTAACATATACTTTCACATTATGTTCATGTGCAAATTTTACACCTTCCCGCATTTCTTCTAATGAAAAGTTTTTCGCTTTTGCTCTAAGTCCAAATACTTCTCCACCAATATATACGGCATCTGCCCCATATTTTACTGCTGTTTTTAAAACTTCCAGACTGCTTGCCGGAATTAATAATTCTACATTTCTCATATTTATCTCTTCTTTACACTTATTGTTATTCCATCTCCAATTGGAACGATGGATGTTTCTAACTGTTCATTGTTCTTTACTTCATACATATATTCCCGCATTCGTTTATGAATTGTTCTGTCTCTTCTTCTTACAACATATTTAGATTCTATCAAATCACCTTCCTGAAGAACATTGTCAGTAATTAGTACTCCTCCTGTTTTCATTAATCTTAAAACATGCGGAAGAAAATTAATATACTGAGCCTTTGCCGCATCCATAAATACAAAGTCAAAGCTATCATCTTTTAGTGTAGGCATAATTTCCAACGCATCTCCTTCTAAAAGAGTAATCACATTTTCTTTTCCTGCTTTTTTTATATTTTCTTTTGCGATAGGAATTCTTTTTTCATAATTTTCTATTGTAGTAATTTTTCCATCTTCATCTAAACATTCACTAATTAAAATGGCTGAGTACCCAACTGCGGTACCCAGCTCTAATATTCTTTTAGGTTTTTTTATTGCCAGAATAACTCTTAAGAAACTTTCCATTTCTTTTCTGATAATCGGCACATTGTCCTTATGAGCCTCTATTTCTATCTGCTCTAAAACCTGACTATTATTTTTTTCCAACGAATGCATGTATGATACAATTCTTTCATTTACTATCATATCAACCTCTCTTATTCCGTTGTTGTCTCTTCTTCATCAGTTTTACCTTCACTTTTGATAACTTTTAATATTTTTTCACCGTTATCAGAAGTATTGAAAGTATATGTTCCCGGCTTTACAACCTTTACTTCATATATAAATGACTGAACCCATAATACTTTATCATCATTTATAATTCCGTATTCTTCTAATGTCTTTGCAAAATCTTTTATTGATGTGTTCTTAGTTACTTCAATTGTCATATCCATCCCAGGTGCAGGTGCTGCTCCCTTGTCTGTGAATAACTGTCTGCCAAATACAAAAGCTGCTGCTGCAAAATAGTAAATGACAACAAACATCACCAAATATTTTAATACTTTACTCATAACTCTTGCAAAGCCTTCTGATGTTTTTCGCCTAACCATAAGCTCCTCCCGGATTATTCAACTTCCATGATTATTGGAAGAATCATTGGATTTCTCTTCATCTTCTTCCATAAATATTCACCTAAACTATCTTTTACAACCATTTTAATTTTACCCCAGTCAACTGAGTTTTTACTTAAACAGTTGTCTAATGCTTCTGCCACAACTTCCTTTGCTTCGTCAATAAGATTTTCTGACTCTCTTACATATACGAAACCTCTTGTTACAATATCAGGTCCTGCAAGTAACTGATTTGTATATTTTTGCAAAGTAAGTACCACAATTATAATTCCGTTTTCAGCAAGATTCTGTCTGTCTCTAAGAACGATGTTACCTACATCACCTACTCCAAGACCATCAACTAATACGGAACCTGCAGGGACTTTTCCTGTAATCTTTGCATCATTTTCATCAATACTTAAAACATCCCCTGATTTCATAATAAATACATTTTCTTTAGGAATTCCTAATTTCTGAACTAACTGTCCATGAACCATTAAATGTCTGTATTCACCATGTACAGGTATTGCATATTTAGGTTTTAACAGAGAATATATTAATTTAATTTCTTCCTGACACGCATGCCCTGAAACATGTGTATCCTGAAAAATAACCTCTGCCCCCTTCATATATAATTCATTAATTACTTTACTTACAGCTTTTTCATTTCCAGGGATAGGTGTTGAACTAAACACAATAGTATCTCCCGGTTTAATACTTACTTTTCTATGAAGTGATGCTGCCATTCTTGAAAGGGCTGCCATTGATTCTCCCTGACTTCCTGTTGTAATAAGTACCAACTGGTCATCAGTATAATTTTTCATTTCTTCAATATTAATCAATGTATTATCAGGTATCTTTAAATATTCCAATTCTTTTGCAACTGAAATAATATTAACCATACTTCTTCCTTCTACTACAACTTTTCTGTTGTATTTGTCAGCTGAATTGATAATCTGCTGAACTCTGTCTACATTTGATGCAAATGTAGCAATAATAATTCTTGTCTTAGGATGTTCTGAAAAAATGTGGTCAAATGTTGCACCGACCGTACTTTCTGAAGGTGTAAATCCAGGTCTTAATACGTTTGTACTGTCACACATAACTGCCAATACGCCTTTTTTTCCTAATTCACTAAATCTTGCTAAATCAATTGCATCACCAAATACAGGTGTATAATCTACCTTAAAGTCACCTGTATGAACAATAACACCAACAGGTGTATGAATGGCAAATGCTGCCGCATCAGCTATACTATGGTTTGTCTTAATAAATTCAACTCTGAATTTACCTGCGTTTATGTTCTGACCATATTTAACTACTTTTCTTTTAACTATATCTTTGATCTGATGTTCTTCAAGCTTTCCTTCTATAATTCCCATTGTAAGTTTTGTTGCATACAATGGTGCACTGATTTCTTTTAAAACATATGGTAACGCACCAATATGATCTTCATGTCCATGTGTTATAAAAAATCCTTTTATCTTGTCCTTATTTTCTCTTAAATAAGTAATGTCCGGTATTACTAAATCTATTCCAAGCATATCATCATCCGGAAATGACAATCCGCAATCGACTACTATTATGCCATCTTCATATTCAAAAGCTGTCATATTCATTCCAATCTGCTCTAAACCGCCTAATGGAATTATTTTCAACTTTCCAGTCTCGCTCATTAATATTTCCCTCCTATATTTCTCCGTTCATATTCGTATTATACTAAATCTACATCTTCTAATAGTTCTGAAAAAATCTTTCCGATATATCCTACTTCATCTTCATCTAAAACTACTTCATAAACAGCTTCTTCACTACTATCATCTGATGTGTCCTTAAAAATATATGCTATCTCTTCATCTTCTTTTTCAACAAGAATATATTTTATATTATTTACTTTTGTTTCTAATAAAACTGTGAATTCT
>ERZ827117.1389-NODE-1389-length-18522-cov-3.462176_pt1 | contig 18522 bp, 15 predicted proteins | sample MGYA00519920_ERZ827117 | MGnify/ENA primary metagenome ERZ827117 (study PRJEB31778, sample SAMEA3449260) | human gut metagenome | biome: human gut; feature: human-associated habitat; material: faeces | place: United Kingdom | collected 2010/2012 ...
CGGCATGTTCGCTGGCGATGTGTGCCATGCCCAGGATGCCGTTAAGCGGCGTGCGGATATCATGGCTGACGCCGGACAAGAAGTTGCTTTTTGCACGGCTGGCGGCTTCAGCGGTGTCGCGTTCTTCGATCAGGTCGAGTTCGCGGTTCTGGCGGGCGTCGCAGTCGCTGATGGTCAACAGCCATATTTTCTCGCCGTCCGGCAGCGTCTGGTCGCCCTTGCACAGGCGGAACCACCGTTCCTCGCCCCGCTGGGTGGGCAGCGCCAAGATTTTTTCGCCGGTAAAACGGCGGAACGTTTCCACATCCTGCAAGGCGCGGTCCTTGGCGGACAGGCAGTTGGTAAACAGCATGGCGGTACGCCGCTGGAACTGCTCCACATTCGCATAGCCCAGGGCGTTGAGGGCCAGCTCACTGACAAGGGTGATGGGCAGACCGGGCGCATAGCTGCCGCCCACCACACCAACGCCGTTGTTCTGCGCCAGCAAAAGCTGTATCTTATGCTCTATTTGTGCCATGAATTCCTGATTCCATTCACGGCAGAAAATCGACTCCTGATGGAAACCTTTTATCATACACTCTCCTGGGTACTGGTTGTATGCAAGTTGCAATGTAACGCTTAATCGTATTCATTGTACCTCTTATCTTGTTATATTGCAATAGTGGCGTGCGATTTTCGTTGATATTTTCGGAAAGTTTTTTCATGTTTTGTGGATTTCTTTGTTGTTCTCGCGTTTTTTGCGAAACAAATGCCCCACAGGCAGCCGCATAACTGCCTGCGGGGCGTTGTGCTTTTATAAAAGGTTACAGATCATGGATGGCCGCTGTGATGGGCATGCTGCAAAGCCGTTTGGCCGGGGCGCGCACCGCAAGGACGGCGGCTGTCAGGCGGCTGCGTACAGCAGCCCAACATATTTATTATAGCACCACGCGTATGCACTTATCAATCCTTAATATGCACAAATATTTCACGTAAGGATTGTTTGCTCTGCGAATAGACGAAACGCCAGGGCTATGCTATAGTATAGTCACAGAAAGAAAACAGCCGGAGATAAGGAGATAAGAACTCCAAGCGAAGCCACTTTCTTAAAGCACTTCCCAACAAAGACCGATCGTGAACAGACCGCCATCTTAAAGAAGATCTTTTGAAACGGAAACGTGAAGAAAAAGCACTTTAAGGACTCCGATCCAGCAGCACGAGGGCAGCGGGAAGCAAAGAAAGAAATTGTAAAGGCCGCCGGCAGGATTTCGGATGAAAGGAGGCTCAAGTCCAATGGCAAACTTCAAAGATCCCATTCATCACCGGCGGGCCTGGGCCTGCTGAAGAGACAGAACCACATTGAAAGCCGCAGGTCGTAACCTGTAAAAGAGTTAAAAATTCAGATGGTTGGTTCTACAATCAGATTCAGCAAGCCCAGGGGCCGTCAAAACAGACCCTGGCGTGTATATAGATTAAGATGAAAGAAGGTCGGTAGCGATGACCGTCACCACTCCGCCGAACAGGAAGAACCTGAATTTCATCTAATCCACAAGGAGACACTCCAATGTACAAGAGTTAAGAGGCGCAGTCCTCAGCATCAGACCCAAGACCCGCTTCGATCTTAACATCTGAGGGTAAGACCAATGAACAGGTAACTAAGGTCCCTGAAAGGGTTCAACAGAATCGCAAAGGTTAGGATGATCCCCCATGAAAACAAGGGTACAGTCCGAAAAATAACGAGTAAGGGTTATGAGGCTATGACTCCGAAGAAGTAAGACCGCCGGGGCGAACGGAATGTTCGCCCCGGCTTTTTTATGTATATTTTTTCATTGACAAACTCACTTCTCTGCGCTACCATGTTACTATCTTATAGTATATAGAGGGGGATCACCATGAAATACGGTTTTATCGGCTGCGGCAATATGGGCGGCGCGGTGGCCCGGGCGGTCTGCAAGAGTGCAGGTGCCGGCGATGTGCTGCTGGCCAACCGCACCCCGGCCAAGGCGCAGGCCTTGGCGGCGGAACTTGGCTGCGCCTGCGGCACCAATGAGCAGGTAGCAGGCATCTGCGATTTTATTTTTCTGGGGGTCAAGCCCCAGATGATGGCAGACATGCTGGATGAGCTGGCCCCCACGCTGGAAGCCCGGGCCGAAAGCCGCCCGTTTGTGCTTGTCAGCATGGCGGCGGGGCTTTCGATGCAGCAGATCCGCCACATGGCGGGCAGCGGCTACCCCATCATCCGCATGATGCCCAACACCCCCGTGGCACTGGGCGCCGGGATGATCCAGTACTGCCACGACGATGTAGAGCCCGCCCGGCTGCAGGAATGGCTGGCCGCGATGCAGCCCGCCGGGCGGCTGGATGAAGTGCCCGAAACGCTGATCGACGCCGCCAGTGCGGTTTCCGGCTGCGGCCCGGCGTGGGTGTACCAGTTTATTGAAGCGCTGGCCGACGGCGGCGTGGCCGCAGGCCTGCCCCGCGCCAAGGCCCAGGAATACGCCGCCCAGATGGTGCTGGGCAGTGCCCGCATGGTGCTGGAAAGCGGCAGCCACCCCGGCGCGCTGAAAGACGCCGTGTGCAGCCCGGGCGGTTCGACCATCCAGGGCGTGCGTTTGCTGGAAGAGCGGGCGTTCCGCGGTGCCGTGACCGACGCCGTGCTGGCCGCCTACGAGAAAACGAAAGATTTGGGGAAATAAAATGCGTATTGTTGTTAAGGTCGGCACCAGCACGCTGGCCCATCCGGGCGGGCGGCTGAACATCCGCCACACCGAGGACCTTGTAAAAGTGTGGAGCGACATTAAAAATGCCGGGCACGAGCTGATCGTGGTTTCCTCGGCCGCAACGGGCCTGGGCGTTGGCAAATTGCAGATCCAGAAGCCCCAGGACATTACCACCAAGCAGGCCGCCGCTGCCGTGGGCCAGTGCGAACTGATGTACACCTACGACCGGCTGTTTGGTCAGTACAACCACACCGTAGCCCAGATGCTGCTGACCTGGGAGGATTTCGACCACGAAAGCCGGCTGCACAACCTGCGCAATACGCTGGAACGGCTGCTGGAACTGGGCGCCATTCCCATCATCAATGAGAACGACCCCATCGCCTGCGAAGAATACTCGCTGGGCGATAACGACACGCTGGCCGCACTGGTGGGCGAGTGCATCCATGCCGACCTGGTAGTGCTGCTTTCGGACATCGAAGGGCTGTACACTGCTGACCCGCACACCCACCCCGACGCCAAGCTCATCCCCGTGGTGGAAGCCATCACGCCCGAAATTGAGGCGCTGGCGGGCGGGGCCGGGTCAAGCCTTGGCACAGGCGGCATGCTGACCAAGATCAGCGCTGCCAAGCGCGCCACCAACGCCGGGGCCGACATGATCATTACCAACGGAGCCCGCGCCGATGTCCTGTACGATATTGTCGAGGGCAAGCCGGTCGGCACCCGCTTTATTGGCAAAAAGGAGCACGCACAATGACGACGCTGGAAATTTTGCAGGCCGCGCAGACTGCCCGCATGCCGCTGGCGCTGGCCGATGCCGACACCAAAAACGCCGCACTGGAAGCCATGGCCGTGGCGCTGATCGCCGCGAAAGATACGATCCTGGAAGCCAACGCCAAAGATCTGGACGCCGCGCGCGGCCGGGTCAGCGATGTAATGCTGGACCGCCTGGCACTGACGCCGTCCCGCCTGACCGACATGGCCAAGGGTATGCGTGAGGTCGCTGCCCTGCCGGACCCGGTGGGCGCGGTGCTGCGCCGCATCGTGCGCCCCAATGGACTGGTGATTGAAAAGACCGCCGTACCGATGGGGGTCATCGCCATTATTTACGAGAGTCGCCCCAACGTAACAAGCGACGCCGCCGCGCTGGCGGTGAAAGCGGGCAGCGCCTGCATCCTGCGCTGCGGCCGCGATGCCTGGGCCAGCTGCCACGCCATTGTGGAAGCCCTGCGTGCGGGCCTGCGCAAAGCCCACCTGCCCGAAACGGCGGTGAGCCTGATTGAAGACACGAGCCACGCCAGTGCCAACGAGCTGATGACCGCTGACGGACTGGTCGACCTGCTGATCCCGCGCGGCGGTGCCGGGCTGATCCGCGCCTGCGTGGAGAACGCCACTGTCCCTTGCATCCAGACCGGCACGGGCATCTGCCACGTGTATGTGGACGCCGCCGCTGATCTGGACATGGCCGTAAACATTGTGGAGAACGCCAAGACCAGCCGCCCCAGTGTCTGCAACGCCGAGGAAGCGCTGCTGGTACACCGCGATGTGGCCGCCCAGTTTTTGCCGATGCTGAAGCAGCGCCTGGTCGACGACCGTACTGCTGCCGGGCTGACCCCGGTAGAACTGCACCTGGATGCCCGCGCCGCTGCCATCATCGACGGCGTACCCGCTGCGCCCAAGGATTTTGACACCGAATACCTTGACTACAAGCTGAGCGTGGCCGTGGTGGATACGCTGGACGACGCCATTGCCCACATTGCCAAACACTCTACCCACCACAGCGAGGCCATCATCACGGCGGACAAGGCTGCGGCCCAGCGCTTTACCGCCTGTGTGGACAGCGCGGCGGTCTACGTGAACGCCAGCACCCGCTTTACCGACGGCGGCGAGTTCGGCCTGGGCTGTGAAATGGGCATCAGCACCCAAAAGCTGCATGCCCGCGGCCCGATGGGGCTGGCCGAGCTGTGTACCTACAAGTATATCATCCACGGCAGCGGCCAGACGCGCGGCGGCAGTGCCGCCAAGATGCAGACGCCCTGCTGCTGAAAATTGCAAACCCCTAAATAAAGCGCCCCGGTGCGATGGATTTCGCACCGGGGCGTTATTTTTGTTTAGGGGAATCAGCCAATGTTCATATCAACGGGCTTGGAGATGCCGTTGACACGGCCGGAGCCTGTGTACTGCCAGATGTTATACTTGTAGCTGAAGCTCAATGTATCGCGGTACTGGGCGATCCAGGTGTTGTACTTGCTGATGTTGGCAAAGTTCAGCGAGTTATAGAACCAGCTTGCGTAGGAGTAGACACCGGCGGAATAACCTGCGTTGCGGATGGTTTCGCAGAAGGCGACGGCACAGGCGGTACGCTCGGCGGCGCTGATGGTATCGGCGCGGCCGGTATCACCGGCGACTTTCTCGGTATCATAGTAGACGCCCAGCGGCAGCGAGTAGCCGCTGACCAGGCTCAGCACCATGCTGGCTTCCTCGACGGCTTCGGCCTCGTTGGTGGCCTGGCTGTAGAAGTAGACGCCCACCTTCAGGCCTGCGTTGATGGCACCACGAATGTTGGCGCGGTAGGTCGAATCCTCGACCAGTGCGCCGCTACCGTAACCACGGTAGCCGCAGCGGATGATGGCAAAGGTGATGCCATCGGCCTTGACGGCGTTCCAGTCAATGCTGCCCTGGAACTTGGAAACGTCGATACCACGGGCCGTGCGGTTCAGCGCGCCGTCTGCGCCAAAGGTGTAGACGTTGCCCTGAATGACCTGGTTGCCGGTAACGGGCTGGTGGGTGGCGGGGTCGTAGTAGTAGGTGGCACCGTCAATGTTCTGCCAGCCGGTGTACTGGTACTCGATCGTTTCGCTGCTGGTCACGGCAAAGCCGTATTCGGCCAGCTTGGAGGCTTCGATCTCATTGGGGAAATTGGCCGTGCGGTCCGGCACCGGGGTCGGCGTAGCCGCCGGGGTGGGGGTAGGCGTGACGGTCGGGGTCGGCGTCGGGGTGGCGCTCTCCTCCGGGGTCGGGGTAGGCGTAGCCGTCGGCTCCTGCGACGGTTCCGGCGTGGCGGATACTTCGGGCGTCGGGGTCGGCTCCTGAGTCTCCGCCGGGGTCGGGGTGGGCGTGGTTTCGCTGCCCTCACCGCCGGTCGAAGAGGAATCACTGCCGCCGTTTTCCTCGGTCAGCATGATTTCATCCTGTCCGTCCGCGTGGTGGACGGTGCGGGTAGTGGCGGCCAGCGGCACGATGGAATCCGCTGCGCCGGGCAGCCAGATGGCCGTGCTGTGATTGACGGCATAACCGCTGTCGCGCTTGGCACCGATCAGGTCCTTGGTGCCGTCCTTGTAGACAGGCAGATAGGGTGTCTCGGTGCCGTCAGACAGCAGCAGATGGCCGCTGCTGCTGAGTTTGGCGGTGTATGTAGTGGTCTTGCCGGTCTCGGTCTTGGCACTCTCGGCGTAGGTGACGGTGTCGGTCACTTCCTCAGCGATGGGGGCGGAACCGGCATTTTTGGTGGCCGAGTCCTCGGCGCTCTCGTTGATCTGGCTGGCCTGGACGATCTTCTCCTTGACGGCGGCGACATCGGCCTTGTAGACGACCTTTTTGTTGACCGTAACGTCCTTGGCCTCGGGCGTAACATAGCCCTCAATGGGCTGCACGGCCACGGTGTAATCGCCGGGCTCGACATCTTCGGCCAGGGCGGTGCCGGTCTTGGTGTCCAGCTCGTAATCGGTGGTCTTGCCGTCCTTATCGGTCAGGGTGATGGTAGCGGCCACGTCCAGCAGGGGCTGCTTTTCCTCGGCGTCCTCGTCCTTGGTTTCCGCAGCGCTTTCTGGGGTGGTCGTGGGCAGCGTGTACAGCTCCACACCGATATCCTGCTGCACGACGGTCACATCGACATACAGGTCCTTATCCGGTTCCGGCGTGGCGGTCGGTTCCGGGGTCGGGGTGGGGGTCGCTTCGACGACGGCCGTCGGCTCCGGGGTGGGTTCCGGCTGGGCCTGCGGTGTGAACGACGCCGCCATAACGCCCAGGCCGATGCTGGCCGTCAGCACAACGGCTGAGCCGCCCGCCACCAGTTTATACAGCGGCAGCCGCGCAAAGGCGTTGCCGGAGAAATATTTCATGGGATTCCGCTTACTGAACATCCTGTCCTCACTGTTTCCTTTATCAAGTTCTATTGGTATGCAAGGTTATCATACCATGAAGAATCCCCTGCCCGCAAGGGGGCAAGGGCGAAAAAACTTGTAAATTTTTGCCAAAACAAGCTGGCAATTTTTGTTTAATTTACCGCATTTTTGCCAGCAATTCCCGATATGGTGGTTAGTCTGCCGCAAGGCCACCAGCAGTTGTGTAGGGCAAAAATTCTTCTACCAGCAGATCCACGCAGGCACCGTAGCTGCGCATACCCAATTCCTGGCCGTAGCCCTGCAAAAAGGCGGTGTATACTTTTTCGCCGGTCTCGCGCACCGGGCCCTCCCACTGTTTCCAGTAGGCGTTGTTTTCGGCCATGTCGGCCTGAGCTTCGGCGCACAGGGTCGCGTAGGACGCCGTCGCCAGCTCGGGGTCGGCGCTGTACAGCGCATTGGACAGGTGCAGGTAGCCGAACAGCCAGCCCGAATACCGGTATGCCGCATCGCCGCCCGTCGTGGCCGCCATGATGCCGACGAAGTTAGCTTCCTGCTCTGCCGCCACGCCGCGCTGGTGGGCCAGCTCATGCGCAACGGTCACGGGCAGGAACACCGCCGGGCCGTCCACATTGAGGGTGCTCTCCCCCACCAGCGGGCAGAGGTAGCCTGTGAAGCCCCACGCGCTCATCAGCTTGGAGTAGACCGCCGGTTTGGGGTGCCGCTCGGGGCCTTCCAGAAACGGCCAGCAGTCCAGCAGCGGCGTGTACAGGCCGGTGCAGCTTTGCAGGATTTCGGTTTTGTCCACCGCAAAGCGGTCGGTATCCTCGCGCGGCACGGCGTCGGCGGTTTCGTTGACACGGGCGGCAAAGTAGTCGGTCACAGCGGCGAGCTGTTCCACGCTGACCGCCGGGGCCTGCATCCCGGCTTTGGCGGCAAAGTTCGTGCCGTAATATTGCGTGCCCCACAGCGCGCACACCCCGGCATAGCCCCAGACGAGCAGCACTGCCACATGCAGCACCCAGGCGGGCAGCGCCCCCTTTTGGCCGTGAAGCGTACGGCGGATGGCGCGGATGAGAAACGCCAGCGCGCCCAGAATCAGTACGGTTGCACCCAACTCGCACGCGCTGAACGGCAGCGGGTCGACCAGCGCCGAGATGCCGCGCTTGACGGGCATCGAGACATGGGCAAGCCACCAGTCCATGGCAGCGCGGTCGCCGCGCGCGGCGGCGAACAGCCCCCATGCAGCCAGCCCGGCCAGCAGGCCCAGACAGGCGGCACGGTGGCGGCGCAGCCAGGTGGTACAATTTTTGCAGTTCATGGGCGGGGTCTCCGTTTCGTGTTTTCTACCATTATACTACACCTTGGCCGCCGCTGCCAAAGTTTTTTGCTTGACAAGCCTTTCTAAATGTGTATACTGAAAGACAGACATAAAAACAGGGGCGCTGGGGGGCATCCTCGGCTGAGACCGAAATCAACTGCGATTTTGGAAACCTTACACCTGATCCGGGTAATGCCGGCGTAGGAAGTTTGACCCATAGTCGTACTGCTTTTGCGCCTGCATGTTTTGCGGGCGCTTTTTCTTGTTTTTATGTACTTTTATTGAGGAGTGGATATTATGTCCCAAACCTATTCCAAGACCCGCACTCTGGTAGAGTGCGCCCTGATGATCGCGCTGGGCACCGTGCTGGCGAACATCAAGATCTATTCCCTGGCAAACGGCGGTTCTGTCACGCTGTTCAGCATGCTGCCGTTCATCATGATCTCGTTCCGCCATGGGGTCAAGTGGGGGCTGTTTACCGGCTTTGTCAACAGCCTGCTGCAAATGCTGCTGGGCTTCTACGCGCCCCCGGCCCCCGGCCTGCTGCCGCTGGTGGGCATGATCTTACTGGATTACGTGCTGGCCTTTACCCTGCTGGGCCTGGCCGGTGCCATCGCCAAGCCGTTCAGCAACAAACTGGTGGGTGTCGGCGTTGGCACGGCTGTGGTGTGCTTTATCCGTTTTCTGTGCAGCTTCCTGTCCGGTGTTCTGATCTGGGGCAATCTGAGCGACGGCCTGCCCGCCTGGACCTACAGCCTGACCTACAACGGCAGCTACATGCTGCCCGAGACCATCATGACGACGGTTGCCGCCGTGCTGATCTACAAGGCTGCCCCGCAGCTGTTCAGCGCCCAGAACGACTGATTTTGCGCTTTTTTACGAAAAATCTCCACGAAAATTCTCGGACAGAAGCATTGCAAGTTGTGCAATTCTCTGCTATAATAGCGGTAATGAATGAAGATTCTGTGCGCTTTTGCAGAGAGGCCGCACTTTGAAAGGGGATTTTAGAATGGCGATCTCTGAACCTACTGCCGTATTTTCCATCCGCGATGACCGGGATGCGGAAATCAAACAGGCTGTATTGCAGGTCTACCGTGCGCTGGAGGAGAAAGGCTACAACCCCATTAACCAGCTGGTGGGCTACATCCTGTCCGAAGACCCGACTTACATTACCACGTACAAGAACGCCCGCGCTATCATCCGCCGCATTGACCGCGATGACCTGCTGCAAGCCTTGGTGCGTGACTTTGTAAAAGGCTGATTTTTTATTAAAATATGCAAAACCGCCCGTGTGCTTTGTCTGGCACACGGGCGGTTATTTTTGTTGTATCTTTTGCGTTTTCGGGCGCTTAGGCTGTTCAGTCGGCAAAAAAGGCGTTCTGCACGGCGTTGAGCACGGCGGCGCGGCCTGCGGTAAAGTTGACACCGCCCTGCAGATAGCAGGTGTAGGGGGCGCGCAGCGGGCCGTCACAGCTGATCTCGATGGTGCTGCCCTCGGTAAAGCTGCCGGACGCCATAACGACTTTATCGGTGTAGCCCGGCTCGTCGGCAGGCTCGGGGTCGGCAAAGCTGTCCACCGGGCTGTTGTGCTGGATGCCCGCGCAGAAGCCCGTCAGGGCGGCGGCGCTGCCGGAATCGAAGCAGGTGACGATATCGTTGTGGTCGTCGGTGTAGCGGGGCACAGGCTTAACGCCCACCAGCTCCAGCAGGCACTGGGCGTAGATAGCGGTCTTGAGGGCCTCGCACACAACGCCGGGGGCGTAGTAGAAGCCCAGGAAGGTGTCGCGCAGGCTGTCCTGGGTGCAGCCCAGGTCGGCACCGATGCCGGGGGCCGTGAAGCGGTGGCTGCACTTTTCCACCAGATCCGCGCGGCCCGCGATGTAGCCGCCCGTGGGGGTGATGCCGCCGCCGGGGTTTTTGATGAAGCTGCCCGCGATCAGGTCTGCGCCTGCGGCGAGGGGTTCTTTCGTCTGGGTGAACTCGCCATAGCAGTTATCCACAAAGATCACGGCGTTGGGGTTGGCCTTGCGGGCGGTCTCGGCCACCTTGCGGATGGTCTCGAGGTCGAACGCGTTGCGCTGCATATAGCCGCGGCTGCGCTGGATGTGTACGACAGTGGCCGTCTTGGCCTTTTCGGCGATCAGCGCATAGTCGGGGGTGTGGTCGGGCAGCAGCGGACATTCATCGTAATTTACGCCGTACTCGCGCAGGGTACCGCAGCCTTTGCCAGCTTCGCCGATGCCAATGACACCTTCCAGCGTATCATAGGGGCGGCCGGTCGCAGCCAGCAGGGTATCGCCGGTGCGCAGCAGGCCGAAGAGCGCAACGGTCAGCGTGTGGGTGCCGCTCATGAGCTGGGAGCGGACGAGGGCGGCCTCGGCCCCCATGCAGCGGGCAAAGACTTCCTCAAGCTTGTTGCGGCTGTCATCCCAGACGCCGTAGCCGCTGGAGCCCCAGAAGTGCCGGGCTTCGACGCCGCAATCGGTGAAGGCACGCAGCATTTTAAGCTGATTGTAGTCGCGGATCTCCTCGACATGGCGGAACGGTTCGCGGCAAAGCTCCAGCGCCTTGCGGTCCAGTTCCAGCACATCGGGGCGTAAATCGTAGAATTGTTCGATCATTTTATATTCCAATCTGTAGTATATTGTTGAATATTGCCAGTTTGTACAAATCCAAACCGTTGATAAAAACCGCAGAGGTGCGGCAGGCAGAGGAAGCAGACGCCTTTTTGTGCTGCCAACTCATTGGCTAGGGTCACGATCAGCCAACCGGCCAGTCCCCTGCCACGCCAGTCCGGCGCGGTGACGCCCGCCGCCATGTAGGCTTCGCGGTCGCTTTGCTCGTAGCAGCCCACCGTGCAGACGGGCTGGCCGTGGTGCAGCAGCGCACGGCAGGCTCCATAGCCGTGGGCCAGCGCCGTGCAGGCCGTGGAGTAGAACTCGTCGGCTTCAGCCTCGTTTTCAGCAAAGACCAGGCGGCTGACGGGCAGCATCGACGGGGCGGTATCCATCGTCAATTCCGCCGGGGGCGGTGCGGGCAAAGACAAGGCCCTGCCCCGGGGCAGGGTCCAGAGTGTCAGCGGTTCGCCAGGCTGCCAGGCGGTCTGATAGGCCATGGGCAGCGGATGCTCACACCGCAGGCGGTCGATGTGCAGGAATTGCAGAAAGCCCTGCAACTCATCGTGGGTGTCGGCGTCCTCGGGCAAATTGCCGCACAACGCGCCGCTGCCGCCGCGCAGTTCCAGTACAGCGGTGCCGGGCAGCAGGTAGAACATCCAGCCGCTGGCCGGATGTGCCCCAAACAGCGCCAGATGCGTGCCGAGCACGGCCTCGAAATACGGCTTGCCGCTAATGCGGCGGCGGTACTCAGCCTGCTGTTCCGGCGTGGTGACGGCTTGGATCATGGCTTCTCGTTTCTGTTCCTTTTCTTATAAGAAAAGGAACCAAAAGAATTTTAATATAGAAAAATATAGAAGTGGCGGCATTTTTATAGGCTCCTGCGGGTCGATGCGAGCATCGACCCCTACGGACTGCCGGGGAATTGCATTCATCAGCGGGCGAGCAATGCCCGCCCCTACAGCGCACTTTTATGCTAATTTTGTTTGAAAGTTCTTTGCGCAGCTTTCTTTCAAGAAAGCTGCATTACAATGTTTTTATAATCGCGGCCGCGGACCTCGAAGTTGGGGTAAAGGTCAAACGATGCCGACGCAGGCGACAGGCTGACGATATCGCCGGGCTTGGCAGCACCGCGGGCCAGCTCGACCGCATGCTGCATGTTGTCGGCATGCAGGATGGTCAACTGGTTTTCGTCAAAATCGGGGTGCTCGCGCACGGCCTTTTCGATGCGGGGGCCAGTCGCGCCCATCAGCACAAGCGTTTTGACGTGGGCGATGATCTCCGGGGCCAACGGCTCATAGGGGATCTTTTTGTCGTAGCCGCCCGCGATCAGAATGATCTTCTGGTCAAAGCTGCGCAGGCCCGCGATGGTGCGCGTGGGGCTGGACGCGATGGAGTCGTTGTAGTAGGTGACGCCGTCCAGCACGCGCACCGGCTCGATGCGGTGCTCAACACCCGTAAAGGTGGAGCCGACCTGGCGCATGGCCTCGATGGGCACACGGCCCCAGACCGCCGCGATGGCCGCCAGCAGGTTTTCAACATTGTGCAGGCCGCGCAGCTTGATCTCGGCGCGGGGCAGCACAGGGGTCACGACGCCGTTCTCGGCATAGCAGAGCGTGTCGTCGCTCTCGCGCAGAAACGCGCCGTGGTCGGTCTCGTGCAGGCGGGTGAACCAGAACTGCTCGCCCTTGCAATCGCTCTGCATCGCGCGGGTGATGTCGTTCTCATAGCCCAGCACGGCGCGGCAGGGCGGTTCCTGCCAAAGCAGGATGTTGCGCTTGGCGTCGATGTACTCCTGCATGTCCTTGTGGTGGTCGAGGTGGTTGGGGGTCACATTGGTGACGACCGCCACCTTGGGGCTGCGGCGCATGCTGATCAGCTGGAAGCTGGACAACTCGACCACAGCCACGGCGTCCGGCGTGACGTCGGCCAACTGGGGCAGCAAAGCCGCGCCGATGTTGCCTCCCAGAAAGACCTTGCGGCCTGCGGCTTCAAACATTTTGGAGATCAGCGTAGTGGTGGTGGTCTTGCCGTCCGAGCCGGTCACGGCTACGATCTCGCAGGGGCAGAACTCGAAGAAAAGCTCCACCTCACTGGTGACAAGCGCACCGGCGGCCTTGGCGGCCTGCAGCTCAGGCTTGAAATACTCATAGCCCGGCGTGCGCATGATGATATCCTGCCCGGCGAAACCGTCGGTGTAATGCTCGCCCAGGCTCAGGGCCACATTCAGGCGGCGCAGCGTGTCGGCGTAATCGCCAAAATCCTCGATGGATTTTTTCTGGTCACACAGCGTGACGTGTGCGCCCAGTTCCACAAACTGCTCAATGCAGCTTTTATGGCTGACACCGGCACCGATAAAGGCAACTTTTTTGCCCTGGATAAGTTTTTGCAGCTGTTCGATCGGCAGCATAGCTATCTCTCCCCTGCTTAATCAAATTCACTCTTATTATATACGATTGCGCGCGTCCCTGCAACAAAATTCGGCCCGCCGAAGCGGACCGAAATAAAATGTTTTGCGTAAAGGGGTGCAGCTATATGCAACGAGGCTTCCCGTTGAAAGAATGTGAAGCGGCGTTCACATTACTGCTGGCCGCCCATGGGGATGCCGTGCTTATCCAGCAGGGCGCGGATCTTGGTCATCGGGTCGATGATGGAAGAAACGCTCTTGTCGTGGTTGATGGCGGCGATGAAGTAGGCGGTGTACTTGGAAACGTCTACATCGTAGTACCACTCACGCTCCAGCAGCTCCGGCTTGCGGTAGGTCAGGTTGGTGCCCAGCACGGCCTTGATGATGCCGTCGTTGTAGGCCTTGTCGAACTTGTCCAAGCCAGCGGTGAACAGCGGGAAGGTGCAGCAGGTGAAGATGTTGCGGGCACCGCGCATCTTCAGCTCATAAGCGATGTCGAGCATGGACTCACCGGAAGCGATGATATCGTCAGCGATGAACACATCCTTGCCCTGGACGCTCTCGCCCAGGTATTCATGCGCGACAATGGGGTTGCGGCCATTGACGATGCGGCTGTAATCGCGGCGCTTGTAGAACATACCCAGGTTGCAGCCCAGCACGCTGGAATAGTACATATTGCGGTTCATGGCGCCCTCATCGGGAGAGACGATCATGAAATTGTCCTTGTGGAAGCTGACATCCGGCACGTGGTGCAGCAGGCACTTCAGCACCTGGTAGGTGGGCATGACGTTGTCGAAGCTCATGGTGGGCACAGCGTTCATGACGCGGGGGTCATGGGCATCAAAGGTGATGATGTTCTTGACGCCTACGTCGCGCAGCTGCTGCAAGGCAAAGGCGCAGTCCAAACTTTCGCGGCTGACGCGGCGATGCTGGCGGCCGCCGTACAGGCTGGGCATAATGACGCTGATGCGGTGGGCGCGGCCTGCAACGGCCTGGATCAGACGCATCAGGTTCTGGAAATGGTCGTCGGGAGAGAGGTGGTTCTCATAGCCGAACAGCTGATAGGTAACGCTGTAGTTGCCCGGATCGACGAAAATATACAGGTCATCGCCACGGGTAGAAGCTTTGACCAAGCCCTTTGCATCACCGGACTGGAAACGCGGGCAATCAGACTGGATAATGAAGGTGTCAACATCCATGCCAACCTCGCGCGCCCAGCGCACCAGGTGACCATCTACCAGCTTGCACAGCTCTTCAGCGCCGGGGCAGGCAATCAGACCCAGGTCAGCGATTGCAGACTCCGTGGCGAAGAAATCGCGCGGGCTAATATTTTGTTCAGCCATACGTGTGTACTCCTTACTTCCATCACAAATTTTTACCGTACATCTGCGGCGGGCATACCGCCACATCTACTAGTATTGTATCACAGCCCCCCGATAAAATCAGCCCCGCCATGCGTTTTTCTGCCGTTTTTTCGCATTTTCCGCGCTTTGCACATGCGCAGTTCGTTATAGTTTGAAAAATACTGGCGTATTTTACAAAAAATTTGCAAAAGCTTTTCACACTGCCATTTTAGGGTTCCATTTATCGGGCAGACAGCCGTCCACTGCCCCCGGATACCGCAAAAGCCCCCCTGCTGTGGCAGAGGGGCTTTGTTGGTAATTACTTTTCCCGGTCCTTGTGTTCCGGTTTTTTGGTGGGGGGGTCTTCTTTATGCGGGGTCAGGCGGACCTCCTGGACGCGGCGGTTGGTGGCACGGGTGACGGTGCCCTCGAACTGGCCCCAGGTGAAGCGGTCGCCGACTTTGGGCAGACGGCTCAGTTTTTCCTGTACCAGACCGCCGATGGCGACGGCGTCGATCTCTTCCTCGTCTTTATCCTTGACGTTCAGTTCTTCGGCCACATCGTCCACGCTGGCGCTGCCGGAGACCAGCCAACTGCCGTCGGTCTGGCGGCGGACATCCTCGACCACGTCGTCGTGTTCGTCCCAGATCTCGCCGACCAACTCTTCCAGAATATCTTCCAGTGTGATGATGCCAGCGGTGCCGCCGTACTCATCCACGACCACAGCCATGTGGTGCTTGCTTTCGCGCAAGGTGCGCAGCAGAGCCGAGATCTGGGTCACGCTGGTGGTGTAGAGCGTGGGACCGATCAGGTCTTCCAGCTTGATGTTATTGTCCCGCTTTTGCAGCGCGGTGAAGCAGTCTTTCTCATGTACGACGCCGATGATGTTGTCGATCGTCTCATGGTAAACAGGCAGGCGCGAGTAGCCGCTCTCGGCAAAGCGCTCGGTCACCTCTTCCATGGGGGTATCGTCCGCCACGGCTACCACGTCGACGCGGGGCGTCAGGACATCCTGGGCTTCCACATCGTCAAACTCGATGGCGCTGCGGATCAGCTCACTTTCGCGGTTGGTCAGTTCGCCGTCCTTTTCGGCTTCGCTGACCATCGTGACCAGCTCACCTTCGGTGATGGTGTCCTTCTCCCCCGCGTTGAAGCGGCGGGCCAGGAAGGTTTTCCAAAAACCGAACAAGGCGTTCAGCGGTGTGAAGATCGTAACCAGAAAGCTCAGCACGGGCGCAAAGGCCATCGCCATGGTCTCGGGCATTTCCTTTGCCATGCTTTTGGGCGTGATCTCGCCAAAGGTCAGGACCAGCAGGGTCATGACAATGGTGGAGACCGTGGGGCCGTAGGTATTGCCCACCAAGCGGCTGAACAATACGGTGGCAAGCGAGGACGCACCGATATTGACAATGTTGTTTCCAATCAGGATCGTGCTGAGCAGGCTGTCGTAACGCTGTACCAGCCCCAGCACCTTAGCGGCTTGCCTGTCGCCATCATCGGCCTTGCTTTTCAGGCGGATCTGATTCAGCGAATTATACGCTGTTTCAGCCGCCGAGAAGAAGGCCGACATCCCAATCAGAATCACCAGTGCGACGATCATAAATATACTGCCATCGTCCATGAGAGAACTATCAACTCTTTCTTTACTTTATTTATGTGTAAAACTACACATTTTAGCTATTATATCATAGATATGCCCCCAGCGCAAAGGGTGTGCTGTCAAATTTGTGTAAAAATCACGCTTTGACCAAATTTAGCGTTTCTTCGGACGGATGTTTTGTAGGGGTCGATGCTCGCATCGACCCCTACAAAAGCTATGCCAGCAGTAAACTAAAAAACACCACCTACCCGAAAGGGTAAGCGGTGCTTTTATATCAAACTATTCTGATGAAATCAGACGAGCTCGATGATAGCCATCTCGGCGGCGTCACCGCGGCGAGGGCCAGTCTTGTAGATGCGGGTGTAACCACCGTTGCGATCAGCATACTTGGGGCCGATCTCGTCGATGACCTTCTTGGCGACATCTTCCTTGGTGATGTAGGAGTAGACCTGACGCTTAGCGTGCAGATCTTCCTGCTTACCGAGGGTGACCATCTTCTCTGCCATGGAACGAACTTCCTTGGCGCGGGTAACGGTGGTCTCGATCTTGCCGTTCTCGAACAGATAGGTCACCATCGCGCGCAGCATTGCCTTGCGGCTGTCGGTGGTACGACCGAGTTTTCTGGTACCGGGCATTCCGTTTCACTCCTTAAATATCAAATGGTATCCGCGTGTCGCGGGGGGTTAGTTTTCATCGTCCTTGGTCAGAGAGAAACCAAGGCTGTCCAGCTTGGCCATGACCTCTTCGAGACTCTTACGGCCCAGATTACGGACCTTCATCATCTCGTCCTCGCTCTTGTTGATGAGGTCGCCGACGGTGTTGATACCGGCGCGTTTCAGGCAGTTGAAAGAACGGACACTCAAATCCAGCTCTTCAATCGTCATCTCCAGCGCTTTCTCACGACCCTGGTCGTCATTGTCGACCATGATCTCGGTCTCGCCGGTCTCATCGCAGAGGTTCACAAACAGGTTCAGATGCTCGGTCAGCACACGGGCCGCCAGGCTCAGGGCTTCCTGGGCGTTGATGGTACCATCGGTCCAGACCTCGATAATGAGCTTGTCATAGTCGGTGATCTGGCCAACGCGGGTACGGTCAACGGTGTAGTTTGCCTTGAGGACGGGGGTGTAGATGCTGTCCACGGGCAGGGTGCTGATGTCGTTCTTCTCGATCAGCGCCTGCTTATTACGCTCGGCGGGTACATAGCCACGGCCCTTATCAAAGGTCAGCTCCATAACCAGCTTGGCGCCTTCGCCCAGGGTGGCGATGTGCCACTCGGGGTTCAGGATCTCGAGGTCGTCGCCAGCCTTGATGCTGCCGGCAGTGACCTCGCAGGGGCCAACGGCCTCCACACGGACGGTCTTGGGGCTTTCGCCGTAGATCTTGGCGGCGATGCCTTTGAGGTTCAGGACGATCTCGGTTACATCCTCACGTACGCCCTCGATGGTGGAAAACTCGTGCACCACGCCGTCGATCTTGACGCTGGTGACAGCCACACCGGGCAGAGAGGACAGAAGCACTCGACGCAAGCTGTTGCCCAAGGTCGTGCCAAAGCCGCGCTCCAGCGGCTCGACAACGAACTTACCGTAGCGGCCATCCGGGGAAAGGTTGGCCGTTTCGATCTTGGGGCGTTCGATCTCCATCATAAAAACCCTCCTTGTTTCGCTGGCGCAGCGCGCCAGTCAGGTTGGAAAAATCGTAGAATAAAGCTAAGAGGATTACTTGGAGTACAACTCGACGATGAGGTGCTCAGCGATGGGCACATCGATGTCCTCACGAACGGGCAGCTTGGTAACAGTGCCCTTCAGAGCGTTCTTGTCGCGCTCCAGCCAAGAAGGCAGCAGCACAACGGGAGCTTCCTCGCCCAGCAGCTTGCTGAACTTGACGGAAGAACGGCTGGACTCGATGACCTCGATCACATCACCCGGCTTAACCTGGTAAGAGGGGATGTTGACACGCTTGCCATTGACAGTGAAATGGTTGTGGGAAACCAGCTGGCGAGCGTCGCGGCGGGTCTTGGCAAAGCCAAGGCGGTAAACGACGTTATCCAGGCGGCGCTCAACCAGAACCAGCAGGTTGACACCGGTCTGACCGGGCATACGGCTGGCCTTCTCGTAGTAGGTATGGAACTGGCTCTCCAGGATACCGTACACGAACTTGACCTTCTGCTTCTCGTTGAGCTGGGTGGCGTACTCGCTCTTCTTCTTTCTCATCTGGCCGCCGGGGTTACGGTTGGTGGTTTTCTTACCATAGCCCATAACAGCAGGAGAAATGCCGAGAGCACGGCAGCGCTTGGCGATAGGTTGGGTATTTTTAGCCATAACTCAAATTCTCCTTTCAATCAAACGCGGCGGCGTTTGGGCGGGCGGCAGCCATTGTGCGGGATGGGGGTCACGTCACGGATCATGGTGACCTCCAGGCC
>ERZ827117.1396-NODE-1396-length-18450-cov-3.668660_pt1 | contig 18450 bp, 17 predicted proteins | sample MGYA00519920_ERZ827117 | MGnify/ENA primary metagenome ERZ827117 (study PRJEB31778, sample SAMEA3449260) | human gut metagenome | biome: human gut; feature: human-associated habitat; material: faeces | place: United Kingdom | collected 2010/2012 ...
TCTACATCATCGACCTGCAGAAGACCGTGAAGAAGCTGGATGAGGCTTACAACTTCGTGCGCGACACCGCTGCTCAGGGCGGCGAGATCCTGTTCGTCGGCACCAAGAAGCAGGCTCAGGATTCCATCCGTGACGAGGCTACCCGCTGCGGCATGCACTATGTCAACGCTCGTTGGCTGGGCGGCATGATGACCAACTTCCGCACCATCCGTAAGCGCATCGACCGTATGGAGCAGCTGAAGACCATGCAGGAAGACGGCACTTTCGACCTGCTGCCGAAGAAGGAAGTTGTTAAGCTGGAGCTGGAGATGGCTAAGCTGGACAAGTACCTGGGCGGCGTTAAGAACATGAAGACCCTGCCGAAGGCTATGTTCATTGTTGACCCGCACAAGGAGCGCATCGCTGTTTCCGAAGCTCGCAAGCTGAACATCCCCATTGTTGCTATCGTTGATACCAACTGCGATCCCGATGAGATCGACTACGTGATCCCCGGCAACGACGACGCCATCCGCGCTGTCAAGCTGATCTCCGGCGCTATGGCCAGCGCTGTTCTGGAAGGCAAGCAGGGCGTCCAGGAGGCTCCTGCCGCTGAGGAAAAGACCGAGGCCTGATCCCCGCGTACCCGGATCACCTATTAGTATAAGACAGAAAGGACAAGAGAGATTATGGCTATTTCTGCAAAAGACGTTATGGAACTGCGTAAGCAGACCGACTGCGGCATGATGGAGTGCAAAAAGGCTCTGACCCAGGCTGACGGCGACTTCGAGAAGGCAATCGAGATCCTGCGCGAGCAGGGCCTGGCTGCTGCCAACAAGAAGGCTGGCCGTATCGCCGCTGAGGGCATGGTCTATGCCGTTTCTTTCGACAACTGCGCTGTTGTCGTTGAGGTCAACGCCGAGACCGACTTCGTTGCCAAGAATGATAAGTTCGTTGAGTTCACCAAGAATCTGGCTAAGGTCGTTGCCGACGAAAACCCCGCCGACGTTGAGGCCCTGATGGCCTGCAAGATGGGCGAGGGCACCGTGGACGATGCCCTGAAGGCTCTGATCCTGGTCATCAAGGAGAACATCAAGGTTCGCCGCTTCGCCCGTTACGAGGGTCACTGCGCTGCTTACGTTCATGCCGGCGGCACCCACGGTGTCATCGTCAAGTTCGAGACCAGCGATGAGGTTGCTGCCAAGCCCGAGTTCGCTGCTTTCGGCAAGGACATTGCCATGCAGATCGCTGCTGCCAACCCCAGCTACCTGAACGAGTCCGATGTTCCGGCCGACGTGCTGGCTAAGGAGAAGGAGATCGTCCTGGCTCAGATGGCCAACGATCCCAAGACCGCCAACAAGCCCGACGCCATCAAAGAGAAGATGGCCGTTGGCAAGCTGGGCAAGTTCTACAAGGAGAGCTGCCTGGTCGATCAGGCCTTCATCAAGGACGGCGGCATCGACGTCAAGAAGTATGTTGCCGACACCGCCAAGGCTTTGGGCGGCGAGATCTCCATCGCTGCTTACACCCACTTCACCAAGGGCGAGGGCCTGGAGAAGCGCAACGAGGACTTCGCTGCTGAAGTTGCTGCTGCCATCAAGGGCTAATCTGATTTTTCAGAACTAACATGCAGAATAAGGCATGCTGTGTCTTGGGATACAGCATGCCTTTTTTGTGCCCGCCTTGCAATCAGAGCCAAAATCGGGTACAATACAGGTAAAACAGGGGCAAAGCCCCACAAGGATGGTTCACCATAATGGCGGAATTTTCTCCCAAATTCAAAGAAGCACTGAGCCTGGTCCAAAAACCGGGCCGCTACACCGGCGGCGAGCCGGGCAGCATCTATAAAGATAAGTCCAAGATCGACGTCCGTATGGCGTTCTGCTTTCCGGATACCTACGAGATCGGCATGTCCTTCCTGGGCGAAAAGATTTTGTACGATATCCTCAACCGCCACGAAAACTGGTGGTGTGAGCGCGCATTCATGCCCTGGACCGACATGAAAGAGCAGATGGAACGGCTGGATATCCCGCTCTACTGCCTCGAGAGCAAGGACCCGTTGACGGATTTTGACATCATCGGCTTCTCGCTGGAATACGAGCTTTGCTACACCAATATTCTGGCGATGCTGCGCCTGTCGGGCATCCCGCTGCGCGCGGCGGACCGTGACGCCAGTTGGCCGCTCATCATCGCGGGCGGCCCCTGCGTCTGCAATGCCGAGCCGATGGCTGATTTCTTCGATGTCATGCAGCTGGGCGAGGGTGAGCAGATGCTGCAAGACATCTGCGCCGCTGTCGAGCAGGGCAAAAAGCAGGGCTGGACAAAAGACCAGCTGCTGCTGGAAATGACGAAGATCCCCGGCGTTTACATCCCATCTTTCTACGATGTGACGTATAAAGAGGATGGCCGCATCGAAGCCGTCAAGCCCAACCGCCCCGGTGTGCCGGAGCGTGTCACCAAGGCGATCGTCAAAAATATGGACGACTACGAGCCGCCCAAAAACTTTGTGGTGCCGCTGGTCGGTGCCGTGCAGGACCGCGCCTGCGTCGAAGTGCTGCGCGGCTGCGTGCGCGGCTGCCGCTTCTGCCAGGCGGGCCAGCTTTACCGCCCATTCCGTGAGCGCAGCCCCAAGCTCATCAGCGAAAGCGCGCGCCAGCTCTGCCGCAATACCGGTTATGACGAACTGAGCCTGTCGAGTCTGTCGACGTCCGACCATTCCCGGCTCGAGGATATCCTCGACGAGCTCAACAGCTGGGCCGAGGCTGACCACGTCAGCCTGTCGCTGCCCTCGCTGCGCGTCGATAACTTCTCGCAGTCGCTGGTCGAAAAAACCACGAAGGTGCGCAAAAGCGGCTTGACCTTTGCCGCTGAAGCCGGAACCCAGCGCCTGCGCGACGTCATCAACAAAAACGTCACCTGGGATCAGATCGAGCGCGGCTGCCGCATCGCGTTCTCTGAGGGGTATACCTCGGTCAAGCTTTACTTCATGATGGGCCTGCCGACCGAAACGATGGAGGACATCAAGGGCATCGCTGATACCGCCCAGCAGGTGGTCGATCTCTTCTACAAGATTCCTGACCGCCCGAAAGGAAAGGGCGTTCAGGTCACGATCAGCGTGGCCTGCTTTGTCCCGAAGCCCGACACGCCGTTCCAGTTCTGCGCGCAGGATCGCCGCGAACAGCTGCGCGAAAAGCAGCAATACCTGCTCAGCTGCGTACACTCCCGCAAGATCAAGGTCAACTATCACGACAGCGCTACCAGCGTGCTGGAGGGTGTTTTTGCCAAGGGAGACCGCCGTCTGGGCCGCGTTATCGAGACCGCCTTTGAAAACGGCGCGTTCTTTGACACCTGGGAAGAATACTTTGACTACGACCGCTGGATGGCCGCGTTTGCTGCCTGCGGCATCGACCCGGACTTCTACAACTACCGCACCATCGGCCTGGACGAAGTCACGCCGTGGGATCACCTCGACGTCGGTGTCACCAAAGCCCACCTGGTGCGGGAGTATAACAAGGCACTGGCCGCCCAGACGACCCAGCCCTGCAACCGCCAGTGCAGCGCCTGTGGTGCCAATAAACTGATCGGAGGTCCCTGCTTTGACTACAGTAAGAATCTTCTTTGAAAAATGCGGGGAAGCCGCCTACATCTCGCTGCTGGATTTGCAGCGCGTGTTCCACCGCATCTTAAAAATCAGCGATATGCCGGTCTATTATACGCAAGGCTATAACCCGCACATCTATCTTTCGTTCTCCTGCCCGCTGTCGCTGGGGCAGGAAAGCCTGTGCGAGAGCTGCGAGGTCAAGACTGAGCAGGAGGCCATCGACTGCGAAGCCTGGAAAAACGCCTTGCAGCCGCTGATGCCGCGCGGCATCGTTATTACCAAAGTGGCCCCGGCTGTGGAAAAGGTGGCCGAGATCGAAACCGCCGTTTATGCCGTCACAATGCCCAAAAGCGGCGCGGCGGCCATCGATGCTTACAACGCAGCCGAGCAGGCCGAAGTAACCAAAAAGACCAAGCGCGGCCAGAAAACGCTCGACCTCAAACAGTATCTGGCCCACATCGACTGCGAGGAAGCGGGGGATAATATCGAGTTTTCGGTCAAGCTGCCCTGCGGCAGCGGTGAAGCACTGAACCTCAACCCTTCGCTGCTGATGGACTTTTTGCAGCAGCACGGCGGCGCGCCCATCTGGCAGTGCCGCGTGCTGCGTACCCACCTTTACAATAAGGCGGGCGCGGATTTTGCGTAAAGCACCGAAGGAAAAGCACCTTCCGGGGGCTGCAACACAAAAGTGGCAAGAAATCTGCGTTTTAGCTGAATTTTTGGCGGATTATTTGGTAAAAACCACTTGCCAAACTCCTGCCAAGATGCTATAATACTAAAGCGTTAGTGCCGCCGAGCCATCGGCGGGATAATGACAAATCATTATACAGGCGGTCCTCTGACGAAACATTCGTGTATGAACGTCGCAAAAACATGGAGGAATTCATAACATGGACGCAATCAAGCATTTTACCGAGGGTATGATCAAAGAGAACAAGCCCCAGTTCGAAGTCGGCGACACCGTTCGCGTCTCCGTCCGCATCAAGGAAGGCGACAAGGAGCGTATCCAGGCTTTCGAGGGTACCGTTATTGCGAAGAAGCATGGCGGCATCGCTGAGACTTTCACCGTCCGCCGTACTTCCTACGGTGTCGGCGTTGAGCGTGTGTTCCCGGTCAACAGCCCGTTCGTTGAGAAGGTCGAGGTCATTCGCCGCGGCAAGGTCCGTCGTGCGAAGCTCTTCTACCTGCGCGAGCGCACCGGCAAGGCCGCCAAGGTCAAGGCACGCATCTGAGCATACTGCAAAAAAAGGGGAGGACGGTTGGCGTTCTCCCTTTTTTCGTATTTTTGCATCTAAGGAGGGTGGCACCCCATGGCAATGCCCTTTAAAGACCGCTATAAACGCAACAAAGAAATCCTGGAATGGTACGATGCCCTTGCCGTGGCCGTGGCGGTCATTGCGCTGGTGTTCACCTTCGGCCTGCGCGTCGTGCAGGTGGACGGCCACTCGATGCAGCCGACCCTGCTGAACGGCGAACGTCTGCTCATGACTCCGCTCGGCAGCCCCGATTACGGCGACGTTGTCATTGTGGACAGCTACATCCCGTACGGAAAGCCGCTGGTCAAGCGCGTGATCGGCAAAGCGGGGGATACCATGGATATCGACTTCACCGCCGGTATCGTCTACCGCAACGGCGAGGCCCTCGACGAGCCGTACACCGCCGAGCCGACCTACACCTACGAGGGAATCGACTTCCCCCTGACCGTGCCGGACAACTGCCTGTTTATCATGGGCGATAACCGCAACGGTTCCAAAGACAGCCGCAGCACCGATATCGGCTGCGTCGATACGCGGGATATCCTGGGCACGGCCCTGTGGCGCATCCTGCCTTTCAGTAAAATAGGAGCTGTGCAATGAGCCAAAGTGACATCATCAACAGCCGTCAGATCCAGTGGTTCCCCGGTCATATGACCAAGACCCTTCGTCTGATGGAAAAAGAGATCCGCAATGTGGACTGCGTTTTGCAGATCCTCGATGCGCGCATCCCGCTTTCCAGCCTAAACCCCGAGATCGAGCGCATCACGGCGGGCAAGCCCCACCTGTATATCCTCAATAAAGCGGATCTGGCCGACCCCGAGATCACCAAGCAGTGGCTGGCCTATTTCAAAAGTGCCGGGGCTGGCTGCCTTGCGATGGACTCCAAGCAGCGCGGCCGTGCCACCGCTGCCAAAGGCCCCATCGAGAAAGAACTTTCGGCCCTGATGGCCCGCCGCCGCAACCGCGGCATGGTGGGCGCGGCGGTTCGCGTGATGGTCGTCGGCATCCCCAACGTGGGCAAGTCGACCTTCATCAACTCGTTTGCGGGCACCACCCGCGCCAAGGCCGCCAACAAGCCCGGCGTCACCCGCGGCAAGCAGTGGATCTCGGTCGATAACTTCGACCTGATGGACATGCCCGGCGTGCTGTGGAAAAAGTTTGACTCGCTGGAAACGGCATCGAACCTTGCCTTTATCGGCTCCATCCGCGACGATATCCTCGATATCGAGGAGCTCGCCTGCGGCCTGCTTTCCAGTGTGCGGGGCATCTACCCGCAGCAGCTTCTGGCCCGCTACAAGCTCGACGAAAGCGCGCTGGACCTGCCGCCGTACGATCTTTTGCAAGCCATCGGCGCCAAGCGCGGCATGCTGATTTCGGGCGGCGAGGTGGACACCGAGCGCGCCGCCAAAATGCTGGTGGGGGAGTTCCGCGCCAGCAAGTGGGGGCGCCTCTCGCTTGAGCGCCCGCCCCACCGCGAACCCGCAGAGGAGGTGGACGACTATGCCGACGACGACTTCCCCGAGGACGACCCCGACTTCACGGACGACGAGGACTAAGCAGTCCAACGCCGCGCTCTATGCGTTCGACGCCGAAAAGTGCGCTGCGCATGGTATCGTCTGCGGTGTGGACGAAGCGGGCCGCGGCCCCTTGTGCGGGCCGGTCTGCTGCGCCGCTGTCATCCTTGACCCCAACGACCCCATCGAGGGGGTCAACGACTCCAAAAAGCTGACCGAGAAGCGCCGCGAAGCCTTGTTTGAGGAGATCACCCGCCGCGCCGTGGCCTATAAAATCGTGTTCATCTCTCCGCAGGAGATCGACGAGCGCAACATCCTGTGGGCCACAATGGACGGCATGGCGCAGGCCGTGGCCGGGCTGGATCCCCAGCCGGACCATGTGCTGATCGACGGCAACCGCTGTCCGCCCGGCCTGGCCCAGACGGCAGAATCGGTCGTCAAGGGCGATGCCAACAGCGCATCCATCGCCGCAGCGTCGATTTTAGCCAAAGTCAGTCGTGACCGCTACATGATGGAGTTGGATAAGCAGTACCCCCAGTACCAGCTTGCCAAGCACAAAGGCTATCCCACCAAGCTGCACTATGAGCTGATCGCCCAGTACGGCATCCAGCCTTTTTACCGCCGCAGATTTTTGAAAAAGCAGGGCTACTGGCATGACTGAGCCCATCGGCAAAAAGGGCGAAGCCCTCGCCGCCAAGTATTACATCCAGCGCGGCTACCTGCTGTTAAACCACAACTACCGCACCCGCATGGGGGAGTTAGACCTGATTTTATATAAGGATGGTCAGCTTGTCTTTGCCGAGGTCAAGACCCGGGCGGGCCGTATGCTGGATACCCCGGCATCGGCCGTGGACGCCCACAAACAGCGCCGCCTGATCCTGGCGGCCCAATACTACCTGCAGCACAGCCCTTATGCAGATGCCAGCATCCGCTTTGACGTGGTGGAAGTCACCCCCGCAGGCGATGCCTGGCAGATCCATTGTATTCCGGATGCGTTCCAATGCTAAGGCGGCACCGTGTTATGCTGTGCGCAGACTGTCGAAAAACGCTTTGTAGGGGCGAACAGTGTTCGCCCGTGCCCACTTGCTGCGCGGGAAATTCCCGGGCAAAAGCGCCATTTCACCAAGCCTGCTGCCGCACGACGCAGTGCAGTCTAAAAAGCTGGAATATAGAGGTTTTATAAAGGTCTATAAAAATAGGAGGGTTTTCGATATGCAGTTTCAGAGTACCAGAGATTCCGCACTCCGTGTTTCGTCGTCCGAGGCGATCGTGCGCGGTTTGGCACCCAAAAGCGGCCTGTTTGTGCCGGAATCCTTCCCGCAAGCCGATTTGGAAGGCTGGAAGTCCCTGTCTTACCCGGCTCTGGCCGAGCAGGTGCTGAAAGGCTTCCTGACCGATTACAGCGCTGATTTCCTGCACAGTGCCACCGCTGCCACCTACGGGGAAGCGTTCGGCGGCAAGGCAGGCGAGACCGTCAAGGTCAGCGACGGCGTCTACGCGCTGGAGCTGTGGCACGGCCCCACCTGCGCGTTCAAGGACTACGCCTTGCAGCTGATGCCCAAACTGCTGGTCGAGGCCAAGAAGAACCTGGGCCGCACCGAGATTACCCGCATTCTGGTAGCCACTTCCGGCGATACCGGCAAGGCTGCGCTGGCGGGCTACGCGGACCTCGATGGCATTGAAATCGAGGTCTTTTACCCCAACGCCGGTACCAGCGAGATCCAGCATTTGCAGATGGCTACCCAGAAGGGTGAAAACGTCCAGGTCTACGCGGTCGAGGGCAACTTCGACGACGCCCAGACCGGTGTAAAGCGCGTCTTTGCCGACGACACCGTTGCCGCCGAGCTGGAAGCCCGCCACATCCGCCTGTCCAGCGCCAACTCCATCAACTGGGGCCGCCTGGTACCGCAGATCGTCTACTACTTCTACGCTTACTTCCGCCTGGCCGAGCAGGGGGCGGTCGAATGGGGAAAACCCGTCGACTTCTGCGTGCCCACCGGCAACTTCGGTGATATCCTGGCCGGTTACTACGCCAAGCAGATGGGCCTGCCTGTTGGTAAGCTGATCTGCGCATCCAACAAAAACAACGTCCTGACGGATTTTATAAAAACCGGAACCTACGACGCCCGCCGCACTTTCTACAAGACGACCTCGCCGTCGATGGACATTCTGATCTCCTCGAACCTCGAGCGTCTGCTGCTGCACACCAGCGGCAGTGCCGAAAAGGTCGAGGGCTGGATGCAGGAACTGGCCGCGACCGGCAAGTACACCGTCGATGCCGATACTCTTGCCAAGATTCAGGCAAACTTCGCCGCCGGTTACGCCGATGACGCCGCCGGTGCCGCCGAGATCCGCGCCCGCTTTGAGCGCGACGGCTATCTCTGCGACACCCACACCGCCGTGGCGTTCCATGTGGCCGAGGCCAACCGCAGCACCGCGCCGATGGTCGTGCTCTCCACCGCCAGCCCGTTCAAGTTCCCGCGTGACGTGCTGGCCGCACTGGGCGAGACTGCTCCGAAGAGCGACTTTGCCGCTATGGCCGCGCTGACCGCCAAGACCGGTGCCGCAGCCCCGGCCAGCCTGCGCGAACTGGACAAACTGCCCGTGCGCTTCAACACGGTCATCCGGCCCGGCGAGATCCGCGCCGCAGCCCTGCGCTGAGCCGCAGTAAATTTACGAAAGGGGGGCGTGTATGGCCCTGTTTGTGATCGGAGACCTGCACCTCTCCTTAGGGGCAGATAAACCCATGGATATCTTTCCCGGCTGGGAGGGCTATCTGCCCAGACTCGAAGCCAACTGGCGCAAGCTCATCACCCCGGAAGATACCGTGGTGCTGGCGGGTGACACCAGCTGGGCGATGAATCTCAACGATACCAAGGCCGATTTCGCCTTTATCCAAAGCCTGCCGGGCCAGAAATGGCTGCTGAAGGGCAACCACGACTATTGGTGGACCACCACCCGCAAGATGGATAAATTTCTGGCCGATTCCGGCTTTGACACGCTGCATATCCTGCACAATAACGCCTGCATCGTAGGGGACACCGCTCTCTGCGGTACGCGCGGCTGGCCGTTTGACGACGTGGCCGCCCAGGGCGAAAAGCTGATGGCGCGCGAGGCGGGCCGTCTGCGGATGAGCTTGCAGGCAGCGGGGGACACGCCCCGCAAGATCGCATTCCTGCACTATCCGCCGGTCTATCCCGGTGCCAGCGCCAAAGAGCTTGTCGAGGTCCTCAATGAGTTCGGCGTGACTGAATGTTATTATGGCCACCTGCACGGAAAGTCGATCCGTTACGCTGTGCAGGGCCCGGTGGACGGCATCATCTACCGCCTGATTTCGGCGGACGGGCTGGCGTTCTGTCCATATAAAATTGGCTGAAACCCGCAAAAAACGCAATTTTCTTCGGAAAATAGGCTCTGAATTGTTAAAATTTTCAAAACAGGGCTGGTATTCTTGGCGGGAACATGCTATAATAACTTGTATTTTTATGTACATTTATTTTTGGAGGAATTTATAAATGAAACTGATTTCCTGTGAAAAGCTCGAAAAGAGCATGGTCGAACTGCAATTCTCTATTGACGCGGAGACCTTCAAATCCGCCGTCAACGCCGCTTTCAAGCGCGAGGGCAAGAAGTACGCCATCCCCGGTTTCCGTAAGGGCAAGGCCCCCAAGGCTATGATCGAGAAGATGTACGGCAAGGACCTGTTCCAGTACGACGCTGTCAACGATCTGTTCCCCGAGAACTACGAGGCTGCCGTTAAGGAAGCCAACATCGACGTTGTCGGCCGTCCCGATGCCGAGGTCGTTTCTATGTCCGAGGAAGAGGGCGCTACCCTGAAGGTCAAGGTCGCCGTCAAGCCCGAGGTCGAGCTGGGCGAGTATGCCGGTTTAACCGTCAACAAAGATGTCAAGACTGTGGATGAGGCTGACGTCGACGCCGAGATCAAGCGCATGCAGGACCGCAACGGCCGTCTGCTGACCCGTGAGGGCGCTGCCGAGAACGGCGACACCGTTGATATCGACTTCGAGGGCTTCGTCGATGGTAAGGCTTTCGATGGCGGCAAGGCTGAGCACTACTCTCTGGTGCTGGGCAGCGGTTCCTTCATCCCCGGCTTCGAGGAGCAGGTCGTTGGCCACGCCGCTGGCGAGAACTTCGACGTCAACGTCAAGTTCCCCGAGGAGTACCAGGCTGAAGAGCTGGCCGGTAAGGACGCCACCTTCAAGATCAAGCTGCACGAGGTCAAGTACAAGGAGCTGCCCGAGCTGGACGACGATTTCGCCAAGGACGTCAGCGAGTACGACACCCTGGACGAGCTGAAGGACTCCATCCGCAATGGCATCCAGGCCAACCACGAGAAGCAGGCTGACCAGAAGGTCGAGAACGATCTGATCGACCAGGTCGTTTCCAACATGAAGGCCGAGATCCCCGACGCCATGATCGACTCCCGCATCGAGGAGCTGGTGCAGGACTTCCAGTACCGCATCTCCCAGCAGGGCCTGAAGCTCGAGCAGTACTTGCAGTACATGGGCATGACCATGGACCAGTTCAAGGAGCAGTTCCGTGAGCAGGCCGACAAGCAGGTCAAGATGCGCCTGGCTATGGAGGCAATCGTTGCCAAGGAGAGCATCGAGGCTACCGAGGAAGAGTTCGAGGCCGAGATCAAGCGCATTGCTGATGCTTACCAGATGGAGGCTGACAAGGTCAAGAGCCTGGTCGACGCCGCTGCCGTTAAGAAGGATCTGGCTGTCAACAAGGCCATCGACTTCGTGAAGTCCAAGGCTAACATCGTTGCCGCTGCTGCTGAGAAAAAGAAGCCCGCCAAGAAGACCACCCGCAAGACCACCAAGAAGGCTGCCGCCAAGAAAGAGGAAGCCAAGGAAGAACCGAAGGAAGAGGAGAGCAAGGGCGAGTGATCCCCGCGCTTTCTGAGCTAAACAAGATGTAAAAGGGCCGATACGGTGCGCATCTGCCGCCGTATCGGTTCTTTGGTGAACCCCTATTTTAAGCATTAAGGAGGGAAAACCCCATGAGCCTTGTACCCTATGTTGTCGAACAGACTGCCCGCGGTGAGCGCAGCTACGATATTTTTTCGCGCCTGCTCAATGACCGCATCATCGTGCTGAGCGAGGATGTCAACTCCAGCTCCGCCAGCGTGATCGTCGCCCAGCTGCTGTACCTGGAAGGCCAGGATCCGGAAAAGGATATTTACTTCTACATCAACAGCCCCGGCGGCTCCATCTCGGATGGTATGGCGATCCACGATACCATGAACTATATCAAGTGCGATGTCTCCACCATCTGCGTGGGCATGGCCGCCTCGATGGGCGCTTTCCTGCTGGCAAGCGGCACCAAGGGCAAGCGTTTTGCCCTGCCCAACTCCGAGATTTTGATCCACCAGCCGCTGATCGGCGGCCAGGGCATCTCCGGCCAGACGACCGACATCCAGATCCATGCCAACCACATGGTGCACATCCGCAACAAGATGAACACCCTGCTCAGCCAGTACACCGGCCAGCCGCTGGAGACCATCCAGAAGGACACCGAGCGTGATAACTATATGACGGCCCAGCAGGCAAAGGATTACGGCCTGATCAACGAGATGCTCTATAAACACTGATTCGGGGGAAGAACATGGCAAATCAAACGTCCGGTAAGGACGGAAAAGGACGCGAGATGCGTTGCAGTTTTTGCGGCCGCTCCCAAAATGAGGTCGAACAGCTGCTGATCGGCCCTGGCGTCAACATCTGTAATGAGTGCATCGACATGTGCCATAACATGCTGTACAAGGATGGCGAGAACCCGCCCCCTCCGCGGGCCGGTGCCTCCCGCCGTCAGCAGGCACAGCCCGGTGCCGCCCAGTCCCGCTATGACACCGACCCGCTCGCAAGCGTCAACATCCTGACCCCCGCCGAGATCAAGGCGGGTCTGGATCAGTACGTCATCGGGCAGGACGACGCCAAGCGCGTGCTGGCAGTCTCGGTGTACAACCACTATAAGCGCATCCTCTCCGGCCAGCAGACCGGCGTGGAGCTGCAAAAATCCAATGTGCTGATGCTCGGCCCGTCCGGCACCGGCAAGACCCTGCTGGCCCAGACGCTGGCCAAGATGCTCAACGTGCCGTTCGCCATCGCGGACGCCACCACCTTGACCGAGGCCGGTTACGTGGGCGAGGACGTTGAGAATATCCTGCTCAAGCTGATCCAGGCTGCGGATTTCGACATCCCCAAGGCCGAGATCGGCATCATCTATGTGGACGAGATCGACAAGATCACCCGCAAGAGCGAGAACCCCTCCATCACCCGCGATGTCGGCGGTGAGGGCGTCCAGCAGGCACTGCTGAAGATCGTCGAGGGCACCGTCAGCAATGTGCCGCCCAACGGCGGCCGTAAGCACCCGCAGCAGGAGTTCATCCAGATCAACACCAAGAACATCCTGTTCATCTGCGGCGGCGCGTTTGACGGCCTGGAAAAGCTCATCCAGAAGCGTACCGACAATGCTTCCCTGGGCTTTGGCAGCCAGCTGCGCACTACGCTGGATAAGGATGAGACCCGCCAGAAGCTGCTGAAAAAGGTCGAGCCAGACGATCTGGTCAAGTTTGGCCTGATCCCCGAACTGATCGGCCGTCTGCCGGTCGTCACCGTGCTGGACCCGCTGGACGAGGACGCCCTGGTTCGCGTGCTGACTGAGCCGAAAAACAGCCTGGTACGCCAGTACAAAGAGCTGCTGCATCTCGATAACGCCGAGCTGGTCTTTACCGATGCCGCCCTGCATGCCATCGCCCGCAAAACGGTCGAGCGCAAGAGCGGCGCGCGCGGTCTGCGCAGCGTGGTCGAAGATCTGCTGATTCCCATTATGTACGATATCCCGTCCGACGCCACCATCACCAAGGTGACGATCGACGAGGACACCGTCAACGGGGGAGAACCGCATATCGAGCATGGCATCATGCGCCCGCGGTACAAAAATATCGCAATGAAACAATAAAAATACGGCAGGAACGCACAAACGCTCCTGCCGTATTTTTGTTCACAAAAATTTTATAGTGAAACCTCTTGATTTTTTGCAGCAAAGTGATTATTATATATTTAGCACTCAGAGAGAATGAGTGCTAAATAAAATCTTCAAAGAGAAATCTTTTATTAGGAGGAACTTTCCTATGAAAATCAAACCTCTTGCAGACCGTGTTGTTATCAAACTGGTTGAAGAAGAAGAGACCACCAAAGGCGGCCTGATCCTGTCCGGCTCCGCAAAAGAGAAGCCCCAGGTCGCTGAGGTCATCGCAGTCGGCCCCGGCGGCAACGTCGACGGCAAGGAAGTCGAGATGATCGTCAAGGTCGGCGATAAGGTCCTGACCAGCAAGTATTCCGGCACCGAGGTCAAGGTCGATGGCGAAGAGTGCACCATCGTCCGCCAGAGCGATATCCTCGCTGTGGTTGAGTAATTTCTGATTTTCCTACTTTTCTTAAATAAAGGAGATAATGCTTTATGGCTAAGCAGATTAAACAGGGCGAGGACGCCCGTAAGGCACTTTGCGCAGGCATCGACCAGCTGGCCGATACCGTTAAAGTTACCCTGGGCCCCAAGGGCCGCAATGTGGTGCTGAGCAAGAAGTTCGGCAGCCCGCTCATCACCAACGACGGTGTCACCATCGCCAAGGAGATCGAGCTGAAAGATGAGTTTGAGAACATGGGTGCTCAGCTCGTCCGCGAAGTCGCCACCAAGACCAACGATGCAGCTGGCGACGGCACCACCACCGCCACCGTTCTGGCCCAGGCACTTGTCACCGAAGGCATGAAGAATGTCACCGCCGGTGCCAACCCCATGGACATCAAGCGCGGCATGCAGAAAGCCGTTTCCGCCGCAGTTGCTTCTGTTAAGGAGCACAGCCAGAAAGTCAACGGCAGCAAGGACATCGCCCGTGTCGGCACCGTCTCTGCCGGTGATGCTGAGATTGGCCAGCTGATCGCTGACGCTATGGAGAAGGTCACTGCCGATGGTGTCATCACCATCGAGGAGAACAAGACTACCGCCGAGACCTACACCGAGGTCGTCGAGGGCATGCAGTTTGACCGCGGTTACGTGACCCCCTACATGGTCACCGACACCGAGAAGATGGAGACCGTCTACGATGACTGCTCCGTCCTGATCACCGACAAGAAGATCAGCGTCTTCCAGGATATCGTTCCTCTGCTGGAGCAGGTCATCCAGTCCGGCCGTAAGCTGCTGATCATCGCCGAAGATGTCGAGGGCGACGCCCTGTCCAACTTGATCATCAACCGTCTGCGCGGCGGCCTGAACGTCGTCGCCGTCAAGGCCCCCGGCTTTGGCGATCGCCGCAAGGAGATGCTCCAGGATATCGCTATCCTGACCGGCGGCACCGTCATCAGCAACGACCTGGGCTATGAGCTCAAGGACGCCACCATGCAGCTGCTGGGCACCGCCCGCCAGGTCAAGGTCACCAAGGAGAACACCACCATCGTCGGCGGTGCCGGTGACAAGCAGGCCATCGCTGACCGCGTGGCCCAGATCCGCAGCCAGATCGCTTCCGCTACCTCTGACTTCGACCGTGAAAAGCTGCAAGAGCGCCTGGCCAAGATGGCTGGCGGCGTGGCCGTCATCAAGGTCGGTGCCGCTACCGAGGTCGAGATGAAGGACAAGAAGCTCCGCATCGAGGACGCCCTGAACGCCACCAAGGCTGCTGTGGAAGAGGGCATCGTCGCTGGCGGCGGTACGGCCACCATCAACGCCATCCCCGCTGTTGACAAGGTCGTCAATGAGCTGGAAGGCGACGAGCGTACCGGCGCTAAGATCGTCCGCAAGGCTCTGGAAGCTCCTCTGCGCCAGATCGCCAAGAACGCTGGCCTGGAAGGCAGCGTCATCATCGACAACATCCTCAAGGCCAACAAGGCCAACTACGGCTTCGATGCCCAGAAGGAAGAGTATGTCGAGGATATGATCGAGGCCGGTATCGTCGATCCGACTAAGGTCACCCGTTCCGCTCTGGAGAACGCTTCCAGCGTTGCCGCTATGGTCCTGACCACCGAGAGCCTGGTCGCCGACCTGCCCGAGCCGCCGGCCCCCGCCGCCCCGGCCCCCGACATGGGCGGTATGTACTAAGCGGTACAAAACCCTATAAATAATTAACAAGCCCCTGGCATCTGTGTAAAGCAGATGCCAGGGGCTTGTTTGTACTATTGAAGCAGGATGCAAAGAATGCTATAATAAAATAATTGGGGTCAATGCTTGCATCGGCCTGCGGCCTCAAGAAAGATCTGCCAAAGGAGAGAACACGCCATGAAAAACCACGCCAAATACCTGGCCTTGGCTGTCACGTTGGCCATCGTGGCGCTGATCTTCTTTTTCTCGGGCCAGCCCGGGGCGGCGTCTTACGAGCTTAGCGCAGCTGTCGCTGATACGGTGCAGCACAGCAAGGCTTTGGCCATCACGCCGGTCTGGTTCGATGTGGAAAACTTCAACGCCAACGTCCGCAAGTGGGCGCATGTGTATATCTACTGTGCCCTTGGTGTCAGCATGATGGTCACGGTCCACCTCTGGACGCACCGCATCACCCTGTGGCAGCAGGGGCTGCTGGCGGCGGCACTCTGCATGCTGTACGCCATATCGGACGAGGTGCATCAATATTTCGTCCCGTCCCGTGCTATGCTGCTCTCCGACGTTGGTATCGACGCTTTCGGCTTTTTCCCCTGCATCGCTGTGACGTGCCTGATTATTTGGCTGCTGCAACGCAGAAGAGCCGCCCACTAAAAGGCCCCCTCTGCGAGGGGGCTCCCGCGAAGCGGGTGGGGGAGAGAAATCTGTCATAATTTGAAACTTCGGGCTTTGGCACGGCTCTCTCCCTCCGGCGCTTCACGCCACATCCCTCCCAGAGAGAGGCGCTTTTCTATCTGCCTCACAAAAACTTGTCTACCGCCCTCTCCACCCGGCCATACTACCGGGTATAGGGGGCGGTTTTATGTCTTTACGGCGGCTTACGGCGCTGTGCTGCGTGCTGGCGGCGTTGGCGGCGGTCATTCTGGCGCGGGTGTACTGGGTGGGCAGTGATACCGCCTACGCGGCCAGCGCCGGGCGGCAGACGACCCAAACCACCGAGTTGCCACGCGCCCGCGGCAACTTCCTCGACCGCACAGGCCGCCCGCTGACCGGCACCGAAACCACCCGTTACGCCCTTTGCATCCCGGACGACAACAGCTATTCGGCGCTGCTGCCCTGCGTGCCCTACCAGGCGCAGACCCTGCTGTACGAGCGCCGCAACACCACCAGCCCGTTTTTGATCGAGATCGGCCAGACCGCCGCCCCCGCCGGGACTCTGCTGCTAGACGAGCCGCGCCGTACGCTGCCCAGCCCCATCGCCGTGCACCTGCTGGGCTATCTTGACCAGAAAAACCACGGCGTCACCGGCTTGGAACGCGCCTGGGACACCGTGCTCGCCGAATCCTGCGACCAGACCGCTGCTGTCTGCCAGACCACCGCCCGCGGACGGCTGCTGGGCACGGCCGCCCCGGAGATCATCACCGAGCAGCAGGGCACAGGTGCCCAAGTGAAACTGACCCTCGACGCTGACATCCAGCGCTTGTGCGAGGGGATCGCCCAGCTGACAATGCCGCGCGGCTGCATCCTCGTCATGGACACTGCCACCGGTGAAATTTTAGCAAGCGTCAGCATGCCGGAGTACGACCCCGGCGATGTGGCCCGCAGCATCCGCGCCGACGATACCTCGCTGGTCAACCGTGCGTTTGCCACCTTCAGCGTAGGGTCGGTGTTCAAGGTGGCGGCAGCGCTTGCCGCCTACGAGAACGGCATGGACTGGTTTACGCACGACTGCACCGGCAGCATCGAGGTCGACGGCCAGACCTACCGCTGCGCGCTTGGCAAAGCCCACGGCACGGTCAACCTGCGCGGCGCGCTGGAACAAAGCTGCAACACCTACTTTGTCGCCCTCGGCCAGCGGTTGGGCGGCATGGCGCTGCGTGCGGCTGCGTCGGAGCTCGGTTTCGGCACCGCTGTGCCCATCGCCCCGGACCTGACCGCCGGTGCTGGGGTGCTGCCTACTGCCAAAGAACTGCAAAGCACCGGCCAGCTGTCTGTGTTCAGCTTCGGGCAGGGGAGCTTCACCGCCACGCCGCTGCAAATCACCGCCATGATGAACACCATTGCCGCAGGTGGCACCTACCGCACGCCGCGTTTTTGCTGCGGTGTCACCGATGCTGACGGCACCGTCACCGAAAAATTTCAACTCTCCGCACCCCGCACCGTCTGCGATGCTGCCACCGCCAAAGTGCTGCGCAGCATGCTGCAAAGCGTGGTCGAGGATGGCATCGGCTATGCTGCTAAACCCACCGGCGGCACCGCCGCAGGCAAGACCGGCACCGCCCAGACCGGCCAGTTTGACGCAGCAGGGGACGAGCTGCTCAACTACTGGTTCAGCGGCTTCATCCCGGCAGACGATCCCCAATACACTATCACGGTTTTGCAGGACGGCGTGCTCGAGCCCGAAACCTCCAGCGCTGCCATCTTTGCGCAGATCGCCGCAGGACTACAGGTGATTGAACAGCCTGCACCGGATTGAATAAGAATGACGCACAGCAGAAAAACCAGTTGACAAGCCGCGAAAAGGGGCATATAATAATTCTGTTAAAAAGAAAATGGCGATGAAAGGGCCAATGCCGACCCGGCCAGCCGATAGAGAGGATGCCATCAGGTGAAAGGTATCCGGCTGCACCCCGGCAAAGCCACCCCGGAGCTCCCGGCCAATAAGCCGGGCGTACCTGCGGCGTTAACGCAGCTAAAGCGGCAGCGTGCCCGGCGGCACACTGCAAACCGGGTGGTACCACGGAAGCTGCACAGCCTTCGTCCCTGTACAGGGGCGTGGGCTGTATTCTTTTTTGTGGGCCCGTTCACCGTAATTCAATGGATTGGAGAACACACACATGCAATGGACAGGACTTAACGAACTGCGCGAAAAGTATCTGCATTATTTCGAGACCAAAGGCCATCTGCGCCTGGGCAGCTTCCCGCTGGTGCCGAAAGACGACCCCAGCCTGCTGCTGATCAACAGCGGCATGGCCCCCATGAAAAAGTGGTT
>ERZ827117.1424-NODE-1424-length-18031-cov-11.188028_pt1 | contig 18031 bp, 12 predicted proteins | sample MGYA00519920_ERZ827117 | MGnify/ENA primary metagenome ERZ827117 (study PRJEB31778, sample SAMEA3449260) | human gut metagenome | biome: human gut; feature: human-associated habitat; material: faeces | place: United Kingdom | collected 2010/2012 ...
GTGAGTTCATCCAGATAGCGGCATTTCATAAAGAGGTCGGAACTTTTCTGCGCTTCGGTCTGGGCGATCCCGCCTACGTTGCGCATTTTTGTCATTAAAAAGAGGTTCTTAAAATAATGGCTCTCATCCACAAACAGGCGGTCAACGCCGAGCTGCTCAAACGTCACCACATCGTCCTTGCGGCTCTGGTCGTTCAGTTTTTCCAGCTTTGCCTCTAAGGATTTCCGGGTGCGCTCCATCTGTTTGATGGTGTAGCGTTCCGCCTTCTGTGCTTTGGCCTGTTCAATGCCAAACAGGATTTCATCAATCTGCTGCTGTAAGATCGCCTGCTGGCGCTCGGCGCTCATGGGGATTTTCTCAAACTGGCTGTGGCCGATGATAACAGCGTCATAGTCGCCGGTGGCAATGCGGCTGCAAAACTTCTTGCGGTTCTGGGTTTCAAAGTCTTTCTTCGTAGCCACCAGGATATTGGCGCTGGGGTAAAGCTCCAGCCAGGACGCCGCCCACTGCTCGGTGATGTGGTTTGGCACCACCACAAGCGACTTGGTGCAAAGTCCCAGCCGTTTCATCTCCATGGCGGCGGCCACCATTTCAAAGGTTTTGCCCGCGCCTACCTCGTGGGCCAGCAGGGTATTCCCGCCGTACATAACATGGGCGATGGCATTGATCTGGTGGGGCCGCAGCGTCCTTTCCGGGTTCATTCCGTCAAAACGGATGTGCCGTCCATCGTATTCGCGGGGACGGCTGGAATTAAATGTTTCGTTGTAGATGGCACACAGCCGTTCCCTGCGGTCGATGTCTTTCCAAACCCACTCGGAAAACCTCTGCTTGATAAGCTCCTGCCTGTCCTGGGCGATAGCGGTTTCTTTTTTGTTGAGAACCGGCTTTTTGTTGCCATGCTCGTCCTCGATATAATCAAAAACCCGCACATCCTTCTGGTTCAGGGTTTGCTCCAGGATGTGGTAGGCGCTCATACGCTTGGTGCCATAGGTGGCCGTGGCCTTGACGTTGGCCCGGTCAAAGTTTTTTTCGGTAATCGTCCACTGGCCGGTGGCCTCGGAGCGCAGGATTTTGATACGGCTTCTGGCCTGCCCGTAGGGGGTGAGCAGCTCCCACATGAACTGCTGATATACGTCGATAGGCACCCAATTCGCGCCAATGCGCACACCGATCTCCCCAGCGCCCAGGTCTTGAGGCTGGACAGCCTCCAAAGCCTCCACTTGTTTGCGGGCGGCTGCCTTTTGGCTGTCCGGGGCCGCCTCCAGAAAGGCTTTTGCCATCCGCAGCTTACGGCGCACATTCCCCGAAAGGTACTCGTCCGCCGTCACGGGGGAAAAGGCTTGCAGGCTGAGGGAAGCTCCCCGCAGCCCGTCCGGGTTTTCCGGGCCTTCGATGTTGCGGAAGATCACGCCGGAAAGCTCGGTCTCCAGTTCCTCCGGGGATTTGCCGGAAAGCTGGGCCATATACTCCATGTCTACACGGGCTTTCTCTGCAATCGAAACAGCCAGGGCCTCGCTGGCGGTGTCCACGCTGGTCACAGCCACATGGGGCCGGATGGTGCGTTTGGTGAACATATCCGCTTTTCTTTTTAGGTTGCCTTCTTCGTCCAGCACCTCCAGAGAACACAAAAGGCAATAGCTGGAGTCCTCCGAAAAGGCCAGCTTATTGCCCCGGTTGCTGATAAGGCCGTATTTTTTTGTGAAGCTGTCATACAGGGTATTGAGCTTTTTCTGCTCGGCTTTGACGTCTGCGTCCGGGTAGCCCTCGGTCTGGTAGTCGATGAGCCGGCGCACACATTCCCGCAGTTCGATCATGCCCCGGATTCGGTTTTCTGCTGTAATAGATACCTCAACCGGGTGCATACGGCTGTTTTCCCGATAGTACACCTGTCCATCCGCAACGGTATAACTAAAGTTCTTGACATTCGGGTCGGCGGGGATGGAGCGGTCTTCCTCCTCGTCCAGTTCCTCCAGCTCGTAGGGCTTGATCTCCGCCTGTAAAAACGGAATAGCTTCGGCAAGCTGTTCCGACAGCTCTGCGCCGGGAGTGGGCTTGCATACAAGCTGGGGGCCAAACGGCCCGGAGATAATCTCCAAATCCCCCAGCACCATTTCCGGGTGCTGGCGGTAATACTGATTGAGGCTCACTGTCCGGTGGCGGGTTTCCCCGGCGGCATTTACATGGTCGTTTTCATGGATGATGTCCACGTCCACCCAATCCGGCATTTCCACATCGGTGCTGCGCTGCCGGTCTAACTTTTGGAAAAACAACACGTCCGTGGTAATGTCTGTGCCTGCGTTCTGGGAAAACGTGTTATTGGGCAGCCGGATGGCTCCGATGAGGTCGCACCTCTGGGCAATATATTTGCGCACCTTATTGTCCCGCTTATCAAAGGTGCCTCCGCTGATCCCGTTTGATGTGATCAACGCCAGAACGCCGCCGGGCCGCACCTTGTCGATGGCTTTTGCGAAAAAGTAATCGTGAATGAGGAAGTTGTTTTTGTCGTATCTCTTATCCCGCACCTTGAAATCCCCAAAGGGGACGTTGCCTACCACCACATCAAAGAAGCTGTCCGGCATTTGTACCTTTTCAAAGCCGTTTATGCTAATGCTGGCATTCTGGTAAAGCTGCTGGGCGATTCTGCCGCTGATACTGTCCAGCTCCACGCCGTAGGTTTTGCTGCCTGCCATATCTGCCGGGAGAAGTCCAAAAAAGTTGCCGGTGCCGCAGGACGGCTCTAAGATATTGCCCTGCTGGAAACCCATCTGAGAGAGGGCCTTGTAGATTCCCCGGATGACAACGGGCGGGGTATAAAAGGCGGTGAGGGAGCTGGCCCTTGCCGCCGCGTACTCGTCCTCATCCAGAAGGCTTTTCAGCTCCTGGTAATGGGGGCTGGTTTCTTCAAAGCAGTCCGCAAGGCCGCCCCAACCCACATAGCGGGATAGGATTTCCTGTTCTTCCGGGGTGGCCAGCCGTTCCTCGGCTTCAATCTGCTTTAAGGTACGGATGGCGGCTGCGTTAGCCGCATATTTTTCGCTGGGTGTGCCATGCCCCAGGGAGTCGTCGGTGATGTGAAAGTCATGGCGCTGTTCCCTGGGGATTTCCGGGTGTAGAGAGGCAAAGGTCACGCGCTCACGGCGGGGGCGTTTTTGCGGCAGAGGGGGCGCTTCTTCTTTTTTAGGTTGTACTTCTGCCTCGTTCTGCTCGCCAGTCATTTGCTGTTCATAGTGTTCGATGTCCTCCAGGGTAAGCCATTTTGGCTTTTTCGGGAGAAGCGCATATAAATCCAGCATTTTGGCGATCTGCGCTTTTACATTCCCAGCCCAGAGGTGCTTTTCTGCCCGGCCTCCTTCGCCCAGATAGTAGTCGCAATCGGCTTTCAGACGGCTCAATAACTGATAATTCTCCTGGGAAGCCGGGCTTTCCTGATAAACACCAACCGATTCCAGTTCTTCCTGCAAAAACTCACGCTCAATAAAGCCTGCAATTTCCCGGTTGCTTCCTTCGCCTCCGTGGGCTTGGTATTCGGCAATGCCGTCTGCGATCAATTCTTCGGAAGCCACAAACCCGGCTTCTTCCAGATACCCCGCAATTTCTTCCCGCTGGGCCTGTTCCGGGGTGAGTGCCGGGGGTAGCCCCTCCATTTCTTCCATGCAAAGGGTGATGTCTGCTGCGATTTCTTCCTCCGGGGCGGCATGGTCGAGGAAGGATTGCAGAAGCCTGCGGATTTCCTCACGCCGGGCCGTGTCATGGAGCTGCGCTGCAATGTTTTCTACTGCCCGCGCGTTGGTATCCCCATAGCCCAGCCGGGAGCCGTCAAACTCGCCAATAAAATACAGCACTTGGGCCGCCAACTTGGAATAGGGGTCTGCGGCTTCTTCTTTTTGGGGTGGTTCCTGCACTTTGGGCGGTGTGTGAAATACGGGCGCGTCCTGAGTGGCGGAAACCGTCATTTCTGAGGTGTCGGCAATATGCTGAATCTGATCCCGCACCGCCTGGGGCATTTCCCCGTCATAAATCTGCACCGTGCGGTCGGGGGCGATATGGGCCACCGTTTTGTAATCTCCGTGTTCTTCTTCCAGCCTGTTCCAGACAGTGAGGCCGTTCCCCAGATGTCCATAGCCCAGGTCATAGGCTTTTTCCGGGGGCATGGCGGGAGCCAAAGGCTCCTTGTGTTCTGCAAAGAGGGTAAAAGTACCCTGCCGGAACGCAGAAAGGTTTTCAAAAGCTGTTTGCCGCAGCTCATACATCCGGTTGTCCTGCGGGGTGGCTTCCCACACCGGCACCATCATCTGATAAATTTCTTCCACACGGGCCGGGTCGTCAAGCTGCGGCTCGATGAGCTTCACCGCGTCCCAATAGTCAAAGCCATAGGGATAGGGATGCGGCTGCTCCTGGGGTACGTTTTCAAAGAAAGTGCGGATGTTCCGGGCAAGCTGGTGTTTTTCATACTGCGACATAGCAGCCCTGTCATCGTCGGATAAAAACCGCCCCTGGGCGATCATGGTGCTGACACGCTTTTCCACCGCGTTCCATTTTAGCTCCACCTTGGCGTAAGGCTCTGTAATACTGCCATGGCTGAAATGGACACCCTTGCCGGGCTGATAGGTCACGTTGTCATTGCCGCCATGATACCCGCTGTATTCCCCATGATAATTCTTTAAGAAATCCTCGCGCTCCTTGCGGTCTGTGTGGTTGCAGTAAAAGGAATACACTGCCAGCCGGTAGTCGGTGCTGCGTTTTCCTCCGCGCAAAAGTCTGTCAATCTCATCCATGGAGATATACAAACGCCGCTGAGGGTCATAACTTTCAGCGGCGGTAAAGTGCAGCGGTTCCCTTTGCAGGTCGGAAAGCCGTTCTAACAGCTTCTGAGGGCGGTGGAAATGAAAGCGCAAAAGCTCCTTATCGTACTCATACGCCTGCGCAAAGCCCTCCAGCTCATCCCGCAGGGTTTGTAACGCTTCGGGGCGTCTTAACAGGTCTTGGATGGCGGCGCTTTCATCAGGAAATCCCTTGTGCGTCCTGTAAACACTGTTCACAGTGGGCAGGAACCCCGCCTCGGCGGTGCCTTCTGCAAAATCCTGTCGCAGATACCAAAGCTGGGCCGCCAGTTCCCTGCGCTCATAATCGTCTACCTGGTCAAGCTCGTTCTGGGGCATATACCGCCCCAACTCCAGCAGTTCCCGGATACGGGCTGCCGCCTGTTCCCAGGAGATAAGCGTGGCGCTGGAACCCTGGGCGCTCTCGCCCTCGGCTATGCGGATTCCCTCGGCATTGTACCAGACGGCATACTTGCGCCCATCCAGATAGAAGCCTGCGCCGTTCTCGCCATAGTGTTCCGCAAGGAAGCTGGCGTTGTCCGGCTTATCCTTTTTGAAATAGGCGCAGATGGTGAGGCGGCTGTTTTCATGGTTGGAGCCGATACAAAGCGCCTCGTCGATCACCTGCTGGGGCAACGCATGAGAAAAGAGGGAAATCTGGTTTCCGCCCTCCGGCTGCGCCTCGTCGTTAAATGCCGCAAAATCAAAGAGGGACATCTGCTGGCCCTCCTGTGTGGGGAGCTTGCGGATGTCCGTCTGGATAAAGTATTCTTTTTTGTCAATGAGCTGAGCCGTCCATTCCGCCACCAACCCCCAGGAAAACACGGCTTCTTTGGTGCGGGACAGGTAAGAGCCTTCCCACATGAGCAGCCCGTCCCCCTGCGGTTTATATCCCAGACGCTGCCCATCTGCAATGATTTCGGTGTACCTGTCCTGGTAAGCCGTTTTCAGATAATCGGCCCGTTCCTGCGTATCCGGGTGGACGGAAAAGAAAAGCTCGATCTGCTGTTTCTTATACTTGAGGTCGTCGTCCTTATTGGCGATAACGGCCATGATCTGCTTTTCATCCAAAAAAGCGGGCAGCTCTGGGCTGTCCGCTTCCTCTGCATTTAGGGTGCTGGGCTGTTTCGGTTCGGAAATTAGTTGTAAATCAGCTCTTTCAGTATGATCTCCTCCGCTGCGTTCTGAAGGTTGTTCATCAGCCCTACCCACTTCATCGGGTCGCGCTCCTTCAGCTCCTCCGTCACGCCGTTCTCTTTGGCCATCTGTGTCACCATCTGCTCCATCTGGCGCTGGGCCGTCTGCTCGATCTCCGCCAGATGGCTGGAGAGCTGCCCGCTGGTCAACAGGTTCGTGTAGGTGATCCTGCGGTGTTCTTTCAGAAACTTCTTCCGAAGCAATGCGTATTTCCCAGAAGGAGCCTCCGGCTCCTGCGGGGGCAGAAGGTTGGGCAGGTTGTAGTCGCCCTGCCTCGTGTATGTGATCCCGTTCATTCTCAAAACTCCTTTCTGACGGCTGGTTTCTCTGTTCAGTTACAGCATACTGGATTTGCGGCTGGCCTGCAAATGTGCGATTCTCTTTTTGGGGCTGTCTTTGCAGGGCGAGGACGGTGCGGGAAATCTCGGAAAGGCACATCTGGGAGATGTCGCCGGTGGCCACGCCCAGGGCGTTGAGGGTTTCCGGCGTGTTAAAATTCAGCACATCCTGGAAATCCTCATCCTCAAAGGTTCCGGCTGGGTCAAGGCCGCAGCGCACCGCCAGCATATATCCAATGCTATTTTCCAGGGCCTTGCGGTATAGAACCTCCAGGTTCAGATCGTCCAGTTCTTCCAGAAAGCTGCCTTCCGTAAGGTTTTTCAGTTCGGAGAGGTAGTCCTGGATGTTATCCTCCACTGCGTTTTTCGCCGCAGAGAGCAGGGCCGCGCCCAAATCCTCCTTATGCTCCAGCTCGCCAAAGCTGTTCTCCAGCGTTTCGATGATTTCCGGTTCATATTCCGGCCTCACAGCCCAAAGAGGGACGGGCTGGGGGAAGCTCCCTTCATGGGTATCGGAAATGTCAAAGTAGTATTTCAGCCGGGGCTTTTCGGATTCACCGTCAAAAACGGCAATGCCGTTCGCGCCCCGGTTTACCCAGCGCCCAAACCGTTTGTTCCATCGCTCGATCTCCAGGACGGCGGTGGCGTCCGGGCGCTGGGCGTGAACCAGAAGCTGTTCGTCAAAAGACAGCCGGTAGTTGCGGCAGGCTGAGGCAAGAAATGCCTGCCACTGTGCCGGAGCTGTCACACTTCGCTGGGCTTCCTGGTACAGCTCCGTCAATGCTTTGTATCGTATCGCCATCCGGCACACCTCCTTTACTTATTCTTTTTTCGCAGCTTTCAGTTCTGCGCTGTAATCCTTATCCGGGTCGTAATGATTGCACAGGGAGAGCAACAGAAGCCAGATGGTGTTCCCGGCCTCCCTTGGGTACATCCGAAGCTCCACGCAGGGTGCAAGGCCGCTGTCAGTAAAGGGCCTTCCATAGCGCATAAACTGGCCGATCAGCTTTTGGGCCATCTCCCGGTATTCTTCATAGGGGTTCTGTTCGGCCTGCTGATGGAGAACCGTCATCAGCAAGTTGAACCAGTCCTTATGCGTATCCAGTTGTACGGGCGGTAAAGACGCCATTTTCATCACCTCATCTTTCCAATGCCGCAGCCTGTCGCTGCCTGGGAATAGAAAACCCGTAGACTTTGGCGATGTCATCGCCCAGCCTGCGGGTCACTCTCGTTATATCAGCGCGGGTCGCAGTTCCCCTGCATAGTTTTTCTTTTAGAAGGTCAATCTGTGATTCCGGCACTTCATCTTTATATACCCGGTAAAGGTAGTGGTTTGTGCCGTCGTGGTGGATGGCCTCACAGCGCAGGTCGCCCAGCCGGTCTACATACCAGGTGGAATAATCCGTATCTCCATAGAGGCAATCGCTGATGTTGCCGCTTTTGATTTCTTTGTACCCTGTGCGCCGCCCATCCCACAGCCCTAAATCTCCAACCATCAAAATGGGCCGGGAGAGCTTCACATTGAGGTTCAGCCGTTCATCATTCAGATACTCGCTGTTGATCTCATACATCAGGAACAGCCGTTCATTTTCGGATAAACTTGGGTATTCCGCCTCTAAATCTTCCCGCCAATCCTCGTAGTCCAGGCCGTAGTTGCTCCAGATGATGTGTTTTGCTTCCTTCATCGGGCTTCACTCCGGTCTTTGGTTTTTCGTTTGATTGGCTGCCCTTGTTCGTCATAGTTTTGAGGGTCGGCGGCTGGGGTCTGCCAGCCGAACATGGAGCCTGCCAGCATGGCGGCCTCCTGCGCTTTTGTTATGCCGCCTTTCTGGTTCAGTTCTTCCACAAACTGTTTGCCATCCTCCCCATAGACGGGGGTAAGGTCGCTGCGGTAATACCCACTTTCACCTTTTTTTACAATGCCGATTTCTCTCGTTGTGGGAAGATAAATATAGCAGTGTTCCGGCAGAGAGGAGCGTAGGGGAATGACGGTGCTGCCGTTTCGCTCCATCACCTCGGCAAACTGAAAAACGTGATAGAGGCTATTCCATCCACCGCCGATCTCCACATGGCACTCGTCAATATACCGGCAGCTCCGGTCAACATGGCTGCCCTCGGAACGCTGAATACGGATGTGGTCGCCGTCTGGAATACGGAACAGCTCCCTGCCGCTGGAAGCCATAAAGCGAATGCCCTCTTTGGCTTTCTCCATGTGGTGTTCCAAAAACCGGGCAACGTAGGCGTAAAGGTAGAAGTTATAATCTCCATAGTTGAGATTGCACCGCAGCATATAGGTGTGCTGGGGCGTTTGCACACGAAAACCATATTCGGTGCAGTAGTTCCCCTCAAATTCAGCCTCTGGATGTTGACAGCAGAACCTGTTCATGCTGTCCCGGCTGCAAAGCAGCCCATCCTTTTCCCGCAGGGCGTTGACCACTTCGTCAAACTCCGCCTTGAACTCACCGTCCTTATATTCCTTTCGGCGGTCGAACCAGGAAGTATAAAACTCTTTTCCAGCGCCAAAATCCCCGCGCAGATAGCCGATACAGCCCGTTTGCCCCTCGATCTGACTGCTCTGGCTGTATGCGTACAGCCGCTCCTCCGGGGTCATGCTGGTAATTGGAAATTCCATCATCGCTCACGCTCCTTGTGTTTTGTAGTTTTTGAGTGGGGAGTCCGCGCCTTTTCTACCCTCAATGCTTCCCGCGCCTGCCAGTATTCCGGGTGGAAGGTTTGCAGGCTGTCGTTAATCACAGCCTCATATTCCCCAGGGGCAAAATACTCGTTGACAGGCGCTTGATACAGCCCTCTGTCCATCAGCTCCCGCAAAGCCACCGGCGCGGCGCAGTCCTCCTCAAAACAAAGGTAGCCGCGCTCCATAAAGCCGCAGGTCTTGGCCTCCTTGCAAAGCGCCTTGTCCGCAAGCTCCCGGCTGACCATAACCCCGCCATGGCCTGCGGTACTGACGGAATAAGCGCCGGGGCAAAGGGTGTGGCAGGTCTGGATTTCTCCCCAGGGGGAATCGGCGGGTTCCATCTCCATCTTGTTGGGATCAATGCCGCGCTGCTCCAGATATTGAACCTCCTCATGCGCCCGCGCTACCAAATCCTTTTGCGCGTCAAACAGGCTGCTGAAATAGTGGCCCCAGTAGTAATCCGTCCGGTCTTTGCATTTCCAGGTAACGAATTGCTGAGGCGCTGTCAAATGGACGCCCAACACAAACTCGCTGTCGCCCACATGGCAGGAATCCGTTATGACATATCCCGCATTTTCTCTGTAATCCATCATCGTTCACGCTCCTTATTGGTTTTCTTTTGAGCCTGTTCCTGCTGGATGGCAGTAAGCCCATGCCTGGCCCAGCCGGGAAGGTTTTCCGGCTCCATCGTTCCCATCACATCCATGCGCTCATACCGGCTCTCTTTGCCGGTATAGAGATCAATGCAAAAACAGGCGGTGCCCCGGCTGTGGGGAGAAGCGCCAAAGCCGCCCGTGCAGAGCTTGAGTTGATGGGTTGCCCTGCGGTATTCCCGGCGCAGCACCTCCGGCTTTACCACCACGATTTTTCCATGCAGATCATCCTCACCGGAAAGAGGGGTGCAGCTCTCCGCTGTGATAAGGCGGTCGTTTATGCCCTGTATGCGGGGCTTGTTCAGTTCTATGCGGGTTTTCTGCGCTTGCTCGGCAACCCGCCGGCCGAACAGCTCTGCAATCTCTGGGAAATCATCACTTGCCATCACTTCGCTGTATTCTGCAAACAAAGCATTTTGACGGCAAAAGGCGCACATATACTTCATGCCGGTTTCATCCCGTGGATTTTCCCCCAGAACAATCTCCCGGTCGCCTATATGCAGCCCTTGGATGATCTCATAATCACCGGCCATGCGTTTTTCCTGTAAATCATCGTTCATCTCTTTGCCTCCGTTTCACTCAAAATAAACGCCTTGATTTCCTTTACACTGGCGAAATCCCGTTCATCCCCTGTGAGGTAGCGCACCGCCTCCTGCCATTGAGAGAGAGGATAGGTGTTTTCCTCCATCCTGCATAGGTCGGCCAGCGCCATCCGGCACAGAAATGGGGCAAGATTGAGGTCGGAAATGTAGCAGCCGCGCCGGGCCGCCAAAACGTCCAATATATGCAGCTCGCTCATGGGCGCACCTCCATTCCTCCCGCCTCCTTTAGAAGCTCCTCCACCAGCCTGCCGCTGCGGATTTTGTTGCGGTCGGCCAGCACCTTGTTCTGGACGCACAGCACCGCCCGGATGTTGGGGACGGTAATGCCGGGGATCTCCACCATCTCCTCCGGGGTGACGGTGAGAAGCTGCACCGGGGAATAGCCCGCTTGGGCAAAGATACGGAATAATCTCTGTTCAAATCGTTCTTTCATCTGAAATCAAACTCCTTTCCAGTTCTTTTTTGGTATGTAAAAGGGCGGCCCCGCATGGCCGCCCCGTGGTCGCTGTTATTTCTTCCGGCTTCTGATTTTAAGAAAGATCAGCCCGCCGATGATAAAAAGAACAAGCCCGATGGCAATGATTGCTTTTAATTCCATGATGATTTCCTCCTGACATACGTTCAAACCGCCTTATTTCGCGGATTTGTTACCCTTTTTTCTCTTGTTCACATATCCCAGAATACCCAGCGTGGCAGCACCCGCAGCGGACACGCCCATGAGGGCCATCCAAAGCCACGGCTTGCTCTCATCGCCGGTTTTCGGGGTATCGCGCAGCTCGTTGTGCATTTGCGCCACGGTGGTCTTGTCCGCCAGGATTGTCACCGTCTTATCCGCAGGCAGCACATAGCTGGCGCTGGCCCCGTCCGACACCTCGGACACGGTGTAATCGCCTACGCGCAGGCCCTCGATGTGGATTTCACCGTTTTTATCGGTTTTGAAGGTCTGGTCGTAACCGTTCGCGCCCGTCACGCGGAAGGAGAAGCCCTCCACCTTGCCATCGCTGGATGTCTTTTCAATCCGCAGGGAGCCGGTCTGGGCCGCGTTGACAAAACCTTTCCCGCCCTCGTTCTCCACCTCGTAGATTTTACCGTGTTCGGTGATCTCCACATAGTAGGCGTTTTCATCCAGCAGGAAGCCCTCCGGCGCTTTGGTTTCCTTTACGAACACGCCGCCGTAGAGGATGTGGGCCAGCTCATAAATGCCGGTGCTGGTTTCCTCCATCTTGCCCAGCAGCTCGTCGCCCTCGTCCAGCTCCTTATTTCCATTGGTATCGCGGTACACCTCGAACTCGGCCCCCGTGAGCTTGTTGTCCGGGTTGTCCTTATCCACCTTCGTGAGCCGCAGGTCGCCGTAAATGCGCTCGTTGGCAAGGGAGATTTCCACTACCTGCCCATCTTCCTCCACAGTGACGGGGATGACCTCATCAGAGAGAATGAAGCCTGCCGGGCTTTCCAGCTCTTTTAATACCCAATCCCCAAAAGGCACATCCGCGAAAGAGAAGCTGCCGTCCTCCGCAGAGGTGGCGGTGGCAAGGGCGTTTTCTGCGGTAAACTCGGTTTCATCGCTCTGAAAGAGGCCGATCACAGCCCCGGAAAGGCCCTTGCCATTCTCATCGGTTTTGAGGCCCCGGATTTCGCCGCGGATCAGCTCATTGGAAACAGCCTCGCCATTATTGGCGGCAATCTCCACCACAGCCAGGGAAGGCCCGCCGTATTCAAAGGTGAACGGGAAGGTTTCACCATTTAGCAGGTAATGGCTGTCGGTGGACAGCTCCTTCAGGTAGAAGCTGCCAAAAGGCAGGTCGGTCTTGCACATGGCCTGGCCGTTCTCATCCACAGAAACGATTTCCAGAAGCCCGTCTGCCGGGATGATGGAGCCGTCCGCTGCGGTGATGTCCTCCTGGGCATAGAGGCCAAAGGTCACGGCGGTGATTTCGCCATTCATGCCAATGCCAAAGGTTTCATCCTGCTCCAGCACCTTGTCAAGCGTCACAAGGGCTTTCTGTCGCTGGTTGTAGAAGCTGGCAGAAGTTTCGGTGATTTCAACTTCCTGGCCTGCATACACAAGCTCCACCTCGGTGATATTCTCGCCGGTGTCCGCCATGCCGTGGGGGAACTCGATTTCTTTCACCTGGAATTTGCCCAGGTAGAGGGGCTGGCTCTGGGCCGTCCCGTCCTCCCCGGTGGTGATGGTGTCCACCACTTCGCCCGCAGAATAGCGCAGGGTGCCGTCCAGCGTGTAGACGTCCTCCAAAGCTGTGATCTCAAACACCGCTCCCGGCAGGCCGGTCACTTCGTACACCGGCTGATAAACGCCCTCGTTTTCCTGCACGGATGTGAACACTTCTCCGGTTTTGCTGACCTTGATAACGCCTTTCTGGGCCATGTTGGGCTTGGTGACTTCGATCACCGTCACGCCGCCCTCCTCGGTGGAATTGTCCTCGGTCACATCAAAATACACTGGCGTGCTGTCCAGCACATAGCCATAGGGGGCCTGCACCTCCACCAGTGAATAGCCGGAGCCATACTCCAGCTTTTCCGGGGTGACAAGGTAGCCCTCGGCATTGGTGTAAAAGGTATCAATCGTGGTGGGCGTCGGATAGGTGAAGGTCATTTCCACCTTGCTGCCGTCCGGGCGGTAAATCTGGAAGCCTGCGCCCGCATAGGGGATGGTGACGCCGGTTTCCGCGTCCACCTTGACTACTTTGATATAGCTTTCAAAGGCTGCATTGTTGATGAGATAGCGGTAGGTCTGCCCGTCCTGGGCGATATACACCTCAAAATCATCCATCAGCTCCCGGCCCTCCCAGCCTTTGGTCTGATGGACGATATACGTTCCATAGGGCAGCTTTTTTGACTGCGCAAAGCCGTTCTCATCGCAAACGAGAACATCCCGCTCGGAGTCCTTTGCCGCGTCATAGCTGCCCGCAGCTTTCAGATAGATTTGGAACTCCGCGCCTTCCTCCGGGGTTTCAATTCCTGTTTCGCCATCGTCCGTGTGTTTGATGATGGCAATATCCCCCTTGATGATCTGCTCTGTCACATCATTGGCGGTATCATTTAGCTCAATGGTGTATAGCTCCGGCTCCGCGCCCACATGGTGGATGGTGGAATCCACAAGGTAGCCCTCGCCGGGATTGATTTCACGGATTGTCCAGTCGGAATCGCAGACATAATAGCCGGTGGTGAACTGGCCGTTCTCGTCTGTCGTAAAGCTGTCGATGAGGGTATCGCCCTTATACAGCCCGTAGGTCGCTCCGGCAAGGGAGCCGTCGCCCTGGGGCGTTCCGGTTTCCACATCGCTCTTGGTGACGGTGACACGGAACTTTTTGAGGATATTGTTCACGGTTTTATCCGTGACCTCATTCCATTCGATGGTAGCTGTCTGGGCCTCCGGCACCACATAGCGGATGGGGGTATCCACCTCCTCCAGCACATAGCCCGTGCCGATCAGCACGTTTTCAAACCTTGCCACTCCTGTGGAATCCGTCACCGCGTACTCATCCACCGGCAGGCCGGAGAGGGATGTGCCGGACAGATGGAAGGTCATGCCCTCCGCCAAACCGTCCTCGCTGGTTTTGGTGACTTCCAGAGTGCCGCGCTTGAGAACATTGTTAAAAGTCACGGTAGCTGTCTGGCCGCTGACGATGGTGACGCGCTGGGCCGCCTGGGGTTCATATTTGTCAATGGACTGCTCGGTTACGGTGTAAACGCCGGGATTGAGGTCGGTAATGTCGATTTCACCTGCGGCATTGGTGGTTTTGGCGGCGTTATATCCCTCGCCGGTGATGGTAAAGGAAATCCCCTCCACCTTGCCGTCCTCGGAAGTTTTGATTAACTTCATATTGCCGGTTTTCACTTCCAGATTGAGGTAGCCTACCATCTGGTCGGAAACCGTCGTGCCGTAGGTGGCAAAGTCCTGGGTGCCGCCCCCGGTCACGCCGTCTGTCCAAACCACCACGCCGCTGCGCTGGGCGCTGATCTTTTCCGCTTTCACGGTTACAGCTCCTTTGAGGGCCTGGCTGGATGTGATGGTGAGCTGGCTGCCGTCTACGGAGAAATTCAGTCCTGCGGTGCTGCTGGTAAAGGTATAGTCCCCCAGCACACCATTGGTATCTGTGAGGGTGGCAGAATACTTTTCTCCATCCCATTTCAGCTCATAGCCCCCCGCGTCGGCGGTGCTGCTGAAAAAGCTGGGCAGCATGGTATGGCGCTTCACCGCGCTTTCAATCGCGGAATACTGGCTGAAAATCTGGCTGCGCAGGGGATGTTCCGCGCTGATATATTCCGTTACATTGTTTTTCCCCTGGGCGTTGGCGTCCACATGGTTGAACTGGCTGTCACGCTCGCCCACGATGGTTTCCCAGACTAAAAGCTGGGTGGCGATATATCCGGCCATCTGGTTCGCATGATCGGGGTTGCTGCTCATCCATGAGGTGCTGGCGTTGCCCTGCCATCCGTAGGTCATAATGCGTCCGATATATTCCTTGATGGTGTTAGGCGGGATGGTGGGGTTGAGGCTTGATGGGTAGTTATCCCAGAAATCCTCGCCGCGCCCCGTATATTGGTCGCCGGAATGGACGCCGATCCCAGGCTCGATACAGTAGATAGCGCGCCCGTTGTATGCGTCCTGGGTGTGGACGGAAAAATGAGTGCTTTCACCGGTTGACCATCCGCCCAGGAAATTGAGGGCCGGATGGCCCCAGCCTGCTTTATTGGGGTCATTTGCACGGGGTAGGTCAACCATATACGTCGTCATGGTTTCGCCTGCGGCAAATGCCGTAACGCCTGTTCCCGCAAACATACCCAGGCACATGAACAGCGCCATGAGCAGGGAGAGAGGCTTTTTCAGTGTTTTCATCTTGTTACCTCCTTGAAATGGCCGCAAAAAAAGCACATCGCTCTGGATGTGCTGCTTACGGCTGGATTCATTTACGTTCTAAAAAAAGAGAGGCGCGCCCGGCCTTTCTCACTCTTTCAAACAATCTGCCGTCTGTTTGTGAAAAACAGGCAGGGCCTTTTTATACTCTAAGCCGCCTTACTATATCTTCTTTTTTAGGCTGTTTAGGTTGTCTGGAAGGGGTGAGGTGTGGAGAGGGGAAACCGGCAAAGGCAGGCGTTTTCCTGCAAATGGGCGCACTTCTCCCTTGTGAGTAGGGTTATCGCTCTAAACTGCGCTGGCGCTTGCGGTAAAGCTCCAGCGCCTTGATGATGGTATCCTCGATCTTCTGCGCGGGCGTCCCCGGCGCAAAATATTTGTTGATCCGCTCCTTTGGGATTTTGAATTGTTCTTTCTGATTGGGCTTTTCCTCCTTCATAATGGAAACAAGCGCGTCCTTGGCTAATCGTTCCCCGCCTGTCTTGGCTTCGGACATCTGGCGCATTTTAATGGCCTGGGCGTGGGACGGGGTACAGTCAAACTCATCCATGATTGCAAACAAGTCGGATTGTTCCTCTTTTCGCAGGTAGGACAGCTCCACCGCAGGCCGCAGGGCGATTTGCAGCATTTCCGGGTCTTTCAGCACCGAATTGTCTACCAGCTCCAGGATTTCCGGGATGAGGTTAGTGAGGCGGATATATCGCTGAATTTGTCGTGAACTATCGGGCGAACTGTCTGCTAATTCATCTCTGGATGACTTCTGGCCCAGTGGGCCAAAAGTTAAATCTGTTCGTTGTCCTTGCCTTTTCATCGCGTCCAGCTTCATTTTGTAGGCGAACGCCTTTTCTGAAGGCAGGATTTGTTCCCTTTGCAGGTTGGAATCTACCATGATAATCGTGGCTTCATCGTCGGTGAGCTGCCGCACGATACAGGGGATTTCTGTGAGGTTTGCCAGCTCCGCCGCCTTTTTCCTGCGGTGTCCGGCCACCATCTCATAACCGCCGTCCGGTTTGGGCCGCACTAAAGCTGGCACCAAAACGCCGTACTGCTTCACGCTCTCCGTCATTTCCTGCATGGCAGCGTCCATCCGCACCTTAAACGGATGATCCGGGAAGTCGCTGATTTCCGAGGAATTGAGGTTGATGACTTTTTCCAGGCGCGCCTCCGCCCGGCTTTCTTCGGTGCTGAACAGGTCATCGGCTGAGGGAAGATTGAAGTTTAGCGCGTTGTTTTTCGCCATCTGCCAGCACCTCCTTTGAAAAGTCCGTGTAAGCCTGGGCCACCTTGCTGCCTTTGTCATAGGTGTAAATGCTCTTGCCTGCGGCGCTGATTTCTGCGGCTTTGATTGCAACGGGGATTTCGGAACGGTAGATTTTCAGAACGCTCCCGTAGCTCTGCCGCAGGGTTTCCGCCGTCTGGCGGGCCAGATTGGTGCGCCCATCCACCAGGGTGAGCAGCACTCCGTCCACCTTTAAGGCTGGGTTGATCTGACGCTTCACCTTGCCTATGGTTTTGATAAGCTGAGTCATGCCCTTTGCGGGGAGATAGTGGGCCTGGACGGGGATAATCACGCTGTCTGCTGCTGCCAGGGCGTTAATAGTAATCATACCCAGGGACGGCATACAGTCGATCAACACCACATCGTAGTTTTTCTTTGCCTCATTGACATAGGTGCGCAAAGTGACCTCCCGGCTCATGGCATTTACCAGGCTGACCTCCAGCTCCGACAATTCGATGTTGGCAGGCATAAGGTCTACGCCCTCGCTGTGGTGCAAAATGCCCTCATTTGCGGTGAAAGGCTCGTCGCGGATGATCTTTCCCATGACGGTGGCAAGGGTGGTCTGCAAGCTGTCCTGGTCTTGCCAGCCCAGACAGGTGGTAAGGTCTCCCTGTGGGTCTGCGTCGATAAGCAGCACCTTTTTCCCCAGCCGTGCAAGGCCAATCCCCAGATTGACCGTCGTGGTCGTTTTGCCTGTGCCGCCTTTCTGATTGGCCAGCGCGATCACACGGCCATTCTTTGGGCGGCTTCTTTGTTCCGGCATTTTCATGTCCTCCTTTTCCATAGATTTAGCCGCCCGTTGGCAGGACGGACGGCTATGTATGTGGAGTCTGAAAGACGGGCATGAAAAAAGCCGCTCACTCTTTTTGAAAAGAATAAGCGGCTCATCAAGCAGCAATATGTAATTTTATACTTTTTTCACCGGGGCGCACATCACCTTGAGTAAAAGTTCATCCACACAGCCGGTATCACGGTTTTCCCGGAGCATGGCGTTACGTAGGTGGTTGAGGCTCTGAATGACAATGCTGTTCTCTGTGGGGGTAAGATATATTTTAAGTTTCCGCTTTTTCATTTGACACGCCTCCTTTGTGCCTCCATTGTATAGAAAGGGGAGCAGTTTTACAAATGTGCGAATACTTTGCAACTTAAATCATAGAAAAAATCTTATGTAAAAGACAGAACAAACTGTATTCGGTTTAGTCAAACCTTGACAAACCCGGCCAACCCTTCCAAAAGAAAATCCAGGAATAACAGCCCGTAAAAATTGGCTGTCACAGGGGAGAAAATCCGCCTCAAAAACGGCCCGATTTTGGCTCCCAGTTGCCCCATTTTTTAATCATAACGGGGGCAAAAATGCCTGTTGCCCCATTTTTAATCAAGAAAAACGAGGTCAAAGCCGTTCAAATCCGAACAAAATCAGAGAAACAAAATCAGCGTTTCGAGAACAGAAAAAGCCCGGAAAACCGCATGGTTCCGGGCTTTTTGAACATTTTTGAATTGGTTTGTCGGGCCTGTTATCTCTTGGAGAACTGCGGCGCACGACGTGCTGCCTTGAGGCCGTACTTCTT
>ERZ827117.1428-NODE-1428-length-17988-cov-11.123738_pt1 | contig 17988 bp, 13 predicted proteins | sample MGYA00519920_ERZ827117 | MGnify/ENA primary metagenome ERZ827117 (study PRJEB31778, sample SAMEA3449260) | human gut metagenome | biome: human gut; feature: human-associated habitat; material: faeces | place: United Kingdom | collected 2010/2012 ...
CCCGCTCACTGGGGAGGATTTCTTCACGCTGGTTGAGATTGTCCTCGACCATCTGTGTGATGGCTTCATCGTCTGTCAGGTTTCGGACGATACAGGGCATATCCGCATACCCGGCAAGCTCGCTGGCTTTCTGGCGGCGGTGGCCGGACACGATCTCATAGCCGCCATCCTCACGGGGACGGACGATAGCAGGCTGGGTAACGCCCTTGTCCTTGACGCTGGACACCATAGCCCGCATTTCTTCATCGTCTCGGACTTCAAAGGGATGGTTCTTGAAGGCGTGGAGCTCGTTCAGCTTGATATAGACGATCTGCTCCTTGCCCCGGCGTGGTGCATCCTTCGGCTTTTCGGGTTCCTTCGGAGTGGGAGCGGTCTGCACCGTTGGAGCCATTTTTTTCTCCGGTTCCTTTTTGACCGCCTTTTCCGGTTTCTGTGCGGGAGCTTTGGACTTCGGGGCTGCGTCCTTGTCCTTATCTGTTTTCGGGGGACGGCCCCGGCGCTTCGGCTGTTCCGGCTCTTTGGGTTTTTCCTCTGCTTTTTTCGGAGCCTCCGGCTGCTTTTCCGGTTTCTCCGCTTTTGCCGGGTCAGGCTTTTCCACGCCGGGAGCTGCCGCCCGTTCCTCGGCTTTCTTTTCCTTCATAATTTCAGCGAAGTTATAGACAGAAACCTGTGGGTTCTTTACCTCTGGTTCCGTCTTTTTTTCCGGCTCCGAGGAAACGGAAACCTTCTCCGGCTCTTTTGGGGGAGCGGGAGGCGTTTCCTTGCCCGGCCCGCTATCCGTTACCGGCTGTTCCGGCGTTTTTGTGGTTTTATCATCTGCCATAAGCATTTACCTCCTGTTTTTGGGCATGAAAAAAGGGGCTCAACTTTTCAGTCAAGCCCCCGTGGGAAGTTCCTCCTTTCTCCGCCATGATACAAAAATACCGCCCGTAGTCTCGTTTGGGCGGTACTTTGTGTAAGATTGGCAGTCCATTATTAAGTTTTTTATTATGTTCCCTTTGTACACCGTTGCAAAGATTGATAAATATCTGAACAGGATTATGCGTAACTAAAGCCAGAGGTAATGATTTCGCAATTTTATGTTTTTGGAAAAACCATACCGCCATGAAGGAGCCGTAGGTATATAATAAAACACAAAACAAAAAATTATTCATGTAAATAAAATTTAAGACCAGAGTAATAGCGATTAATATTGTTATAAAAATACCCAAATCCTTTTTCGTCACTCTTCCAGAAGGCAATGGCCGCTCTTTAAATAATCTGCAATCAAGTTCATAATCCTTAAAATCATCTGCGATCCTAAGCCAGAACAGAAAACTAAATACAGTAAATCCACAAACCAGTTCCTGTATCCCAAACTTCACATCTATAATTCCATGATTTAACAGAATGATAAAATAAATTTCACCAAACACCAAATATCCTAATAATAATCTTGAAATGATTGGATACATTTCTTTTTGATAAATATTTAACCTTTTTAATGCAGCAAACATGGCTCTTTATTCCTTTCTTTGTCCGATTTTATCACCTATGAAAACCTGAGTTTCATATCCCGCCTGAGATTGTCTTAATATATCTTCATCTATCATGATATTGGGTGGAAAAAACATTACAATAGTAGAACCACCATATTCAAAATAACCTTTTTCTTCCAGCCTGCTGAACATATGAGTATTATGATTGACAATTTTCCCCACAAGTAAAGCACCTATTTCAACCTGCGTAATGATACCAAACGATTTTGAATCCATGACATTCACAACCCTGCTGTTTCTGGCATACACTTTATATTTTTCAGAAACAGGCCTTATGGTATGCAATTCACCTTTTATAAATTCAGAAGAAATTAATTCACCATCATCAAAAAATACATAACGATGATAGTCATTCACCGCTAACCTGAACACAAGAGCATATCCGTTTTTATATAAATCAGCAATTTCTTTCTGTTGAATAATATCTTTTAATTCATAAATAGAATTCTTTATATTCAATTTCAGTTTTTCATCAACTCTATAAACAGATAATTTGCTGTCAGCAATTGCCATCAATTCATTTGACCGGGTTGTCGTTCCATACATTCTTTTCCTTGTAAAAAAATCATTAAAACTGTCAAAGTGATCGATATTATAATCGGAGATATCTACATGATATTCTTTTACAAACGGCAAAATATCTTTTTTTGATTCAGGGCTTTTCTGATATCTTGCTCTTAAATTGCTGAACCATGGTCTGGCAACAAATAACTTTAATAAGCTTCTTCCTATCACTGTTTTATATAAAAAAATCAATAACTCTTCCTGATATTCTTTTTCTTCTATCAGTTTTTTACTGTCTCTATGATAAATTTTAACCATAACCACCACTAAATAAAAAGTAATACCACTGTGACAATCGCAGCGACCGAAAAAAATACATACCATTTTCCTGTTGGTTTTTTTATTTTCAAATTCGCCACAAACAAAAATCCCATAACACCATATAGGATCACAAATATATCATTTATATTACGTATCAGGAAGGGAATTCTTTGAATGCCCACATAAAAAACAGGGACAACAAACGAAATGTATGTAACTGGTACACCCTGATAATAAGTTGTTTTACTTCCGGCATTGGCTAATATATTAAACCATGCCAGCCGGGTAATACCACACAAAACATATAAAATAATCATCACGATAGAAACCGCAAATACCATCTGGGAATGATGCTGAAATGCCATTTTATACAAAAGAATCGACGGAAATATAACAAATGAGATAATATCGCATAATGTATCGATCTGAACTCCAAAAGCTTTTTGTGTTTCATTTCTATTGCATTTTCTGGCAATAAAGCCATCAAACAAATCACACAGACCAGAAATGATCAGACAAAACATCACAAGGTTCATTTGCTCTGCTTCCTGTAAATCTATTAATATAAAAATTCCTGCAAGGGCAAAAATAACTCCAATGTACGTTAAAATAACCGATTTATTAAAGCATCCGATGAATAACTTCTTTTCCCTTTTCATACATTTCTCCTGACTTTGATTTTGTATAAAAATAAGTTTACCATAATATGAGTGAATCCACCAATGAAAATATACGCAAAGTATTGTTTCCAGGAGATTTTAGCAAATATCACTAAAATCAGCATGACTCCTATGAGGGAATCGATCTGATCTATGACAAAGAATAATTTTCCTATTATATTTGTATTTGTTTTTCCACATTCAATATCCAATCTTCTTTTTATAAATGAATTTGGCAGTTCAAACAACATGTACATAAAGCCGAACAAAAATCCTGTCAAAACATTAACCCATACTTTATTTTCATAAAAACGATAGATTTGGTTATGATTATTGATATTGAAAGCATTACAGATAAAACCTATAAATACCTGAGATAAGATGCAACAGACAATCATGGACACAATACCTATCCATGTTTTATTGTCTCCAAATATCCTTTTCCCATCCCTGAATTTTCTGTTACAGTCAATCGGATATTTATACTTTTTATAAAAATTTGTTTTTACAAAAAGCATGTTCAATATACCACCCAATATAACGGATAACATCGTTAAATACATATCTAAAATTATCATATATTTTCTGCTATGATCCAGCGCATCCCAAATAGGATTGCCTGCCGGGTCTTTCCTCTCTTGTTTACACAAATTTAGTGATAAAAACTATTCCCTCTACAATAAAAAAAGCAAATCCCTGCATTAAAACAATACCGGAACCAATATCTTTTGCTAATCGAATCTCCTCATTGTATTCACCTGATATAGCATTTGCAACATGTTCAATAGCTGTATTCGCTAATTCAGCCATCAAAACTCCACTTGTTACAATTATGTACAAAATGTAATCCAGTTTTGTTGATTTTAATAAAATATTTAAAATCAGAAAAAATAAGGCAATAAAGAAATAATATTTAAAATTTTTTTCTGTTTTAAAAGCATACTTCATTCCCTTTATAGCACATTTAATGCTGTCTAAAAAAGTTATATTTTTCATAATGATTTAGTGCCTTTCAAATCAGCTTGCTGAAAATACTTTTAGATTTCAAAAATGCAGTTCCATGATAGATACATTTCCCAAGCAATGACTATATACCTATCACAGAACTGCCTTCTGATCAAAACATCTATTCTTTATTCCACATCAACCTTCACCTTCGGTAAATGCCAGATATCATCCACATATTCCTGAATCGTTCTGTCGGATGAGAACTTGCCGGAATGTGCAGTGTTTAAGATAGCGCTCTTTGCCCAGGCGCTCCTGTTCTTGTAATACTCCATGATCTTCTTCTGCGCTTCTGCATAAGAACGGAAGTCTGCAAGAATGAAGTAAGTATCCGCATACTGTGTGCTGTGTGTATTCAGCAGTGAATTGTACAGATCACGGAAAAGTTCGGAGTCGTTCGGTGAGTAGAATCCGTTCACTAACTGTGTCAGAACTTTGCGGATATCCTGATCTGTGTTGAAAATCTGCATCGGATCATAATCACGGTTATGCTCATGTGCGATCACTTCGTCAGAGCTCATACCGAAAATAAACATATTATCCGGTCCGACTTCCTCGTACATTTCAACATTCGCACCGTCCATCGTTCCAAGTGTCAGGGCGCCGTTTAACATGAACTTCATATTACCGGTACCGGATGCCTCTTTACTTGCAGTTGAGATCTGCTCGCTGACATCTGCTGCTGCAAAGATCCACTCTGCATTGGAAACTTTGTAGTCCTCGATAAATACCACTTTGATCTTATTATTGATACTCTTATCATTGTTGATCACTTCTGCAACGCTGTTGATCAGTTTAATGGTAAGTTTTGCATTTTTATAACCGGCTGCTGCCTTTGCACCAAAAATGAATGTTCTTGGAACAAATTCCATATCCGGATGCTCTTTGATCTCATTATAGAGATACATAACATGAAGGATATTCAACAGCTGACGTTTGTACTCATGAAGACGTTTTACCTGTACATCAAAGATGGAATCCGGATCAACATCAATTCCATTGTGCTCTTTGATATATTTTGCAAGACGTACTTTATTCTGGTGTTTGATCTCAAGAAACTCCTGCTGTACTTTTTTATCATCTGCATAAGGCGCAAGTTTCCTGATCTGGGAAAGGTCTGTGATCCAGCCTTCTCCCACATGTGCTGTCACCCAGTCAGCCAGAAGCGGGTTCGCATGTGCTAAGAAACGTCTCTGTGTGATACCATTGGTTTTGTTATTGAACTTCTGCGGCATCATCTCATAGAAATCTTTTAACTGCTCTTTTTTCAAAATCTCTGTGTGCAGTCTGGCAACACCGTTGACAGAATAACCTGCAACGATCGCAAGATGCGCCATTTTTACCTGACCATCATATAAAATTGCCATTTTTGCAATTTTTTCATTGTTGCCCGGATACTGCTCCTGAATCTGTAAAACAAAACGGCGGTTGATCTCTTCCACGATCTGATATACACGCGGAAGCAGTCTCTGGAAAATCTCGATCGGCCATTTTTCAAGAGCCTCAGCCATAATGGTATGGTTGGTATAAGCAACACAGTGGGTTGTGATATCCCACGCATCCTCCCAGCTTAAGCCTTCCTCATCCAGTAAGATACGCATTAACTCTGCAACTGCAACCGTCGGATGTGTATCATTCATCTGGAATACTGCTTTCTCCGGCAGCTTATGAATGTCGTCATGATGCTTTTTAAATCTGGCGATCGCACGCTGTAAACTTGCAGATACGAAGAAATACTGCTGTTTTAAACGAAGTTCTTTTCCCTGAATATGATTGTCATTCGGATAAAGGACTTCCACCAGATTACGAGCAAGGTTTTCCTGCTCTACTGCTTTGTTATAATCTCCTTTATCAAAGGAATCTAACTGGAAACCTTCCTTAGGCTCTGCATCCCAGATCATCAGCGTATTTACCATATGATTATCATAGCCTACGATCGGCATATCGTATGGGATCGCCATAACGGACTGATAGCCTTCATGGATAAATCTGATGTTGCCATTTCCCATGTCTTCGGTACGGACATAGCCGCCGAATTTGATCTCGTAGGAATACTCCGGTCTGCGAAGTTCGAATGGGTAGCCATTCTTTAACCAGTTATCCGGTACCTCTACCTGAAAACCATCCGAAATCTGCTGTTTGAACATACCATAACGGTAACGGATACCGCAGCCGTAAGCTGCGTATCCAAGTGTTGCCAGTGATTCCATAAAGCATGCTGCAAGACGTCCAAGACCACCGTTTCCGAGTGCCGGATCCGGCTCCTGATCTTCGATCACGTCAAGATTCAGTCCGATTTCTTCCAGTGCTTCTTTCACTTCTTTGTAAGCTTTTAAATTGATCAGGTTATTTCCAAGCGCACGGCCCATCAGAAATTCCATTGACATATAATAGACAATCTTTGGATCCTGATCGTCAAATGCCTGCTGGGTTGCCAGCCAGTCATCGATTACAACGTCTTTTACGACATAGGATACTGCCTGGAAAATTTCCTGCTGGCTTGCTTCTTTTAACTGTTTGCGGTACATATGACGGACTGTCTCTGTTACCTCATTGATAAATTTTTTCTTATTGAAGACTGCTGCTGTTTTAGACATTTCCTTATTCTCCTTTTTTTACACCTAAAAGAACGGTTTCCCCATTAATATTCCATTCTTTCTGGTATCCATCCACACTGCCAGCTACAACATCAAGTCCGAGTACATCTGCTTTGATCGCATCACCATATTTGTCAAAGATTGCAGCTACTTTGTCATCTGCCTGATAAGAGATCATGATCTTATCCATCACTTCGAATCCTGCTTCTTTTCTCATAGTCTGGATCTTGCTGATGATCTCACGCACAAATCCTTCTTCAATTAACTCCGGTGTTAAGTTGGTATCAAGGACAACGGTTACTGTATTGTCCCCCTCCGTTACATAACCTTCCATCTGTGTCATTGTAATTAACAGATCTTCCTCTGCTAATTTTACATCATCACTGACAGACTTCAAAGTGATAAATCCATTTTCCTTTAACTCTGCCATAGCAGCGTTTCCGTCAAGCTCTGCTAAAGCTTTCTGGATCTGTCCTAAATATTTTCCATATTTTGGTCCTACAGTACGGAGCTGTGGTTTGAATGTATAGCTTGTGTAGGAACTTACATCATCGGTAAAGGAAACTTTCTTTACATTCAGCTCATCCTCGATGATCTCTTTGAAGTACTCTGAAAGTTCAAATGGAGCTTTGACAAACATATTTCCGATTGGCTGACGGTTCTTGATGTTTGCTGCATTACGGCATGCACGGCCCATAACCACGATCTTTAATACCTCATCCATATTTTTCTCTAACTCTTTGTCAATGTATGCTTCATTAACGGTTGGGAAGTCACATAAATGAATACTTTCCGGCGCATTTTTATCAATGCTGCACACAAGATTCTGATAGATTTCCTCTGTCATGAATGGGATCATTGGTGCTGCACATTTACAGATCTCTACTAACGCTGTGTAAAGTGTCATGTAGGCATTGATCTTGTCCTGCTCCATTCCTTTTGCCCAGAAACGTTCACGGGAGCGTCTTACGTACCAGTTACTCATATCGTCCACAAACTCATCGAGTGCTCTTGCAGCTTCCGGGATCTTGTAACTGCCAAGGTTATCATCCACAGCGCCGATCACGGTATTTAATTTGGACAGTAACCATTTATCCATCACGGATAATTTATCATATTCCAGTTTGTATTTTGTTGCATCAAATCCGTCAATGTTCGCATACAGTACAAAGAATGCATAAGTGTTCCATAAGGTGCTTAAGAACTTACGCTGTCCCTCCTGCACTGCTTTTCCATGGAAACGGTTTGGAAGCCATGGAGCGCTGTTGATGTAGAAATACCAGCGGATCGCATCTGCTCCGTAAGTCTCTAATGCATCGAACGGATCGACTGCATTTCCTTTGGATTTGGACATTTTCTGTCCGTTCTCATCCTGTACATGTCCTAAAACGATAACGTTTTCATAAGGAGCTTTATTAAACAGTAAGGTGGACTCTGCCATCAGGGAATAGAACCATCCGCGTGTCTGGTCTACCGCCTCGGAAATGAACTGAGCCGGGAACTGCTGTTTGAACAAATCCTCATTTTCAAATGGATAATGGTGCTGTGCAAACGGCATTGCTCCTGAGTCGAACCAGCAGTCGATCACTTCCGGCACTCTGTGCATGGTCTTGCCACAGTCAGGACATTTAAAGGTCACAGCGTCGATATACGGTCTGTGTAATTCCACTTTGGCATCATCCGGGTTTCCGCTTCTCTCTGCTAATTCGGCACGGCTTCCGATGGACTCCTGATGTCCGCAGCCTTCACATTCCCATACATTTAAAGGAGTTCCCCAGTAACGGTTACGGGAGATTCCCCAGTCCTGGATGTTCTCAAGCCAGTCACCGAAACGTCCTTTACCGATGGATTCCGGGATCCAGTTTACAGTATTATTATTACGGATCAGGTCATCTTTTACAGCAGTCATCTTGATGAACCATGACTCTCTTGCATAGTAAATAAGCGGTGTATCACATCTCCAGCAGTGTGGATATTCATGTTCGAATTTTGGTGCGTCAAATAATTTGCCCTGCGCATCGAGATCTTTTAATACTTCAGGGTCAGCTTTTTTTACAAATAATCCAGCATAAGGTGTCTCTTCTGTCATCTCACCTTTTCCGTTTACAAACTGGACAAACGGAAGATCGTACTTACGTCCGACATTCGCATCATCTTCACCGAATGCAGGAGCAATATGAACGATACCGGTACCATCAGACATCGTTACATAAGTGTCACAGGTAACAAAATGTCCTTTTTTGTGCTGTTTTGCTGCTACTTCTGCTGCACATGCATATAAAGGCTCATATTCTTTGTACTCTAAATCTTTTCCGGTGTAAGTCTCTAATACTTCGTATGCTTTGACACCTTCCTCTTCATTTCCAAGCTTTCCTAACACTTTGTCAAGAAGTGCCTCTGCCATGTAGTAGGTGTATCCGTCTGCAGCTTTTACTTTGCAGTAAGTCTCATTTGGGTTCACACAGAGTGCAACGTTGGATGGAAGTGTCCACGGAGTTGTGGTCCATGCAAGGAAGTAAGCATCCTCTCCGACAACTTTGAAACGTACCACTGCAGAACGTTCTTTTACAGTCTTATAACCCTGTGCAACTTCCTGGGAAGAAAGTGGTGTACCACAACGAGGACAGTAAGGAACGATCTTGAAGCCTTTGTATAACAATCCTTTGTCCCAGATCTGTTTTAATGCCCACCATTCGGACTCAATAAAGTTGTCATCATAGGTAACATATGGGTTTTCCATATCTGCCCAGAAACCAACGGTTCCTGAGAAATCTTCCCACATTCCCTTGTATTTCCATACAGATTCCTTACATTTTTTGATGAAAGGTTCCATACCGTACTCTTCGATCTGCTCTTTTCCGTTTAAGCCGAGCATCTTCTCTACCTCTAACTCAACCGGGAGTCCGTGTGTATCCCATCCGGCTTTACGCGGAACATATTTTCCCTTCATAGTCTGGTATCTTGGGATCATATCCTTGATAACACGTGTTAATACGTGTCCGATATGTGGTTTTCCATTTGCAGTCGGAGGACCGTCATAGAATGTGTAGGTCTCTCCCTGTTTGCGCTGTTCCATTGATTTTTTGAAGATGTCATGATCTTCCCAGAACTTCTCTGTCTGCTTTTCTCTGTCAACGAAGTTCATATTTGTTTCAACTTTGTTATACATATAATCCTCCTCAATCTAAACAAGGCTCTCATCCTGTAAATAGGACGAGAGCCTTAAATGATCGTTGTACCACCTAATTACAATGTACAGATTTTATAAAAATCATATACCCGTTCCCTGTAACGTAGGAAAAACGTCAGTGCCTACTCAGTCAAAACATTTCGGACTGCGACTGGGAAGTGATGTTCATTCCTAAGATACTCGCACCGGTTCACACCAATCCCGGCTCTCTTTGCCTTTCTCTTAACAACTACTGTCTTCGTCATCGTCTTTTCTATTTGCAATGAATGGATCATTGCCTTTAACCTTCTGTGATTATACAGAGATTTCCCCGAAAAGTCAAGATTTTCCACCTATCTTAATGACTTTCGTTTCGTCCTGCTGATCACATCGATAAATCTTTCGCGGATGTTCTGGATCATCAGATCTTCCTCCCGGTCATTTCCGTCAAACGGCACAAAACCGCCTGCCATCGTAGCATGCCCGCCACCGCTTCCGATGCCTTTTAACGCCTTGCTTATAATTTTTCCGGCATCTAATGTGGGACGCTCACTCCGCACAGAAATTTTGATCCCTTCTTTTTTTCTGGAATAGACCACTGAAAAAGAGACTTCCACCAATGCAAGCATAAAATCTGACACACTGGCGATCAGAGCCTCCGGGCAATCCCTTCCGGTATCTGCAAAACTGATATTCTCAAACACCTCAATGCTTGAGATCGCCTTGGAATACGCCATCAGATCTTCAAAATAGAGTGTGCTGTTCTCTAAGAGATAAATCATATCCTGATCACACAGGTCAAACATGCGCCAGATCATTTCCATATCCATCTTGCATACGCCTCTCGACAATTTCTGTGTATCCATACGGATTCCAAATGTCAGCGCTGTTGCAATTCTTTGATCCATCGGTATTTCATTTTCAAAAAAATATTGTGCTATGATCGATGCGCAAGCCCCGACACCCGGCCGGATATCCGTAAACCGGTACTCCGTTTTCTCATAAACCGGATGATGGTCGATGCAGATGATCTCATCCCCGGTCATATCGATAATGTTGGAATTGCCCTTCTGCGCATCTACCAGGATAACCTCGTCGTCCTCCGTGAGTTCACTGTCAATATTCTCAATATTTACCAGTCTGATGTCCAAAATCTCTCTCAGCTTGTCTGTACTGTAACGGTCGATTTTCCCCTTATAGCAGATCGTCGCATGAATCCCGCGAAGCTTTAACAGTTCCTGCAGGCCGAACGCACTTGCGATGGCATCCGGATCCGGAAAATTATGTGTCTGGATATAAACGTGTTCTCTGTTGATCTGTGTTACTAACTCATCTAATTTTGTCATATGATAAACCCTTATAATTTCTTACCGCAGAGCAAAATATTGGTCTGCTGTCTCTGTAAGTTCCTCAAATGTATGGATTTCCGGCACGTCCGCTGCAATTGTTCCAAACCCATATGCTGCGTGGATGAACCCGACACCTGCGTGGCAGCTGGCATCATAATCCCCCTGGATATCGCCGACATACACTGCCTCTGTCAACCCGTTCCGGTCTGCTAATAATCTGATATTATCGCCCTTCTGTCTCAGATTATTTCCATAACACTCTATATCTTCAAAGTATTTTCCAAATCCGTAATGATCTAAAAATGCCTCTATATAACCACTCTGGCAGTTGCTCACGATGTAGAGCGGATACTTTTCTTTCAGTGCAGAAAGTGTCTCCTCCAATTTTGGATACAAAACTCCACCATGCTCTCTCAGGTAGTCATTTTCCATGGAACAGCACTGATCTAACAATTTCATGCGCACCTCTTTTTCCAGTTCCGGGAAAAGAATGTCTGCGATCACATCCATGGTCTTTCCCATAACCCCCTGAATATCCTGCTCCGTCAGTTTTTTATCAACAGAGCCATCCTGTTTTATGGCAAGATTCCATGATTCTGCAACGTTCGCTGCCGAGTCCCACAGCGTTCCGTCCATGTCAAAAATAATTCCTTTTTTCATACTTCTCCTTTTCTATCCATTATCCACAAAAATTTCTTTTTTAACCAAGATTATAAACTTTTGTATATTTTTCTTTGAAATAACGAATCAGCGGTTCTGCTGAAACTTCTTTGCCGCAGACGTATCTGATCACTTCTTTCGGGCTTCTGGTAGAACCATACTGATGAATCTTCTCATTCAGCCATTTTGTAATCTCACCGATTCTTCCCTCCGCGAGCAGCGCATCCACAGAGCCAAGTTCTTCCTCCAGACGATCTAAATACATGCCGTCATAAATACTGCCAAGCAGATAGGATGGAAAGTAACCAAAAGAACCGTCAGACCAGTGCATATCCTGCAAAATTCCTTCCGCATCATCTGCCGGAGTAATCTGTAAATATTCCTGCATTTTCTGATTCCAGAGTGCCGGAAGTTCCTCCACTTTCACATGGTCGCGGAAAATTGCCTTCTCGATCTCATATCTTAAAATAATATGGAAACAGTAAGTCAGTTCATCTGCCTCTGTGCGGATAAAACTGTTTCTCACATGATTGACTTCCTTATAAAATTCATCCAACGAAACGTCCTGAAGCTGTGGCATTTTTTCCTGCACTTTTGCATAAACCGGAATCCAGAAATTCTTATTTCTTCCAAGAATGTTCTCATAAAAACGGGACTGGCTCTCATGGATTCCCATATAACTGCAGCTTCCCGCTACCGTTCCGTCATAATCCGGATTCACATTCTGCTCAAAAATCGCATGACCACCCTCATGGATTGCCGAATACATCGCACTGAGCGGATCATGTTCATAAAAATGATTAGTCACACGCACATCCTTTGACGAAAAATTTAGTGTAAACGGATGTGCAGATTCCCCGGTTGTTCCTCTGTTCCAGTCAAATCCGATATAACTCAGCAAAAGCTTCTCCACTTCCTTCTGCGCATTCTTGTCAAATGAAGCATGAAACTTGCTGTCATCCGGCTGTTTCGCTGCAAGCACTTTCTGCACCAGAGGAATCAGCTCTGCTTTTAAATCTTCAAACAGGCGGTCCATCGTAGCGGAATCCATTCCTTTTTCATACTGGTCTAACAGTGCGTCGTAAACTTCTTTTTCCGGATCTGTGTAACCGGTCATCTCCGCTGTCATATCGATCATTTTCTGCAAATGTGGGGCAAAAACAGAAAAGTCTGCTTTTTCCTTCGCTTCCTCCCACGCATTCTCCGATTCCGACTGTGCTTTCACGAAGCTTTCATAAAATTCTTTTGGAATTCTGCGATTTCTGTCCATATCTGTTTTCATTTTATTTACAACAAACTTCCACTTATCGTCAAGCTTTTCAAACTCTTCCGGCTCTGCCAGTGTATCCAATAACGTTTTCAGTTCATCCGAGGTCGACATGGAAAACTGCTCCGTTGAAAAATAAGTGAGTGCATCGCTGTGTCCTGCAAATCCTTCCTTTGGAGTGTTGGTTCTCATATCCCAATACAATAATGTGTTCACATGGTTGAACTGTTCCATTTTCTCTAAATATTTCTGTAACTGTTCTAACTTATCGTTCATCATAATCCCCTTATATTTTTCCGTGATCCTGTTATCTGATTAATGGTTGACATAACAAAAAACCATGCAGGTATTTTTCACCCACATGGTTTTATCTTATCACATAATATTTATGCTGTCACTCGCTGTTTCCGAAGAATGTTCCAGGTAATGACTGCTATCACAATTGTTAAGGCAATCACCAGAGCCACAATTCCCTGTGGCGTGAATTTTCCACCCAGAAACAGCCCTAATTTCGCAAGTTCACCGGAAAGCTTTTCATTCTTTGCAATATTCATGGGAACCAGACAGATTATCATCCAGACCGCCCATAAAATCCATAACACTTTCATGCCATATCTTAAAATAACTGCGCCGAAAAACATTTCCACTGCTGTAAATACGACCAGGACACCTGACAGATAGTTCCATGTAAAAAAGTTTGTCAGGTCAATTTCCATAACCGCCTGTGGAAATGCATTTTCCAGCAAAAACTTCTCAACTACACCAAACACAACGATCTCAAGTTCCAGCACTGCGATCTCCAGCAGATTAAAAAGTACATAGCCTGAGACAAAGCTTTTTCTGGTCGCACCCAGGGAAATTGCCATGTTAAAATCCCCCATAAAAGAAAGAGTTATCCCAAATAAATGTATAAAAGCAAAGGCGATGACCGCCAACATGGTTCCGGCTGTTGCACAGGTATTCTCTTTTGCCACGTTCATCACAATAAATACAACGATCAGACCAATTAAGTATCCCACAGCAGTAATTCCAAGAAATTGCAAAAGCTCTGCTTTCCGCACCTTACACTGAATCAAAAAACTGTTCATTCTTTCCGCCTCCCAACTTATGCTTTCACTTCGTAATGTCTCATTTCACGGAAAAGTGCCATGACACTGACTGCATACAACGCAATGCTGACAATCGCTGCTATCGCAAGCAATGTCCATACTACATTCGTCTGTATTCTGTTGATCCACGCCATGATCTGGTCAATAAATCCAATTCCTGCCACAATACCGATGACTATACCTAATACCACCATGACGATTCCTATAATCATTCCTTTCATTCCGAAATGCATCTGGGCAACCGAGACAAGCTGCCCGATCGCTGTCATGAATATAAACAGAACTGCGATCAAAGCATTCAGCTTTCCATTGAACTTTCCACTGCTCATAATCCCTGCAAATACCAGAATGATATAGGCGCTTACTACATAGACCACACAGAAAATCTGTGCGCCAAAGACTGCCTCCCTTCTTCCGGAGCCAAAAGACAATGTCAGCGGAAGATAAGATCCCACATAAGAAACCGGTCCGATCATGGCAAATAAAACGCTTATGATCCCGCCATAAAAATAGGCTGTTTTCCAGAAATCCCCAAATACCCTGCTGCTTCCCATATTAAACAAGAATCCATATACAACCATAAAAATCAACATCATGCCGGTCAGCTGCAATCCTGATTTTCCCCAGAATCGAACATTTCTCTTAATAATCCTGCTCTCTGCCATGTCTACTCCTCCATTCCGCAAAGGGATACAAACAATTTTTCCAGATTGAGTGCCTGTATGGTCACATCATAGCCTTCCGGCAGCTTCTGTCCTTCCTCCAAAAGGATCGTCACACTCTTGCTTCTTCCCATCTTCTCTTCATGATGTCTCTCATAGCCTTCCGTTGCCTGATCCACAACTTCTGCAAGACCACTTACATGGTAGCTTCTCTCCAGAAGTTCCTGCGTATTTTCTTTCAGCAGCACCTCGCCATTTTTGATCATGACCACTTCTTCCATCAGGTCTGTTGCTTCCTCGATAATATGTGTGGAAATAACGAAGGTACGTCCGGTCTCTGTATATTCCTCCATCAGTTTATGGTAAAAATAATCACGCATTACAACATCAAGGCCTGCCACCGGTTCATCCATAAACGTAAAATCGGCTTTGCTTGCAAGTGCTACGATGATCGTCACCATGGACAGCATACCTTTGGACATTTTATTGATACGCTGCTTTGTATTCAGTTCAAACTTTTTGATCAGTTCCTCCGCAAGTGCCTGATCCCAGTTTGGATAATAATAGGACGCAGTTTTCAGATAATCTTTTACTTTCATGCCGCTCACGCCGCTTCCATAGAGATTGATGGACAACTCTCTGGAAAAGCAAATGTGATCTAACGCCTTGCGGTTCTCCCATACATTTTCACCATTCCATGTCACAGTTCCTTCGGATGCCGGATTCTGTGCCGACATAATGGATAACAATGTCGTCTTTCCTGCACCGTTTCTTCCGATCAGTCCATAAATCTTTCCTTTCTCCAATGTGAGATTGATATCTTTTAACACCTGTTTTTTTCCATAAATTTTACCAATACCATTACATACGATTGATTCCATGAATCATCTTCCTGCCTTTCTTTTCAAAACTTTAAAATACAATTTCCTGTATCATTCCTCTTATTTGCATGATTCCATGCTTCCGGTATCACTGTTTTCCATCCGGACAGCTCTTTACGCTTCATTGCCGGATTGTATCAACTGAATGACTTCTTCTTTTCCAAGTCCGATGCTCGCTGCTTCCTCTAACAGTTTTTTTACATAGTTATCATAAAATTCATTCTTTCTCCGGCTTAAGATTGCCTCTTTCGCACCTGCTGACACAAACATTCCAATCCCTCTTTTCTTATATAAAACACCTTCATCCACCAAAATATTCACTCCTTTGGCTGCTGTCGCCGGATTAATGGCATATAGCTTCGCCAGTTCATTCGTGCTCGGCACGCGTTCCTCTTCCAGAAGAATATCCCTTAAAATATCTGTCTCGATCATCTCTGCAATCTGCAGATATATGGATTTCTCCTGCGTCAAAATCTCATTCATGCATGATATACTCCTTTCTTTCCAGAAATTATTCTGTTGCTGACAGCTTTTCAAATGCGCTTATCTGTCCTCTTGTTTTTCGTTCGTTATGTGGTTCATTACTTATGTAATTAACCATAGCACTATGGCACTTTGTTGTCAATACATTTTTTTCAAGATTGGAATTTTACCGGAGTTTTACTTAGGAACTGCCGATTGCAGGTGGTGCGGATTTTTAGATTGAATTTTATAATTTAGGTTATGAACAAAATATTGCAGTCTGACATGTTTATGAAAACATGAATGTGAAATGGACGAATCACAAGACATTGAAAATGACTGCATTTAGTCGACACCTCCTTTATAGGCACTCATCCCATAACCGTGAATTCCATAACGCAAATTGCAGATTCTGTGGTGCTTTCTTAGGGTGTAAAGGGCAGATATAAGCGCCCTCTCACAAGTCATTATTATATATGTTGATTAAAAAAAATCGTACAGACAAATATTATGTTTCTGTTCGCTCGGCATTCCGATAAGCCTCTAAAGAGTCTTATCTCCATAGCTCACAAAGAAAATAATATTTGTCTGTACGATTTTTCTTTTCATTTACACTGTGAATGACTTGTGAAATGCCGCTTAGACATGCCCTGCCAACACTATGAATTACATCACAAAATCTGCAATTTACGTTATGAAACTCTTATTTTATAATAAACTTCTACAAACTAAAAATGGACAAGTTCCTTATAGCTTCACATTTTCAAACCGTCATATCAATTTTTCCTGTTCGATTTAATCATAATAAATGCTATGCCAGCAACTATTATGTATCCTATTAACGAAATAACAGACGATTCAATTCCAAACTCACCACCTGTAATTGCAAAAACTTTTGAATCAAGAACATATGTCATTACAGAATATGGATCCATTTTTTCCCCAATGGCTAATCCGCCACCAATGATCACAATGTTCCAGATAGCATGCACTATTCCACTATTCCAAACCGAACCACTCTCTATTGCAATCATTGAAAACATAACGCCTACCATAGTTCCAGCGATAATGACTAATAAACAACTGCCTATCGAAAAATCCTGTCCCAGAACATGTACAATGCCAAATAACATTGATGGAATAATTACAGCCACCTTCATATTCCATCTTTTCTTCAATGCATTGAGTATAACTCCTCTAAACACCATTTCTTCAACAAATCCAGCCGCTATCCCGGTGAACGCAACCCCTGCACTTAAAGTATTGAACATCTCATTTCCATTCATATTTGAGGAGACATACTCACCATTGAATATTAAAACATAAATTCCTTTTATAATGCATGGCAATAATATAGCTATTAAAATCCATCTTATTTTAATTTCAAATTTAGGCATTCCGAAATCCGAAACAGGTAACTTAACAATCTTGCTAATAAACATTTTCAAAATAAGATATGTTAAGCCAACATATATAATTCCAGCGATAATATTACAAATTCCATATGGAATCTTTATAATAACAAACACACTTGCAATGACTTGTGCAATAATCTGCGCAATTATTAAAATAAATATGGCAACAAAAGATATACCAATTGCTTTTTTTGTACTCATTTTATTTCTCCTGCTATTATTTAAAAATTAACACCTTTCGAATTACCCTATTGATCAATACCATGATTTTTACCATAGCCGGGAGTTCCATAACGCAACTTGCAGATTTTGTGGTGTGCTTCGTAGCATTGATTGGGCATGTATAAGCGTCCTCTCACAAGTCATCCATGTAGAGTAGGCGGATGAAAA